>Ga0187778_10000814_pt1 | contig 22352 bp, 20 predicted proteins | sample 1015_Q2_SP5_20_M_FD_132418 | JGI IMG/M metagenome (GOLD analysis project Ga0187778, IMG submission 132418) | Tropical peat soil microbial communities from peatlands in Department of Meta, Colombia - 1015_Q2_SP5_20_MG | ecosystem: Environmental > Terrestrial > Soil > Wetlands > Peat | place... | reverse complement strand
CGGGGCTGAGCCGGGATCGGGGCTGAGCCGGGATCGGGGCTCAGCCGGGATCGGGGCTCAGCCGGGATCGGCCGGGCGCAGGCGGAGCTCCACGTTGGCAGCGTGCTCCATCACTTCCACGAGATCGCTGATGTCGTGGTCCCCGAGTCCCTGCGCCTTGGCGTACGAGAGCATCTGGTGGAGCGCCGACGCGACGGGCAACGGCACCCCGACGTCCCGGCCCACCTCGAGCATGAGCCCTGCGTCCTTGGCCGCGAGCTCCATGGCGAACTGCGCGGGCCGGTTCCGGACGGCGATCTCCTCGACCCGCCGGTCGAGATACGGGGTCGCGCCACCCGAGGTGCGCACCATGTCCACGAGCGTGCGCAGGTCGATGTCGTTCTTGGCCGCGAGGGCCAGGCCCTCGAGCGATACCCACATGGTGGTGAACGCCATGAGCGAGTTCACGAGCTTGCCGACGTTGCCGCACCCGAGCGGACCCAGGTGGAACCAGGCCCGGCCCATCGACTCGAACAGCGGCGCGACCTCGGCGACGTCCTCGTCCGCCCCACCGACGATGAAGACCAGCTTGCGATCGCGCGCACCGACGGCGCCGCCGGTGACGGGAGCCTCGACCAGCCGGGCACCGCCGGCGTCCACACGGGCGCCCACGGCGCGGACCGTCGAGGGCGCGTTCGTGGTGAGGTCGACGAGCATCGCACGGGGCGGCGCGTCGGCCAGCCACTGCGCGGCGACCGCCTCCATGATGCTCGGGGTGGGCAGCGACAGGAACGTGCACGTCGAGGAGGCGGCCACGGCGCCCACCGAGTCGGCCGGGTTCGCCCCTGCGGCGGCAGCTGCGTCGAGCCGCCCGCGATCGACGTCGAACACCGCCACCTCGTGCCCGTCGGCGGCCAGGTTGGCGCACAGCGGCCCGCCGATGTTGCCGAGCCCGACGAACCCGAGAGCCCGCGGCGAGGTGTCTGGCACGCTCAGACGAGCTCCACGATCAGCGCCGACCCCATCCCGCCGCCGGCGCACATCGACACGCAACCCACGGTCCCCCCGCGCCGGCGCAGCTCGTGGATCGTCGTGACCACCATGCGCGTGCCCGTGGCGGCCACCGGGTGACCGAGGCCGCAACCGCTCCCGTTGACGTTGACGTTCTCGTGGTCGAGGCCCAGGATCCGGGTGCAGGCCACCGCCATCGAGCAGAAGGCCTCGTTGATCTCGAAGAGGTCGACGTCGTCGATCGTCATCCCGGCGCGCTCGAGCACCTTGGGAATGGCGAGCGTGGGCGCCAGCCCGGTGCGCTCCGGCTCCACGCCGACCGACGCCCAGGCCACCACCCGGGCCATGACCGGGAGGCCGTGGGCGGCAGCGAAGTCGTCGGCAGTGACCACCACGGCGGCCGCGCCGTCGTTGATACCCGACGAGTTCCCGGCGGTGACCGTGGCGTCGGCGAGCTCGGGGTGCAGGACGGGAAGGGCGGCGAGCTTCTCCAGTGTCGTGTCGGCCCGAGGCTGCTCGTCGGCCTCGAGGAAGATCTTGGTGTCGTCGCTCGTCCCCGGCGCGTCGGCGCCGTCGATGGTGGGACGGAGCGGCACGGGGACGATCTCCTCCAGGAACCGCCCCTCGTCGCGCGCCGCGGCGGCCCGCAGGTTCGAGGCCAGTGCCCATGCGTCGGCCTCCGGCCGGCTGACCGACGCCAACCGGGCCGTGTTCTCCCCCACGGTGATCGACATGTCGCGGTTCGGCGCATCGGCTGTGGGCGGATGTGTCGGCGAGTACCAGGGCTGGAAGTCGTCTGACGTCCGGGGCAGGGCCTTGAACACCCTGGGCGTCGAGCTCAGGCTCTCGGTCCCCCCGGCGACGACCACCTTGTCCATGCCGGCGCGGATGCTCCCGGCAGCGATCTGGATCGCACTCAGGCCTGCTGCGCAGTGGCGATTGTCCGACAGCCCCGGCACGGAAACGAGCCCAAGGCGCACGGCGACGTGCCGGGCGATGACACCGCCACCCTGGAGGGACTCGGCCAACACGATGTCGTCGATCGCGTCCTGGTCGATCCCGGAGCGGTCCAGCGCGCCGCGCACCGCCACTTCACCGAGCCGGAAGGCGTCGACGTCGACGAGCGAGCCCTTGTAGGACCGCCCGATCGGCGTACGCGCTCCGGCGACGATCACGGCCTCGGTCACATCGTCCTCCTCATGGCTGTCGGCATCTCGTGGCTCCGACGCCTGTGCCGGGGCAGCGTAGCCCGAGGGACCTGACGGGCGCCTTGCCGTTATCGTGGCGACATGCCCGTCACCGGTGCGGCAACGGACGACCAGGCAGAGGGCCAGGAACGGCAGGCAGACCTCCGCGCGCGCGTCGCCGCACTGCTCGCCGCCCACGACCCAGCCTCCACCCCGGCCGCAACCTTCCTGGGCGCGCGCTTCGACGCCGGCCTGGCCTGGGTCTGGTTCCCGGCGGGCCACGGCGGGCTGGGCCTGCGACCCGAGTACCAGGCGGTCGTCGAACGCGAGCTGGCGCGGGCGGGTGCGCCCAACGAGCTCGAGCGCAACATCATCGGCTACGGCATGGGCGCCCCGACCGTCCTCACCCATGGAACCGAGGACCAGCGGCGCCGGTACCTGCGCCCCCTCTTCACCTGCGAGGAGATCTGGTGCCAGCTCTTCAGCGAGCCCGGCGCCGGCTCCGACGTGGCCGGTCTCGCCGCCCGCGCCGAGCGCGACGGCGACGAATGGGTGGTGAGCGGTCAGAAGGTGTGGACGACCCTGGCCCACACGGCCCGGTGGGGCATGCTCCTGGCACGCACCGACCCCGACGTGCCCAAGCACCGCGGCCTCACGTATTTCGTCCTGGACATGTACGCGCCCGGCGTGGAGGTCCGTCCCCTGCGGCAGATGACCGGCGACGCGGAGTTCAACGAGGTCTTCATGACCGACGTCCGGATCGCCGACAGCCAGCGCCTCGACGAGGTGGGCGCCGGGTGGCGCGTGGCGATGACCACGCTCATGAACGAGCGTGTGGCGATCGGCGGAGGCGTCCCGAAGCGCAGCGGCGGTCCGATCGGCGAGGCGCTCGAGATCTGGAAGGCCATGCCCGCGGCGATGCGCTCGGCGAGCCGCCGGGACCGTGTCGTCTCCATGTGGGTGGCGACCGAGGTGGGCCGCCTCACCAACATGCGCGCCCGCGCGATGCGCCAGGCGGGGACGCCGGGCCCCGAGGGGTCGGTGGCCAAGCTGGCCGGCGCGGAGCTGAACAAGGCGGTGTACGAACTGTGCATCGACCTGCTCGGGATGGAGGGCACCCTGTATCCCTCGCACTACGAGATGCGCCGGCCGGAGCGCTCCGGGTTCGGCGGCGAGGACGTCCGGCACTCGTTCCTTCGCTCCCGTGCCAACTCGATCGAGGGCGGGACGTCCGAGATCATGCGGAACATCCTCGGCGAGCGCGTCCTGGGTTTGCCCGGGGAGCCGCGTGCCGACAAGGACGTCGCCTGGGCCGACGTGCCCCGGAGCTGAGCGTGGCGCTCCGTTTCGCCGGCGACGACGTCACGGCCGCCGGCGTACGCCAGCGGCGCTTCGACGTCCGCCACGAGGGACGCGTCATCCCAGGCCAGCTCTGGACGCCGGAGGGTGCCACCGGGCCACGGCCCCTGGTGCTCGTCGGGCACGGCGCCGGTGCCTCCAAGACCGGCCCCTACGTCGTCGCGTTGGGCCGGCGCTTCGTCCGGCACCACGGGTTCGCCGCCGCGGCGATCGACGGCCCCGTCCACGGCGACCGCCGCAACGATGGGGGCGGGTCGGAGATCTCCTTCCTCGAGTTCGGGCAGGCATGGCAGAACCAACCACGCCTGCTCGACGAGGCGGTGTCGGACTGGACCTGCACGCTCGACGCGCTGGAGGAGCTCCCCGACGTGGGCCGGGGTCCTGTCGGCTACTGGGGCGTGTCGATGGGCACGATCCTCGGGTTGCCGTTCGTGGCCGCCGAGCCGCGCGTGATCGCCGCCGTGCTCGGGCTCATGGGCATCAGCGGGCCGACCAAGGAGCGCCATCGCCGGGACGCCGAGCGTCTCAAGGTCCCCGTGCACTTCGTGCTCCAGTGGGACGACGAGCTCTTCGCCCGGGAGAAAGGGTTCGCCCTCTTTGAGGCCATCGGGTCGACCGACAAGCGCCTGCACGCCGGTCCCGGCAAGCACGCCGAGATCTCCCGTGCGGCCTTCGACGATTCCGAGCGCTTCCTGGCCGAGCACCTGCGCGCCGCCTTCGCCTGAGGCGCGGCCCGTCCTGGCCGGAGCCGGCGCGTGCACCGCGCAACGGCTCGGCACGAGGTCATCACGCCTGACCAGGCCGCTGACGCTTCGTTTGACCACGTAACATGGTTGTAAGACCACAATGCGTACTATTCTGGTGAACGGGGAGCGAGCAGGAGGAGATCCGGTTGGTCGCCGTCACGGATCCGGCGCCTGGAGAGCATCGGGCGGGACCGGGGACGTCGATGGACGCCGTCGGTGACCGCGAGCACCACCACTGGGAGCAGCGCTGCCGCGCCCAAGGAGACGTCGGCGGCGGGGGCTGGCCCGCACCCGAGGCAAGGGCGCTCGTCGATGCCATCGTCAGCTCGTTGCCCTCCGGCGACACCACGCCGGTCGTCGCCGCGGCCCGCACATGGGCTCGCACGTCGTCCTCGGTCAGCACGCTGGTCCGCCAGATGGGGACGCTCCGCCAGGTGCTCGCCGACGACGACGTGCGCGCCTTCCCCGACCTCGACGACCGGCTCGGCCGCATCATGGACCAGGCCACCACCGCCGCGACCGCTGCCGCTCTGGCCCAGCTCGAGAACGCAGCCCTCACCGACGCGCTGACCGGTGTGGGCAACCGGCGGGCGCTCGAGCGCGCGGCCACGGCCGCGCTGGCGGCCGGCGTCAGGGCCGGGCACCCCCTGTCGATTGTGGTCATGGACCTCGACGGACTCAAGCGGATCAACGACACGGAGGGCCATGCCGCCGGAGACCGAGCCATCGCCGGGCTGACCGAGTCGCTGCGCCACGCGCTCAGGGACTCGGACCAGCTGTTCCGGATCGGCGGCGACGAGTTCGTGGCCATGCTGCCGATGGCACCGATCGAGACCGTCCACGAGCTGATGGCCCGCGCCGCCGAACCCGAGGCGCCGAGCTTCAGCTGGGGAGCGGCGACCGCTCCCGACGACGGCAAGGGCCTCGACGTGCTGCTGTCGGTCGCTGACGAACGTCTCTACGAGTCGCGCCGGACGGCACGGCGCTCCCGCGCCCAGAAGGAGGTGCCTGCGCCGAGCACCCTTGCCGGCGCCGCCGTCGCCCTGGGGGCCGGATCGGCGGTGCGTCGCAGGTTCGCCCGTCCGTCGGGGCGCGGGTGGATCTTGCTCGTCGCCGCCATCCTCCTCCTGTCCGCTGCCGCAGGTGTCGGCGCCCACCTGCTGCTCAGACCGTCGCCGAGGCCCGTTCCCCCACCCCGCTCGCACGGCCACGCCGCGGTGCCCGGGCCCGCGGGGTCCACCGGGCAGGGCGCTTCGACCGCACGTGACGCGACGTCGACCGCCGACACTCCCGACGCCGGGAGCAGGGGCGCCGGGACGAGCGTCACCAACGGCGCCGGGGTCGGCAGCCGGACCGGGGCCGGTGGCGGGGGCGGCGCCGGTGGCGCAGGCGGCGCGGCCCCGGCGAGCGGCGGTTCGGGGGGAGCGAACACGCAGGCCAACGGACAGGAGCCGGCGACGACCGTCCCGCCGACGCCGACGTCCAGCCTGCTGCCCGGTGGGCTGGTGCCGACGACCGTCCCGCCGCCGACGCTGCCCTGAGGCGCCCGGCCCGGCGTGCCGGTGCTGCTCAGCCGACCCGGTGCAGGGTATTGCGGTCGGTGTGCGCGAAGGGCTCGTCGAGCTCGGCCATGCGCAGCGTCGACGTCTCGTCGTAGGACCAGGTGTCCTCGCCCACGGTGATCGTCACGTCGTAGCGCAGCGTGCTCGCCCGCTTGGTCAGGTACTGGTTCTCCCCGATCGGATATTGGCCGTCGCCGAGCGCAGCCCGCATGCTGAAGGTCGTGGCGTCGGCCAAAGCCGTCCCGCCCGCCAGCACCGTGATCCCCCGGGGCACCACGAAGCCCCGCAGGATCTCACCGGTCGCCGCGTCCCACAGCCAGTAGCCGACCTCTGTGTGGAAGGGGTTCTCCTCGTCGCCGCGCCACATCGCCGAGCGGTAATCGAGGCCGTAGAGCCGCTGGTCCCCGTTGTCCACGGGCCCGAAGGGCTTCATGGAGCACTTCTCGAGGTAGGGCGTGGCCAGCACCTCGTTGGACGCGTGCGAGAAAGCGGAGTCGAGACCGCCTTCGCCCTGCCATTCCCCTGCCAGGCCCCAGAGGGGCCCCCATTCGTTCGCCATGTCGTCGATGCTACCGAGCCAGACACGGGGCGGGGGCCGCCCGACGCGCTCAGGGGGCGGTGCCGGCCAGCGCGTGCGCCGCTCGCGCCGCCAGCGCGACCAGGGTCAATGTCGGCCCGTAGCCGGCGGAGGTGACGAAGACCGACGAGTCGGCGACGACGACGTTGTCCAGGGTATGGATCCGGCCCAGGGAATCCACCACCGACGAGGCCGGATCGGCGCCCATGCGGGTCGTGCCCATGACGTGGCGGCTGATGGGGACGGGCGACATGCGCGACCCCTCGAGCCCCGGCGACGTCGCAACCATGGTCCACGTCGCCCCCATCCTCTCGAGCACGCGCACCAGACGCGGGGCGTGGTGCGCGGAGGCCGCCTCCTCGTGCCGGTGCGGCCGGTAGGTGACCCGGGCGACGGGGAACCCGCGCACATCTCGCACCGACGGGTCGAGGTCGACCCGGTTGGTGGGCTGCGCGAGGTCCTCGCCCTGCATCGTGAAGGCCCAGAGCCGGTCCCGCATGGGCGAGGAGCGCATGAGGCGCGTGTGGGTCGGGCCCCAGGGGTAGAGCTTGGCCTCCATGATCGGCAGCGACGGACCCCCGTGCTCGACCATGCCGCCTCGGAGCCACGGCAGTCCTGCGGCGCGCGCCGCGGCCCGCGCGTCGTCGTCGACGATCACGGCATCGTCGTGCACGTGGGTCACGGCGCGCCCCCGATGGGTGTGGAACCGCTCTTCGAACGTCCCGATGACGATCGTCTGGAAGTGCACCATCAGGTTGCGCCCCACGAGCGGGTGCTCCATGCCCGAGAGCAGCAGCAGGCGCGGCGTCTCGACGGCCCCGGCGGCGACGACCACGTGGCGCGCGCCCACCGTCCGGCGGGCGCCCTGCGCGTCGACGAGCTCGACGCCGCTGGCGCGGCGGCCCTGGACGACGATGCGTGCGCAGAACGTCTCCGCCGCCAGCTCGGCGCGCCCGGTGGAGAAGGCGCGGCGCAAGAGGGCGACGGGATCCCCTTTGGCATGGATGGGGCAGCCGAAGAACGCGCAGAACCCACAGTTGTTGCATGCGGGCCGGTCGTCGTAGGGCACCGAGTTGGCCGCAGTGGGCGCGGGATAGGGATGCAGACCCAGCGCCTGCGCGGCGGAAGCCGAGCGGAGCGCGCCGTACATGGGCGCGCCCGGGGGCATGGGGTACGGGCCCGAGCGCCAGGGGGCGAAGGGGTTGGCGCTCGCCTCGCCCGCCACCCCGATGGCGCGCTCGACCTCCGCGTAGAACGCTTCCAGCGCCGCGTAGTCGAGCGGCCAGTCCTCCACCGACGCGCCCTCGATAGGGCCGTAGGTCTCGCGCAGCGCGAAGTCCTCCTCCCGAAAACGCGGGACCTTGCCGTCGGCGTGCGTCCCACCGCCGCCGACGGTGGTGGGGATCGAGTTGACCTCGCCGACATGGGTGCGCTCACCGTCCTCGTCGCGCACCCGGAATGTGCGCGGCTCGATGAGCGGGTCCGGCCCAAGGAAGTGGCGCTCGAGGAATTTGATCTCGTCGTTCGAGTAGTCGCCGGCTATGCGGGTCAGGTCGTCGGGGTCCAGGAGATGGTTGCGTCCCTTGTCGACGATCAGCACCGACCAGCCGGCGCGCGTCAGGACGTCGGCGGCCGTCGCGCCCCCCGGGCCGGACCCGACGATCACCGCGTCGTAGGTCACGGGCCGGCGACCTCCTCGTCGCTCCAGCCACGGGGCTGGCTGTCGCCGGGGAAGCCGATGGCGTCCCAGGCGGTACCGCCACGATTGCCCCCGTACTCGGGAGCACCGTACATGCCCTCGCAGCAGTGGCCGTAGAGCAGGTCCACGAACGCCGCGTTGGCCTCGTCCCGGAGCCGCCGGTCCTGTTCCTCGCCCTCGACCTCGCAGAAGTCGTGACCGAGGGCGGCCAGCCCTGCCCGGTACCGCTGCTGCCATCCCACCACGGGGCCGTTGAACTCCCGTTCGGGCAACCCGAGGGAACCCTCGATGCGCATCCGCCACGCCAGCTCGTCATGGGGCCGGAGGGTGTGGAAGCGGGCGAAGCCGGGGGGGCCGCCCCGGCGGCCGGACGTCGGGCCGCCGGCCCAGATCCTCGGGGGGTCGGAGGCAAAGGCGCCCAGGAGTCCGTCGATGTACGCGGGGACGTCCGCCTCGAGTGCGCCGGGGAACCCTTCGTCGGGCGGGATCAGGCGCGCACAGGCGGCGGCGAGGACGCGGTATTCCTGCTCCGTGCACCACAACGGCATCGCGCGGTCCCCCCTCGGCCGACCAGCCGGGGACGGTAGCAGGGTCGCCCTGCAGCGGCTCCGCCGCCGGCGACCCGGGCGCGCCCGTGCCGCCCTGGTGGTGGCCCTCGGCGCCACCGCGCTGGTGGCGAGCGCCTGCGGCGCAGCGGGGAAGGCGCCGTCGCACGGTGCCGGGACGCGCGGTGCCGGGACGCACGGTGCCGGGACGCCGGGCAGTACCTCGACGCCGGCCGCCCCGGGACGTGAGGGCATCCCGGCCTTCCGCCACCTCTTCGTCGTCGTCATGGAGAACCTCAGTGCGGCGAACGCGCTCGCAGTGCCGAGCATCGCCGCGCTCGCACACCAGTACGCCAGCGCCTCGTCGTGGTACGCGGCGTCCCACCCGAGCCTGCCCAACTACCTGGCGCTCGTGGCCGGGTCGACCTTCGGGGTCGGCTCCGACTGCACCGACTGCTACCAGCCGCCGCCGAGCCTGGCGGACCAGCTCGAACAGGCCGGCGTGCCCTGGGGGGCCTACTTCGAGGGAATGCCCGGGCCGTGCTACCTCGGCCCGCAGTCGCCCGATGGCTCGTACGCCGCCAAGCACGACCCATTCCGTTACTTCACCGACGTCCGCGCCTCACCCACGCTGTGCGCGCACCTCCAGCCACTCGGCGCCCTGACGGACGCGCTCGGCGCCGGCGACAGCGCGGTGCCACGCTTCGTCTGGGTGACACCGAGCATGTGCCACAGCGGTCACGACTGCGCACCCGCCGTCGCGGGCGCGTGGCTGAGCGGATTCGTCCAGAGCGTCGTCTCGCGACCGTGGTGGGGCCCCGGGTGCGCCCTGGTGGTGACCTGGGACGAGTCCGAGGGGGACAATGCGGGTGTGGTCGGCGGCCTCGTGACCAGCGGGGGCGGAGGCGGCAGGGTGCTCACCCTGGTTGTCTCGCCGGGGATCGCCGGCGGCGAGGTGGTGGCGACCACCTACGACCACTATTCGCTGTTGCGCACCGTGGAGGACGCGTTCGGCCTGCCCCTCCTGGGGCAGGCCGCCGCAGCCGGGACCGCGCCGATGACCGCCTTCTGGGCCGGGGGCTGAGACGGTGTTCGCCTGCGCCATGGCCATCGACATCCAGATCGCACAGAGCGGGTCGCTCAAGGCCAAGCGCTCCGTCGTCAAGCACGTCCTCGAGGTCGCCCGGCGCCGCTACGGCGTCTCCGCTTCGGAGGTCGGGCACCACGGCACCTGGCAGCGCGCGGCCCTCGGGTTCAGCGTCGTGGCGCCGAGTGCGGGCCAGGCGGAGGAGATCCTCGACAAGGTCGAGCGCTTCGTCTGGTCGAACCCTGAGGTCACGGTCCTGTCCAGCGTGCGACACTGGGTCGAGGTGGATACGTGAGCTCCTGAGCATGCGGGAGCCCGAGCGCACTTTGGGGGCAGCCGTCTTCACCACGCTGCGGGGATACCAACGGCCCTGGATCACCGGCGACCTCCTCGCCGGCCTGACGCTTCTCGTGATCGCGGTCCCCGAGCAGATCGCCACCTCGCGCCTGGCCGGGATGCCGCCCATCACCGCGCTCTACGCCTTCGTCGCCGCTGCGGTCGCCTTCGCCGCGCTCGGCTCGAACCCACACCTGTCGGTCGGCGCAGACTCGACCATTGCGCCGCTCTTCGCGGTTGGCCTCGCCCGCTTCGCCCCGCTCGGATCCACCCACTACGTCCAGCTTGCGGGTCTCCTGGCCGTTGCCGTCGGCGTGATGGTCGCTCTGATCGGCCTGTTGCGGCTCGGATGGATCGCCGACTTCCTCTCGGCGCCCATCATCACCGGCTTCCTCTGCGGCGTGGCGGTGATCATCGTGGTGCGACAGCTGCCCGACTTCCTCGGCCTGCCGCCCATCGGCGGTTCGACCCTGCACCGGCTGTGGTACGTGTGCACGCACCTGGGCGACGCCAACGGCTGGACCACCCTCATCGGCGCGGTCGGCCTCGTCGTCATCTTCGTCTGCGAACGTTCCCGTCTGCGCCTGCCCGGTCCGCTCATCGCGGTGGTGGCATCGACGGTGCTCGTCGCCGCGTTCGACCTCACCGCGCGCGGTGTGGCCATCCTGGGCACGGTCGCCCATGCGCCGCCCCACGTGGGCCTGCCCGGGCTGTCGTGGCACGCGTTGCGCGACGTGCTGCCCGTCGCCGCGGTGGTCGCCCTGGTCGTGATCAGCCAGAGCGCGGCCACGACGGTGGCCTTCCCGGGCACCGACCACCACCACGGCGACGTCGACCACGACTTCATCGGGGTCGGGTCGGGCAACGTCCTGGCCGGCCTCTTCGGCACGTTCGCCGTCAACGCCTCGCCTCCCCGGACCGCGGCCGTCGTGTCGGGCGGGGGGCGCACCCAGCTGGCGGGGCTCGTGGCCGCGGCGGCCGTCGTGCTGCTCGTGCCGACGGCCGGCCTCCTGAAGAACCTGCCGCTCACCACCCTGGCCGCCATCCTCTTCTACATCGCGGGCGGCATCTTCCGCACCCGGGAGCTCACCTCCGTGGCCCGGTTCAGCCGCTTCGAATTCACCCTGGCGATCGTGACGCTGGCCACGGTGGCGCTGATCGGCGTCGAAGTGGGCATCATCGTGGCGGTGTCGCTCGCCGTCGTGGACCGGGCCTGGGTCACCGCCCGACCGCGCTGGTACCTCCTCGGGCGCATCCCGAATTCGACGAGCTGGGAGCCGCTCGGCCACCACGAGCAGCCGGCGCAGGTGCCCGGGGTGGTGGTCGTCCTCTTCACGGCCCCTCTGTACTTCGCCAACGCCGACCACTTCCGGAGGGCCATCCGCCACGCGGTCCGCGACGCTCGGGCCCCGGTCACGCTCGTCGTCCTCGACGCGGCCGGCATAGGCGACATCGACTACACGGGAGCGCGGGCGCTCCGTGCGGTGCTCGACGGCCTCGACCGCGACGGCATCACGTTCGCCATCGCCCGCGCCGTGGGCAACGTCCCGACGAACCTGGCCCGCAGCGGCCTCCTCCAGCGGATCGGCCGCGACCACCTCTTCCACACCGTGGACGACGCGGTCCGCACGCTCGGACCACAGGACCAGGAACGACCGTCATGAGGGTGGAGGCCCGGCGGCGCGAGGACTAGGCGGGGCCGGACGCAGGGGCCGGCGGGCCGTCGGCGCGCCCCTGCAGTCCCGTCAGCCGCAATTCGTCGAAGGGGCCTGACTCGATCGACCCGCCGTCGACCCGCAGCTCGCGGCCGTCGGCCGACGCGCGCTCGGGCACGAGACCGTGCAGCACGACCCGCACGCGCGCCGGCGCAGGGTGGTCGCCGCGGCGGGTCCACCGGAGCACCGCCTCGCCGCCGGGCACGGCACCCTCGAGCCGGAGCTCGTCGCGACGCACCGGTCCCTCCCCATCGCCGGCGTCGTCGATGCACAGCCCCGATGCGTCGCCGCCGGCGTCCGGCCAGCAGTGGAAGGCCAGGAGCGCGGCGCGGTGGTCGGACTCGAGGCCCGTGGTGCGCGCCGACGCGTCGACCCGGTGGTCGTCCTCCACGGCACACGGGGAGGCGGGGTCCGACCATCCGTCGTCGAGAGGGACGATCGACCCTCGCCGCACGAGCACCGGGATGCGCCCGATGGGTGCGGACAGACGCACAGGCGTGGCGGCGGCCGGGTGGGCCGGCGGTCCAGCCCACAGCGAGGCCCAGGCACCGGGCGGGAGCGACAGGGCGCGCGCCCGTTGCCCCGCACGCACCACCGGCGCCACCAGCAGGGCGTCGCCGAGCAGGAAGCTGTCGTCGACCTCGGCCGCCGGCTCGTCGCCGACGTCGCCGTCCCCGGGCCACCACAGCGGGCGCATGGGAGGCACCCCGGTGGCGGCCGCCTCGTGGGCGAGCGTGTAGAGGTAAGGGAGGAGCCGGTACCGGAAGCGGATCCACGCCGCCAGCGCGGCGGCCGTGGGCGGCGGGAAGTGCCACGGCTCGCGCGGCGGGCTGCCGACCACTCCGTGGGTCCGGCAGAAGGGGACGAACACCGCGAACTGCAGCCAGCGGAGATAGAGCTCGTCGTCGGGCACGATGCCGCTGAAGCCGCCGATGTCCGACCCCGAGAAGGGGACCCCGCTCAGGCCGAGCCCCAGGAGCGTCGACACCTGCTGCCGCAACCCGTCCCAGGTGCTCTGGACGTCTGCGGTCCAGTTCCAGGCATAGCGCTGCGTGCCGGCCCAGCCCGAGCGCGACACGATGAAGGGCCGACGGTCGGGATACGCGGCCCGGAGGCCCTCCCATCCGGCCCGGTTCATGAGCAGGCCGTAGACGTTGTGAGCCTCACAATGGTCGCCGCCGATGCCGTCGAGGTTGTGGCGCGTGGACATGGGCAGGGTCGGGTCGCCCATGAAGGCGATGGTCGCCGGCTCGTTCATGTCGTGCCAGATGCCGGCGATCCCACGGTCGGTGAGCCACGCGTAGCGCGCCGCCCACCATGCCCTGGTGTCGGGATCGGTGAAATCGGGGAAGGCGGCGCGACCCGGCCAGACGACGCCCACGGCTTCGCCGCCGTGCTCGTCCATGCAGAAGCGAAAGTCACGACGGCCCTCGGCATAGAGCTCGAAGCGGTCGTCGATCTTGACCCCGGGGTCCACGATGGTGACGACCCGCACTCCGTGGCGACCGGCATGCTCGCTCAACGCGCCGATATCCCCGAACCGAGTGGGATCCACCGTGAAGACCCGGAAGCCGTCCATGTGGTCGATGTCGAGGTGGACGACGCTCAACGGCACACCCATGGCCGCGAAGCCCTCCACCACGTCGCGGATCTCCTTGTCGTCGCGATAGCCCCACCGACTCTGGTGGTACCCGAGGGCCCAGCGCGGGGGGAGCGCGGGTCGCCCCGTCAACGCGCTGTAGCGGTCGAGCACGCTCGGGACGTCGCCGACGACGAGATAGGAGCGCAGGGCCCCGCCGGCGAACGACACCGCGGCCACATCGGTCCCGTCGACAGCGCTGTCGGCAGCGCTGTCGGCAGCGCGACCACGGAGGTCGACCCGCCCCTTCGTCGGGTTCTCGAAGAACGTCAGGACGGTTCCCTCGGCGTGCCGTCCCACCAGCACGGGGACCGACATGTACAACGGGTCGCGTCCCGGGCCCCACGCCCCACCAGGGTCGCGGTTCCACAGCCGGTAGACGCCGCCGCGAAGGTCGAGGGGCGCGGCGCGCACCCCGAGGCCGTGGAACCGCTCGCCCGCACGCATGGTGAAGGGCGCCGTCCAACCGGGGTCGAGGTGCTCGGGGGGTGCGTCGCGGCGCAGCACCGTGCCGTCGGCACGCTCGGCACTGAGCGCCCCGTCGGGAGCGACCCGGACGACGAGCGAGGGCCCGGCGACGACCCACCCTCCCGCCGTCCCCACGTCTCGGCGGACCGTCACAGCGGGCGGCGCGAAGCCGGGATCGCCCGCCAGCGCGTAGTGCGGGAGCATCCTCCCGGGCTGCCAGGTGCGCCGGACGACGTCCTCTGCCAGGAACACGAGCTCGAGCTCCGCGTGCTCGAAGAACAGCCGTGCCCCGGTGTCGAGCACCTCGACGTCGCGAAGCGGACCCGGCGCGATCCCGGGTCGTGCGCCGGCGGGACCACCCTGCCGGCGACGGGCCAGGGCGGCGCGCAGCGACGCTGCCGCGGCGTGACCGATCGTCCTCGCCCCGAGCTTGCCCACGACGGCAGCGCCCGTGCGGGCGAGCGCGACGCGCTGGGCGAACGTGGGCGGCGCCTGGGGCACCGCCCGAGGATAGGTTCCCGCTGGCAGAGGCTCCGGCGCCATCCGTAGACTGACCGATCAGTCAACGACCCGGACGGCACCGCCGGCCGGACGGAGGTACCGGCGCCATGCAGACCCGACTCACCGAGATCCTCGGCATCGAGCACCCGGTGATGCTGGCGGGGATGGGCGGCGTCTCCTACCACGAGCTGGTGGCGGCGGTGTCGGAGGCCGGGGGCTTCGGATGCCTGGGCGCATCGACGATGTCGACGCCGCAGATGATCGACGAGATCGCCAAGACCCGGGCCCACACCGACAGGCCCTTCGGCGTGGACCTGCTGACGGCGATGCCGGGCAGCATGGCCGAGCAGGTGGAGGCGATCATCGCGGGCGGCGCCAGCGTCTTCGTCGCCGGGCTCGGCGTACCGGTCGAAGTCGTCGAGCAGTGCCATCGCGCCGGCCTGCTGGTGGTCAACATGTGCGGCAAGGTCGACCACGCTCGCCGGGCCGTCGACGCAGGCTGCGACATCGTCGTCGCGCAGGGAACCGAGGCCGGTGGGCACACCGGCCAGGTCGCCACGATGCCCCTCGTCCCCCAGATCGTCGACGCGGTCGGCGATCGCGTCCCAGTGGTGGCAGCAGGGGGCATCTTCGACGGCCGGGGCCTGGCCGCCGCGCTCGCGCTCGGCGCCGACGGCGTGTGGGTAGGGACCAGGTTCATCGCCACGCCGGAGGCGCGATCGGTGACCGGCTACAAGGACGCCCTGCTGCGCAGTGCCGAGGACGGCACCGTGATCAGCCGCGCCTACTCGGGCAAGACCATGCGCGTCGTGCGCAACGAGTACACCGCGTACTTCGAGGCCCATACGGACGAGCTCGCGCCCTTCCCCGGTCAGCTCGGGCGCTCGATCGCCGACAAGGCCTTCCACCTCGGCGGCGACCAGGACACCCTGGAGGTCGACCCCGAGCGCGAGTGCTACCCGGCCGGCCAGGGGGTGGGTGCGATCGCCGCGCTCGTCCCGGCGGGCGAGCTCGTGCGCCGGTTCGTCGCCGAGGCCGAGCAGGCGCTCACAGTCGCGAGCGCGCGGCTAACGTCGATTCCATAGCGGTCAGACCCACGACTCCCGTGCCGCGGGCAGCGGCGACCACTCCCGGTGGCAACTCGCGCGGGCGGTTCCGGCGGGCCGACCGTCGCGACCCGGGCACCGGAGACGACGAGCCGTCCAAGCCGCCGGGCGGGGGGCGCGTCCCGCGCGAACCGGTCCGGATGGTGCCGAGCCGAATCCACCTCGACGAGCGGCGACTTCGGTTCGCGGTCTCGGACAACGTCGACGCCCACGGCGCGGAAGGTCCGGGCAGTGAGCCCATCTGGGCCGTCAACATCCACGGCTACTTCGCCGGTGGCGGCATGTACTGGCGCGAGAGCGCCAACCTCGCCCACCGCTTGGGGTGGCGGGTGGTCAACCCCAGCCTGCCCGGTTTCGCCGGCAGCGACCCTTTGCCGTGGGAGCACGTCAACATCCGCGAGATCACCGAGCAGGTGGTTCGGCTCCTCGACCATCTCGGTGTGGAACGGGCTCTGCTGCTCGGCCACTCGATGGGCGGAGCCGTGGCGGTGCAGTTCGCCGACGCGCATCCGGACCGCACGCTCGGCATCGTCTATCGCGACGGCGCCGCCACCCCGGGGTGGAAGGACCGCCACGGGGTCCTCGTCGCGCTCCTCGCCCCGTTCCTCCCAGACATCGCCGGGGTGATGGACCTGCTCGTGGCGGCCATCCTCGACACACCGGACCTGCTCATCGGCCGGCGGCTCTCGTCCACCTTGCGGGGGCTCTGGCCCGACGCCCGACGCAACATCAGGGCCATGGGCAGGACCCTGCCCGTGGGGACGATGCTGATGGCGATCGACATGCGCGACGAGGTCCGCCGACTCGCCGAGCGCAATGTCCCGCTCCTGCCGGTGTGGGGCTGCTTCGACCGCATCGTCAACCTGGCCACGGCCAACGAGTTCAGTGACCTGTCACGCCAACGCGTCCTCTGGGTGCCCGGTGGTCACTCGTGGATGCTGCCGCGGCCCCAGGGGCAAGCAGACGTCCTGCTCCACTTGGAGCGGGGCCGGGACTTCATGGGCGAGGTCGAGGCGCGGCGCAGAGCCCTTCTCGGTCTGGACCGATCCGCGATCGGGCGCCTGGCCATGCGCATCGTGCGCTGAGCGCCATGCGCATCGTGCGCTGAGCGCCATGTGATCGTGCGCTGAGCGCCATGCGCATCAGACGATCCGGTACGTGAGCATCCCGTGCGCCACCACCGCGCCCTGGGCGTCGGTGGCCGACATCTCCACGAACGTGAGCTCCCTGCCGCGGCGCACCGCGCGTGCGTGGCACACCAGGTCGCTGCGCTTGCACGCGCCGACGTACTGCAGCGACATGGACACGGTCGACGCCCGCGCACCCCTGGCGAAATCGTGGTTGGACCATGCCGCGGCTGCGCCGGCGGTGTCCATGACCGAGGCGATGACGCCGCCGTGGTAATAGGTGCCGTCGTTGGTCAGCTCGGGACGGAACGGCAGGCGCAGTGTGACCTCGTCCGGCTCGTAGCGCTCGAAGACGAGGTCGAGGCTCGACAGAAAGGGCGTCGCCAGCATCGACGCCGGGACCGCCGCCCGGAACTTGGCCTGGTCGTCATCGGAGATCGCGGGGGCGGCGTCGTCGGTGGGCGGCATGGCAACGCCTCTCCTACACTGGTCGGGACCTGCTTGCTGACTGACGGATCAGTTTAAGGGAGACGGCGATGCGTTGGGAGATCGAGGACACGCCCGAGCAGCTGGCCTTCCGGGAGGAGTTCCGCGACTGGCTGCGCGCCGCCCTTCCGGCCGGGTGGATGGAGGGGGTCGACGCCGGCGACGACGGCACCGTCGAGCGGATCAAGGGCGAGAGCGGGTTCAACCCCTTCACCTGGATGGCCACCATCGGCAGGAGCCCCTACGCGGCCCCCCTGTGGCCCAAGGAATACGGCGGGCTCTCCGGTGAGCCGTGGATGCAGCAGGTCATCCGCTCGGAGCTCGTCACGTACCGGCTGCCGACGGTGGCGGTGAACCTGCTCGGGGTAGGGCTGGCGGGCCCCACGATCATCGAGCACGGCACGGAGGCCCAGAAGGAGCGGTACCTGCGCAGGATCCTGAGCGGCGAGGAGATCTGGTGCCAGCTCTTCAGCGAGCCAGGCTCGGGGTCCGACCTGGCGTCCCTCGGCACCCGCGCGGTGCGCGACGGGGACGAATGGGTGGTCAACGGGCAGAAGGTGTGGACGACGCTCGCCCAGATGGCCCAGTACGGGATGCTCCTCGCCCGCACCGGCGTCGACGTCCCCAAGCACGAGGGGTTGACCTACTTGATCCTCGACATGCACAGCCCGGGCGTCGAGGTCCGCCCCCTCAAGCAGATGACCGGCTCCTCGGAATTCAACGAGGTCTTCTTCACCGACGTGCGCGTGCCCGACGAGAACCGGGTCGGCGCCATGGGCGACGGATGGCGCTGCGCGCGCACGACGCTGATGAACGAGCGGACGACCTTGGCCGGCATCTCCCTCGACCCGGTCTCGTTCCTCGGCGGGACGCGCCGCGACCCGTGGCGCAGCTTCCTCGAGGGCGTGCCAGACCGCACCGACCGGCGCACGCGACAGCGGCTCGCCCAGCTGTACATCGAGGCGGAGGTGAAGGAGATCACCGCCTTCCGCGCCAACTCCGCCCGCCGCCGCGGTGAGCAGCCGGGGCCCGAAGGCGGCGTGAACAAGGTGTTCAACGCCGAGTACAACCAGCGTCGCTCCACCGTCGCCATGGACGTGAACGGGATGGGGGCGGTGGCGTGGCTCCCCGGGGACCAGCGGGCGGAAGCACGGTCCACGACCTTTCTGCGAGCCCGGGCCAACACCATCGAGGGTGGCACATCGGAGGTGCTGCGCAACCAGATGGCCGAGCGGATCCTCGGCTTGCCACGCGACCCCGACGCCGACAAGGGTCTGGCGTGGTCCGAGATCAAGCGGAACTGAGCCCGCCGAGCCCGCCGAGCCCGCCGAGCCCCGCACGGCTGGCGGCGGCCGACCGGCTGCGCTCGCTGGGGCACGCCATCGTCGCCCACGACGTGGACGACGGCGTCCTGGCCAGGATCGAGGCGAACGCGCTGGCGGCGCTCGACGAGGTCACGGCCTCGCCGCCGCGCACCCGGAACCCCCTCGCCATGAAACGCAGCCTCTTCATCGACGCGCCGCCGCAGGGCGGGAACCGGACGCACTTCCCCGACTGCATCGTCACCGGCCCGGCCAACCCGATGGGGATCGCCGCCGACATCGTGCGCGACGGGGACGAGGCCCTGCTCCTGACCGCGCTCGGCGAGGCGTTCGAAGGCGCGCCGGGACGCGCACACGGCGGCGTCGTCGCGGCGCTCTTCGACGAAGTCCTCGGCTTCGTCCTCTCCATCGTCCGGACGCCCGCGTACACGGGCCGCCTGACCGTTTCGTACCTGGCGCCCACGCCGCTCGGGGTGGAGCTCGAGTTCCGGGCCCGCCTCGCGTCACGCGACGGCCGCAAGCTGCACATGGAAGGTGAGGCTCGGCGCGACGGCGAGGTGATTGCCCGCGCCGAGGGGCTGTTCATCGCCGTCGACCCCGAGCACTTCACCTCCGGCGGCGTCTAGGTCGGTCCCCGACGGGCAGGCGGGACGCTGCCCGGCCCCTCCTCAGGCGGCCGCGCCGGCCTCGATGCCGCCCGCGATCTCCACACCCCAGGCCAGGGCCTTCAGGTGGGCGAACTGGAGGATGCCCGGACGCGCCCCGCTGTGCGTCGACCGTTCGGGGTGGCCGCGTTGGAACTCGATCACGTCGCTCAGCAGCGCCCCGACGGGGCCGTTGCGGTGCAGGACGCTGTCGCGCACGTCGTACGCCAGCGGCAGGTCGGCCAGCGCGGTCTCGAGCGGCACGCCGAGGAGCATCTCGAGGCTCGAGAGCAGGCCGACGGTGAACCCGACGTCGGTCTGGTCGGGGACCATGGCCTCGGCCAGCAGCTCGGTCATGCGCGCCCGGACCATGGCCGTGACGATCTGCTCCTCCGAGGCCGAGCCGGGGTCGGCGACGAGGAGCAGCGCCACCCAGCTCTTGAGCCGGCGCCATCCGACGAGCACGAGCGCCTCCTGGATGGAGCGGACCGTCCGCACCATGCCCGTGGTGGCCTCAAGGCCGGCCAGCTTGAGCAGCTGGTGGCTCAGCGCCGCGTCGCGGCGGATGATCGACTCGAGCTCCTTGAGCTGGTAGTCGGGGTCCATCACCTTGGCCGCCAGCCGGAGCCGGGCCAGCTGCGTCGTGCTCAGCACCTGGCCATGCGCCACCCGGGGCTCGGACAGGAAGTCCCCTTGGTAGAGGTGGATGCCCAGCGCTCGGCACCGCTCGAGCTCCGCCTGGTCGCGGATGCCGGTCGCGCCCAGCCGGAGGCAGCGGTTGTAGCAGCGCTTGGCGATCTCGCGCAGCGGGCCCTCGGGAAGTCCCGCATCCACCTTGACCAGCGCGGCCACGTCGAGGAGCCCCTCGGCCTCTCGTGCGCCCGTGTAGTGGTCCACCGCGAGCGAGAAGCCCTCGTAGGCCAGGCGTCGGCACCCGGCCAGCGCCTCAGGGTCGCGGGCGCACGACTCGGGGACCTCGATGACCGTCTGCGTGGGCGGGAGGACGAAAGCGGCGTCGCTGCGCAGCATGGCCGGGGTGGCGTCGCAGTAGGCGAGCTTGGTGCCGACCAGCTGCTCGAGGCCGATGCCCACCGAGCCGAACAGCAGCTCCGCCCAGGCAAGGTCGCGGTCCTGGGGCTCGGCGACGTCGTGGTCGGCTGCACCCGGAGCGAACAGGAGCTCGTAGCCCAGAACCCGCGAAGCGCGATCGAAGATCGGCTGGCGGCCCACCAGAAGGTTGACCGTACTCATGCGTGCTGACTTCCTTGTCGGCCGTGATGTTCGTCCGTGGGACAGGGCCGGTGCGCCCACCGCGACATCGGCACATCCGGGCCCGGACTTGAGCAGATTCCTGGAATCGCTCCTGACCAGGGAGAACGACCGCCGACGGCGCCCGTGGCGAGGTCGCCGACGCGGCCGTAGACTCGCCGGGCGCCACGACTGCGCATGCGGAGGGAGGGCCGTGTCGCGCGCAGCCCGCAGCCAATTCCCCGGAGACGAGACGGCCCTGCACCGGGAGGGCGGGCGTTCCGGCGACACGCTGGCGCCCCGCTGGCGAGGACAGCCGGGCCGACTCGAGGTCTGGTACGCCACCGTGTCCGACCCGACGTCGCACACCGGCTTCTGGCTGCACCAGGAGCTGGTCTCGCCCGTGCAGGGCGGCGCCTTCGTCCACGGCATCGTCACCGCCTTCCCGGCCAAGGGGGCGCCGGTGGTGGCCCGCTACGGCCCCGAGCCCGTCCCCGCGGCACGCCCGGCGGGGCAGATCCCTGCCGCCGGCGGGGTCGTGTTCGACCCGCCGCGCCTCACCGGGCACGTCGGGTCGGTCGCGTGGGACCTGCGCCTGGACGACCCGGGTACGCCGGGGCTCTTCACCTTCCCCGCCTGGGCGTGGGAGCGCGAGGCGCTCCCCGCCGCGCAGGTCGTCCCCGTGCCGAGCGCGCCGTGCGCCGGCTCGATCACCGTCGACGGGACGTTCCTGGAGCTGACGGAGGACGCCCGAGGCGACGTCGCGCACATCTACGGCCATGGGAACGCCGAGCGCTGGGGGTGGCTGCACGCCGAGCTCGGCCGTGGCGACGTCCTCGAGGTGGTGAGCGCGGTCGGCCGCTCCCCCGGCCTCAACCGCATGCCGCCGCTGACCTTCCTCCAACTCCGCCTGGGCGGGACCGACTGGCCCCGGGACCCGCTGTTGGCCGCTCCCCTGTGGCGCGCCGAGCTGGGACTCCCGACCTGGCGCCTGGCCGGCACCCTGGGGCGGTGGCGCTTGCGGATGCAGGCCACGCTGCCCGACACCCACTCCGTGGCGGTGCAGTACGCGGACCCCGACGGGGACACGGTCACGTGCACGAACAGCGAGCTCGCCGACGCCGAGATCGTGCTCGAGCGCCGAACTGGCCGGCGCTGGGAGGTGGCGGAGCACTGGCAGCTGCGCCGGTGCGCCCACAGCGAGATCGGCTCGCGCCCCTGATCCGACGGCGTCCGTCGACTCGTTGACTGATACGTCAATCGGAGTCCTTGCTACGCTGCGGCCGATGGCCGCCCGCACCGACCCGGAAGCCCCCCCTGCGGCCGCCAAGCCCGCTCGAGCAGGACGAGCGGTCCGCCGCGCCATCAGCGACGAGGAGAAGGAGGGCAGGCGCAGCGACATCCTCGCCGCCGCCAAGAAGGTCTTCGCCCGCAAGGGCTACCACGCCACCACCATCGCCGACATCGCCAAGGCGGCGAAGCTCTCGTACGGGTCCATCTACTGGTACTTCGACTCCAAGGACGCCCTCTTCCACGCCCTGATGGAGGCCGAGGGCCAGGCACTGCGGGCCCACGTGACGGAGGCGCTGACCACGACGCCGGCGCAGGGGTCGCCCGACGCGCCGTTCCGTGCCGCGGTGCGCGCCACCTTCGAGTTCTTCGAGGCGGACCGCGCCGTGGTGAAGCTGCTGTTCCGTGACTCGTACGCGCTCGGGGACCGCTTCGAGAAGCACCTCTTCGGCATCTACGAGGGCTTCATCAGCGACATCGAGGCCATCGTGGCCGAGGCCCAGCGGCGCGGCCAGATCATCGACGCGCCGCCCCGCGTGGTCGCCTTCTCGGTCGCCGCGCTGATCGGACAGATCGCGCACCGGCGCGTCGTCACCGACGACGGGCTGTCCGCTGCCGTCGTCGCCGACTTCGTCGTCTCGCTCCCGCTCAACGGCCTCCTCCCCCGCTGACGGGCGCGCAGGAGCCCCAATGGCCATCGCCGACGACCGACTGCCCG
>Ga0187778_10000813_pt1 | contig 22410 bp, 23 predicted proteins | sample 1015_Q2_SP5_20_M_FD_132418 | JGI IMG/M metagenome (GOLD analysis project Ga0187778, IMG submission 132418) | Tropical peat soil microbial communities from peatlands in Department of Meta, Colombia - 1015_Q2_SP5_20_MG | ecosystem: Environmental > Terrestrial > Soil > Wetlands > Peat | place... | reverse complement strand
GTTCCAAGCCCTTCTCATCGAGATCGTAGAAGTCCTGGCGCGCCTGCATTTCGTTTAGGCCAACAGGGAAGTAGGGCGACGCCATCTGTTCTTCGAAGACGCGCTTCAAACTGCGAGTACGGCTGGAACAGTGGAACTGAAAGTGATTTTGGCGATTGTCGTAGAGGGGCTCGAAGAACGGAAGGCCTTGAATATGGTCCCAATGGAAATGCGAGACGAAGACGTGTGCAGAAAGCGGGCAGCCATTGAATTCACGGTGGAGGGCCCGGCCTAAGATGCGAAAACCAGTGCCACAATCAAAAATGTACAGGTTGTCCCCGACGCGGACTTCCACGCAGGAGGTGTTGCCTCCATAGCGCATGTTTTCGGGCAAGGGTGCGGGGGTGGATCCCCGAACACCCCAGAACTTAATTTTCATACTCCTCCGCGCAGAGGATGGCCGGTAATATTCAATCTTGCGGCCTGTTGCGCAGGGAGTCAATTCACTGGCTGGTTACGGACAGCACATGTCCCATCGGGGGATATGTGCGCGACCGGCTTCTGGCCCTGATGCTGCCACCGGACCGCTCGCCTATAATTGGTCGTCTTGGTGCAGCCGCGCCTGCCATTAGCCCATGCTTCGTCCCGATTACAAGGAATTCTGCCGCCTTGCCCGCCGGGCAACGCTCGTGCCAGTGGTCAAATCCGTGCTTGCAGACCTGCTGACCCCGGTATCGGCCTTTCTGGCGATCGCCAATAAGGAGCCTCGTGCGTTTCTGCTTGAGTCGATTGAACGAGGAGAACACATAGGGCGTTACACCTTTTTGGGAGCACGCCCTTACATGGAACTGGAGGCGCGGGGCAAGAACATCGAAATTCGGCGCGGCAGGCGGACCGAGAATCGCCAAGGCGATCTTCTCCCAGTACTGAAGGCGTGCCTTCACCAGCATAAGCCAGCGTTCCTTCCCGGCCTGCCACCGTTTGCGGCTGGCGCAGTTGGGTACTTCGCTTACGATGGAGTTCGTCATCTGGAAAAAATTGGTGAGCACGCAAGAGATGACTTGGGCGTGCCAGATTGCGCTTTGATGTTTTTTGACCGCGTGCTGATATTCGACCACCTGCATCACCAGATTCACATTGTTGCCTCGGCCGATCTGTCTCAGGAGCACCCGCGGACCGCATACGACCGCGCTATTGCCGACATCGCGACCTTAGAAAGAAAACTAGCCGCAGGAGTGCGGCCGACGTACTGGCGTAAAACAAGCCGGGGCCGGAGCGGAAAACTTAAGGTCCACGCCGGGACCAGCCGCAAGCAGTTTATCGATTCTGTTAAGCGTTGCAAAGAGTACATTGCCGCGGGCGACATCTTCCAGGTGGTGTTGTCGCAAAGGCTGGATTTCACGACCGAGATCGCTCCCTTCGATATTTACCGGGCCCTGCGAACGGTGAATCCGTCACCCTATATGTATTTTCTCCGCTTTGGAGAGCAGCATATTTTGGGATCTTCGCCCGAAATGCTGGTACGGGTCAGCGGACGCAAGTTGGAATATCGCCCCATTGCCGGAACCCACGCGCGCGGGCGTGACGAGCAGGAAGATGAGCGATTAGAGGAGCAAATGCTCGCCGATGAAAAGGAACGTGCGGAACACGTCATGCTGGTCGATCTCGGACGAAATGACCTGGGACGAGTCAGCGAATACGGCTCGGTAAAGGTGCGAGACCTGATGTACGTGGAACGCTACTCGCACGTGATGCACATTGTTTCCGCGCTCGAGGGCAAGCTGCGCAGCGATTTGGATGCGCTGGATGCCTTCGCCGCCTGCTTTCCCGCCGGCACGCTGACCGGAGCTCCCAAGGTCCGCGCCATGCAGATCATCGAAGAATTGGAGCCGGTGCGACGCGGAATATATGGCGGATCGGTGCTGTATGCCGATTTCGCGGGGAATCTCGATTCCTGCATTGCCATTCGCACCTTGCTGATGCAAGGGAAGCGTGCGTATTTGCAGGCGGGTGCAGGGATCGTGGCCGATTCTGACCCTCAGCGTGAATACGAGGAGTCGATGAATAAGGCGAAGGCGGTACTAAGAGCCGTGGAAATCGCAAGAAACACGTAGGCCGACGCGTTATTGAGACGGCAAAAGTGCGGCACCCTGCCAGAAAAACCGGGCGCGGAGCTGCGTTCGGGATCGAGGCGGAAACTGGAATCGAGATCGGCGGGGACCCCGTATTGAGATATCACTCATTTGAGCGAACAGCCGGCCGCCTGATTGCGAGAATTTGCCCACGGTACAGGCTGGCCACAGACAATGAACTTGAGATGTGATACCTATTCTTTTGTTTGCCGGATTGCGCTCCTCGGAGTATAGCGAGGTCATCGATGAATAAGAAAACCTGCGGGATGACATGTGGGCGTTCGGGAATGCTGATTGCGTTGCTTTGTTGCGCGGCATTGTGCAGCGCTAAAACGATTCAAGTGCCTGCCGACTACCCAACGATTCAAGCCGCCATCAACGCGGCCAATAACGGCGATGTGGTATTGGTCGCTCCCGGTACCTATTTTGAGAACATCAATTTCGATGGTAAGGCCATTACCGTCAAAAGTTCCAGTGGTGCCAACGTCACTATCATCGATGGTGGCAATGTCGCTTCCGTGGTCACCTTTGACTCGGGAGAGGGGCTAAAGTCCATTCTCCGCGGATTCACTATTCAGCATGGGAGCACGTTAAATGACGGGGGCGGCGTTTACATCTCGGGGGCCTCGCCCACGGTTGCGGCCAACATTGTAAGCGAAAATACCGCAGCTAGCGGTGGAGCAGGTATCGCTGTGGAGTTTTCCTCTGCTCTCATTAAGGGAAATAAGGTAACGAACAACTCGCAAATTGCTGGATACTCTGGCGGCGTTGGTGGCGGAGGAATTGAAATTTCCGGTGTCGGAGCGGCGCAGATTATCGGGAATACCGTGTACAAGAACACATGGTCCTCGGCCGCGGGCGGCGGCATGTCAGTATTTGCTGCCGGCACGCCGACTCTCGAAGACAACTCTATTGGAGGAAACGTTGCCTATGATCAGGGCGGCGGCATCTGGATTGTGAACTATTCGAATGCACTACTAGTTCAGAATCTGATCTACAACAATAGCGCTGCCGAGGGTGCGGGAATATATTTCCTGGTGCCGGGGGTTATGCGGGACCTGTGTTGGTCAACAACACAATCGTGGGCACCAGTTCTTCATCTAAGGGCTCGGCCGTCCATGCCAGCGGCTTTGATGACCAAGTTCAGTTTTATAACAATCTGATGATCGGGCCTACTGGGTCCACCGCAGTGTACTGCGATCCCACCTACGATTCGAACCCTCCCACATTCACAAAGAACGATGCGTACAGCCCAAACGGTAGCGGACTGCAGGGCAGTTGCTCCGAACAGGCCAGCGCGAACGGCAACATCTCCGTCGACCCGATGTTTAGTGGCGCAACGAATTTTCACGTAAAGGCCGGTTCGCCGATCATTGGCGTTGGCGATGTCTCGGCTCCCGATCTTCCCTTATCAGACTTAGGGGGAGGACCGCGGATCGTAAACGGCGAGATCGATATGGGAGTTTACGAGTATCCGCACTAGAAGTTAGGCGGCAACCTACTCACTCCAACTCGCTCGAATGACGAGTCGGTGTCAGCGCCGGGTGTTCGGGAACGACGGCAACTACATTCTCAGTTCCAGAAAGTTGGCGATCAACGTCTTTCCATCTTCCGTTAACACGCTCTCGGGATGGAACTGAACCCCTTCCACCGGAAGACTTTTGTGCCGAAGCCCCATGATGGTTCGTGAGCCGTTTCCATCGGATGTCCAGGCGCTGACCTCGAGTTCGGCGGGCAGGCTTTTCTCGTCGACGATCAGCGAGTGATAACGAGTCGCGGTCAGCGGCATGGGCATGCCCTGAAAGATAGTCCTGTTGTCGTGCATCACTTCGCTGGTCTTCCCGTGCATCAATTTGGGAGCGCGCACAATTTCACCCCCGAAAGCCGCTCCAATTGCCTGATGCCCAAGGCAAACCCCCAATATTGGAATTTTCTCCGCCAGCTGCCGCACCAGCTCAACGCTGATGCCGGCGTCCGCAGGCGTGCAGGGTCCGGGCGAAATCACGATATGGCGCGGGCGCATGGCTTGTACCTCCGCGACTGTGATCTGGTCGTTGCGGCGAACCACCACCTGCTGGCCCAGTTCACCCAGATACTGGACCAGGTTGTAGGTGAAGGAATCGTAGTTGTCGAGGACGAAAACCATGGTTATGGAATGACTTACCAGCTTATCGCAAAATGCCCTTTAGAGCTCGCAAGCGACAGATAACATAAGGCTAGCACGCCTATCGCCTTGAAAGTGTCTTGACAGGGTGGCTGCGACAAGCCAGACTACATTCTCATTGGAGGAGTCCATGGCCGAGACGACGCAGGACAACAAGCGTGGCACCCGTCGCTTTGCCCTACGCCTACCGGTGTCGGTCAGTTATGCCCAAAATGGGCAGCAGGAGAAGACCGCGCAAACCCGCGATGTGAGCGCGCGCGGCATCTGTTTCTACGTCGATTCCGCCATTGCCGCCGGCTCATCTATCGAATTCACCCTTACCCTGCCACCGGAGATTACCCTCACGGAGAGCATCCGTGTCCGCTGTAAAGGAAAAGTCGTCAGGGTGGATGACGCCACGCCCGACGGCAAAGTTGCCGTGGCGGCCGTGATCGATGAATACGAGTTCCTCTCGGAACCCTAATCCACAGAAACCAGAACCTTCGGCAGAACCTAAGTGTAGTCTTCATTCCTCCAAATACCGTGCTATGGTAAGAGAAACGCACTGCGGAGATGAGCTTCTTTCGCATTTCTTCTATCTTGGGCGGGCTGCTGCTTGGCACTTTCCCCCTGCATCCCCTTGCAGCCGTACTGAATGGGCAGGCGCTTGCGCCCAGCAGTCAAAGCAACGTTACGATCCGATCCATCCGCATGATTCCCGACTACCAGGGGTGCGCGCTGGAAATCATCTCGGACCGTCCCCTCGTCCCGGCGATCGGCAAGCTGGACAATCCGGCCCGGATCGTCGTTGACTTGCCCAATGCGCGCCTGTCCGGTAACAAGAAGCGAATTGCATTTCGAAGCGATGCGGTAGCCGGGGTCCGCATAGGCCAGTTTCAGGACTCAGTGGCCCGGATCGTCATCGATCTGATCCAGCCGCTCGATTACTCCTGGGATGCGGCGGGGAACCGACTCATGGTCCGCCTGCATGCCGCGGAAGATGGACCTAAGGCATTTTCCACTCCGACATTCACTCCGGAGCCTCCACGAACCATCGTGCCGATCAGTTCCGCCGGGGAGGAGAGGACAGTCAGTCTCGCGGACAACCGCCTGACAGCGGGCTCCTCGATTACTGCCGGCTCCGACACTGCCGTGTTGAGTTTGGGACGTGAAGGGGAAATCCGAGTTTGCCCGGGAACGACCGTCTCAGTTACCCCTTCGCAGAATGCAAGATCACTGATGTTGGGCATGAGCACTGGGTCCCTGGAAGCGCATTACACGCTGGATGCTTCTTCAGATTCGATCCTTACCCCGGATTTTCGAATCCTGCTGGCGGGGCCGGGAGAATTTCACTACGCAATCAGTGCAGACCCGCGCGGCAATACCTGCGTCCAGGCTCTACCCGGAAACACCGCGTCGGTAATAATTTCTGAGGTGTTGGGAGACGGTACCTACCAGGTAACGCCAGCGCAGCAGGTGATGTTTCATTCCGGGCAATTAAGAACGGCCAGTTTGGCGATAGGCAGCAGATGCGGCTGTCCTGCGCCGGCCCCGGAGATTATGCGTGCGTCTGCGCCCGAGACCGCTCCTGACACCGGGGCGCCGTCGTCACTGCAAGAAACAAATTCCGCGGAGGAGCCACGCTCGCCCGACAGCTCTATGTCCCCTGCGCCGGAAACTGCCGCGCTGCCGCCGTCGAAGCCTAATGAACTTCATGTACAGGTGGACGTGCCATTTGTGTTCCGCGCAAACGAGCCCGCAGACGATACGCCCCAAGCGAGGCTCGCACCGGCCCACGAGGCTGAACTCTTGCCCGTTCGCGATCTTCCCCACCCCGCCTGGTTGCAAGTGGCGGCCCTTCCGCCTGCCAAAGCGCCTCACCATGGCTTCCTTGGGAAGGTCAAAGGATTTTTCTTCGCAATCTTCGGTTGATTAGCCAGCCAAGCTGATTTTATTTGCGGCCAGCTTTGGTTAGCGGGGTCACCCGGTCGCGCAGTTCGTCGGCAAGCTCAGCGCCGCGCTCCAACGCATCCTCGGCTACAGATTTCGCGTCTTCTTTCCAATCCTCTATCGTTTCGCGTGCGTCTTCGTACCGGCGCCGCAATTCTTTTCGCATCTGTTTGCCGGGCTTCGGAGCAAAGAGCAATCCCATCAGCGCCCCCGCTCCCAGGCCAATCAAGAAGAACGTGATGGCTGTACCCGTACGGCTCGGTTCCGGAGTTTCGTAACTTCCTTCGCCCATAAGCAACACTCCATTCTCTGGATTTTCATCTTGGATTCATCTCTAGCTATTTTAGCCGTCCGAAAGGTGTGACTGCGAGTATTTGCAATCCGCACGCACTACTCGGCTTTCCCAATACGCTTCCAGCTGTATAAAATAAAAGAGCACTCGCCACCATGTCTGGCGGAGTAATGGCCCGCCGTCCGCTGGCCAGACGCAATCAAGGAGAATGATTCGGCAATGGCAATTCCCGCAACCCAGCTTCGTCCCGGCATGATCATTAAACATAATAATGATCTGCACTCTGTCTTCAGCGTGGAGCATCGCACTCCCGGCAACCTGCGCGCTTTTATCCAGGCAAAACTGCGCAACTTGCGCACCGGAGCTATGTTCGAGCACCGGTTCCGCTCGCCCGATCCCATCGAGAAAATCACCGTCGACGAAGTGGAGATGGAATACCTGTATAACGACGGCGACAGCTACTATTTCATGGATACCTCCAATTATGAGCAGACGCATCTGACCAAAGACATTCTTGGCGATGCCGTCGATTACCTCATCCCGAACTTAGCAATCAAAGTAGAATTTTTTGATGGAAAGGCTGTCGGAATCGAGCTGCCGCAGACGGTTGTACTCACGGTGGTAGAGACGGAACCTGGACTCAAGAGCGCCACCGCTTCCAGCGTAACCAAGCCGGCAAAAACCGAGACCGGATTAGTGGTGCAGGTGCCGCCGTTCATCAATGAAGGCGAAAAGATCAAAGTGGATACGGCTGAGGGCGTTTATTTATCGCGAGCATAAACAAGTCAGAAATGAGAAGTCAGAATTCAGAAGTGAGAGCCTAAATTCGGGAGCCTAGAAACTGCTTACTTCTGCCTCCTGACTTCTCAATTCTGCATTCCGGAAACGATGACTTCCACTGAGAGATCTACGCAGGCTCGCCGTTTCCTGGTCCGGGGGCGAGTGCAAGGTGTGGGCTTTCGCTGGTTCGTGGAGCGCGAGGCGCACGTTCTGGGCATTGCGGGATGGGTGCGCAATAATCCCGATAACAGCGTGGAAGTGCTGGCCATGGGTACGCGGGAACAGCTGTCCGCCTTGCGCTCGCGGTTGCGCGAAGGTCCGCGCGCCGCGCGAGTTGATGATGTAGAAGAGTTTGAAGCCAAGCCAGTCCCGGATCTGACAACATTTCGCATCGAAGGAGCGTGGTGATGCCGCCTGATTCAGCCAAGGTGATGAATTGCGAGCCGTTGAAGAAGCTCATCCGTGAGGTCCAGGACTTCCCCAAGAAGGGAATCCTTTTTTATGACATCACCACTCTCCTGAAAGACCGACTGGGGTTGGCGATCCTGATCGATGCCCTGGCCGAGCACTACCTCAACAAAGACGTTGACCTTGTATTGGGAATGGAAGCGCGGGGATTTATCTTTGGCCCCGCGCTGGCTTATCGCCTGAATGCGGGATTTGTTCCGGTGCGCAAGCCGGGCAAGCTTCCCGCCGAGACTGCCCGCTATGATTATGCGCTCGAGTACGGGACGAATACGCTGGAGATTCACAAGGATGCGATTCAGCCGGGGCAGCGCGTCATCATTGCCGATGACCTGCTCGCCACCGGCGGCACTGCGGAAGCCACTACCAAGCTAGCGGCATCGCTGGGCGCAAAGATTGCCGGGCTCGGGTTTGTGGTTGAGCTGGATTTTCTGAAGGGCCGCGAAAAATTGAAGCAGTACGACGTGTTTTCGCTATTGCACTATGACAAGTAGGCTCCTGAGTGCAAGATCTGCGAGTACAGAGCGGCAGTTACCGGAAAAGGCGTACCATAAAGATAATTGCTGTCCAACCAACGGCGCTCACCACCACCATCACGGCCACTCCTAGAAGTCGATCCAGTAAGGTTTTCTGTCCCGAAGATGCATCATCCTCGATTTGGGAGTAAGCCTGGTCCCAATCCCCAGAGTCAACCCGGAGTTGCTGTAAAGTGAACCTGCTTACGACTTGCTGGCTTGCGTTGTGCATGATGATTCATTGGACGCCAGCGCCCGGCAAATGTTCGTCACGGGTTTGTAATTAGTTTGTTAGCAGGTGATTACATCCCCTGCCTTTGGCGTGCCGCAACTCTGCGGTCGAGCAAAGCGGTTCAGTCAAGTTCGGTCAGCAGTATGCTAGCGCTCTTCGGCAGGTGGCTCTTGCGCCGGAACCAGTCTTCCATGTGTTCTTTCAATTTCCTGAGCGGAACTTTGGCGCCAATCTCCATCAGGCCATCCGCCACGGGAAGGGTATCGTCGAAAATACTGGCATTAGTAAAGTTGCGCATGGAGAAACTGTCCAGCCATTTCAACGGGCAGGGCAACTTTTGACCATTGTCTTCGTATTCCACACGAATTTTGCGGGAAAACATCCAATATGATTTAAGCACACCCAACAGGACGGGAGACACCAAGTTCCGGACGAGATTATCCGTTGTGTCTTAACAGACTCTTAAGCCGGAGTTGCCGGCGCTGGCGGATGAGGCGCGGCTTCACTAACTCCAGTATTGACTAAGTCCTTCAATTCCTTGCTGGGTTTGAAGAATGGGATCTTCTTGGCCGGAACTTCTACGCGATCGCCGGTCTTGGGATTGCGCCCTACGCGAGGCTTACGCTGACGAGTGCGAAAGCTGCCAAATCCGCGAATCTCGATCTTGTCGCCTACTCGAAGCGAGCGCACAATGCTGTCAAAAATCGTCTCCACAATGACTTCGCTGTCTTTGCGCGTCAGCTCCGCCAGTCGTGAGACTTCGTCGATCAAGTCCGCCTTTGTCATAACGCCTTTTCGCTCCCTATCAGTGGTTCAACCCGGGGGACTGTTCAGCTTGGCTCTTAGCCTGCCTTGCAGTCTGCATAACCTTCTCAAATTTCAGGGCTTCTCCGCAAGAGCAATTTCGGCTCAGCCGGATGCCTCACTTCCACAAATAGTAGAAACCTAAATGGTCTTCCAGGAGCTTTTCTCTGGTTGGCAGCCATTGTGACAGATCGCCGAAAAGTAAATCGAAAAGGGTTTCACGTCTGCGCTCTGGGTGTACCAGAGTAGGTTCGCCTTTGATCCCCACGTACTTTGCGGTGTCTTCGACTGCCGCTTGAAAATCCGCGATTTGATCGATCAAGTGTATCTCAAGCGCCTCCTGGCCGGTCCAGACTCTACCATCCGCGATAGCTTTGATGTTTTCTTTGTTCGCATGCCGTCCATCGGCAACCGCTTGAATAAACTGTCCGTACATATTGTCGATTAACGACTGCATGTAGGCCCGCTCCGCTGGGGTCATTTCGCGGGTAGGATCGCCGGTATCCTTGAATTCTCCGACTTTGAGAATTTGCGGTTTGAGCTTGGCCCAGCGCATCAGATCGCCATAGTTTACCCACTCGGCAATAACGCCGATTGAACCGACAATACTGCCGTTGTCGGCATAGATCTTGTTCGTAGCCGAGGAAACGTAATAAGCCCCGCTCGCCCCCACGGTCTCAATCGAAGCCACAATTCGTTTTTTCTTTTCGTCCCGAACCCGCTTGACCTCGCGATAAATTTCTTCGGATGCCGCGACCCCTCCACCGGGTGAATTAACGTGGAGGACGATGGCTTTAATCGAGTCATCATCGCCAAACTTCTTGATCTGCGGGACAACGATCTTGGGATCAAGAATGACGCCTTCGAGGTCCACCACTCCGATCTTGTCACCGAAACTGGCCAGTGAAGTTTCTTCTCCGCCGGCGTGCATAGCCAGATAGACCAGCGTGAAAACCGCCAGCACGAAAAGAAAGAATGCTCCGCCTCCAATCACAATCCAAAGCAGGGTGCGGGAACGGCCGTTGTTTGCCATGCAGTTAACGTAGTGTAGCACCGGAAAGCAGTTTGCGGCTTCTTGTTCTGTTCGCCATTCGATCGGTCTACAGCCAGGTGAGGCCCCGGCGGTTTCGCATTCTCTATGCTAGTATTTAGCGTTTCTGAGCTCTATGCGGTAGTCTGAGCTTCGCGACGCATCCTGTGCGCCACTAAAGTCATCCAAGCGGAAACCCGATGAAGGACACTCTGGGAGTGTTGTTGGCAGGAGGAGCGGGGGAGCGTCTGTATCCTCTCACCCGTGACCGGGCCAAACCAGCCGTCACTTTCGGTGGCAACTACCGCATTATCGATGTCACACTGTCCAACTGCGTCAACTCCGACCTGCGCCGGGTTTACATTCTTACCCAGTACAAGGCGCTTTCCCTGAATCGTCACATCCGCGAAGGCTGGAACATCGTGGCCCGTGAAATGGGAGAGTTCATTGAAGTGCTGCCACCCATGAAGCGAGTGAGCGAAGAGTGGTATCAGGGCACGGCCGACGCGGTATATCAGAATATTTATTCAATTGGCTCGGAGCAACCGCAGCACGTACTCATCCTCTCGGGCGACCACATCTACAAGATGAACTATGGGTTGATGCTGAAGCAGCACACCGACTCCGCCGCTGACGTTACCCTTGCCACCATTCAGGTTGATCCGGAGGAGGTTTCTCGCTTTGGCGTGGTGGACATCGACAGCGACAGCCGGGTAAATGGATTCCAGGAGAAACCCAAGCAAACCGAATTGCGTTCGCCCTACAACCCGGAAAAGGTCTCGGCCTCCATGGGCGTCTACATCTTCAACACTGACGTCTTAATCCCGGTATTGCTGAAAGATGCTGAAGACGCGAACTCCAGCCATGACTTCGGCAAAGATATTCTCCCCAGGATGGTGGATGACTACCGGGTTTACTCTTTTGACTTTGTTGACGAAAACAAGAAAGAAGCGCTTTATTGGCGGGACGTGGGCACGCTCGAGGCCTACTACGAAGCCAACATGGACATCGTCTCAGTATCGCCCGTATTCAACTTGTACGACGAAGGATGGCCCATCCGCACCTTCCAGCGGCAGTACCCGCCTGCCAAATTCGTGTTTGCCGAGCCCGGACGAACCGGAACCGCGCTGGATTCAATTGTTTCAGCCGGGTGCATCGTTTCCGGCAGCATGGTGAAAAACAGCGTGCTTTCGCCGGATGTGCGGGTGAATTCCTACAGCGAAATCGATGCCAGCATCCTGTTCTCGCACGTCAATGTTGGGCGCCATTGCCGCATTCGCAAAGCCATCATTGACCGCGACGTTCACATTCCCGAAGGAACCACTATCGGCTATGACGGCGAAGCTGATCGCCAGCGCTATTTCGTCACCGATAGCGGCATCACCGTGGTCACGCGAGATTACTCGCTATTCGAGAATCCGGTGACAGTGGATTACTTCACCAGCGAATAAGCGCGGACAAGAATCTCCACGCTACACGGGCAGCGGCATCGAGTCCCGCGTGTCTTTCAACTTGTCATCCCGAACGGAGCAGCATAATTCGGGCAAGAATCATTTCTGCGGTCATCCCGAGCGGAGCAGGATCGTTCGCTGGTGAACGATCCTGCGAAGTCGAGGGACCCCTACCCCTCGACAGCCAACAACGGCCCGTCGAGGAGTTCTCTGCAAGGCAGAGCAGTGCAGAGAACTCACCGAAGCGCCAGCCGCAACAGCACGCCGACGTGAGATCCTTCGACTCCGCATCCCGCGTCGCAAGCGACTCGGGTCGACTTCGCTCAGGATGACAAGTGGAAGACGACGGCTTGTGATCCGTTGTATTCGCCCTATATTCGCCATCTCCAGTCATCCTGCTAAAATGCTCTGTTTCGCCAAGACCTTAGAACATTTCGTGCGTTACAGGCGTATTGTCTTGTGCTGTTGATGACCGGCAGAGCTGATGGCTGCAGTGCCGGCGTCAAACCAAGAGCTCTCCGGAGTGCTGGTTGGAAGATCCCCAAGTCGCCGTGCTGCTTGTCCGTCGCTGCCTGGCCGGCGACGCGGCTGGGTGGGAGGAACTCGTGCAGCGCTATCATCGCCGAATTTATAACATCTGCTATCGTTTTGCCGGGTCGGTCGACGATGCGCAGGACCTCACGCAAGAGGTCTTCATCAAAATGTACCGCACGTTGAACACCTACGATATCGAGCGGGGAGCTTTCATGACGTGGGTTACGACCATGGCTCGCAACCTGCTTGTCGACCATTTTCGTAAGACCAAGCAGGATCGGGTGACAGATTCACTTGACGCACCGCTTTCGGAGCGTGAAGATGCCATGCCATTAAGCGAACAACTTCAGGACAGCGCTGTGCCGCCGGACGCGCGGGCCCAGAGTCAGCAGGTCGGCGAGACCGTACACCGTGCGCTGCAGAAACTTTCGCCGGATCTGCGTGAGGCAGTGATATTAAGGGACTTACAGGACATGGATTATAAGGAAATTGCCACGGTACTGAAGGTGCCAGAGGGAACCGTCAAATCACGAATAAACCGTGGGCGAGCGGAACTTGCACGCCTGCTACAACGTACATATAAACAGGTGATGTAATGGCAGCGGACCACCATAACGACATGCAGTGCGCCGAGTTCGATGCTCTGCTCAGCGATGCTCTCGATCACATTCTAACTGGGCCCAAGGCCCAGGAGTTTCAGGCGCACGCCAAGTCATGCCCGGTTTGCGGGCCGTTGCTGGCCGAAGCCGAGTTGGGCAAACACTGGCTGGAGCAGTTAGTCGAGGTTGACCCTCCGCAGCATTTGGTGCACAACATTCTGGCTGCCACCAGCGGGATTGACACGGCTCGCTTGCACGCCGGCGCAACTGCGCAGATTTCATGGTTCGATCGGATGTCATCTGCAGCGAGTGCAGCTTTGAGCCCGATCTTGGCTGTCGTGAAACAGCCAAGGTTTGCCATGTCTTTTGGTATGGCATTCTTCTCGCTCTCGATCTCACTCAGCCTGGCTGGCGTGAGGTTGACTGACTTGCGGCATGTCGATCTGCGGCCTAGCGCGATCCGCCGGACGTATTACGAGACGTCAGGCAGAATCGTGAAATATTACGAGAACATTCGTTTTGTCTATGAAGTTGAGTCCCGAGTACGGGAATTCAAGCGCGCCACGACTCCCGCCGAACCGGCGCCGGCAAAGAAAGACAACAATCAGAGAAACGACAATACCAGTGGACGACCCGACCAGAAAGAACGCAACTACAGTCGAGGAGAAAGCCAGGTAATTCTGGCTGCTCTTCCCGACAACCCGCCTGCGGTGAATCTGGCCACACTCAGGAGGGCTGTATGAATTGCGCTAACCACCCGTCAAATGCGGCGGTCGCTTACTGCCGCACTTGCGGAAAGCCACTTTGCTCAAGCTGTACGCGCGACGTCAAGGGAGTGATTTACTGCGAAAATTGCCTCGCTGAGCGCCTGGCGGGCGTACAACCGGCGATTACGGGTCAGCCTTTGCCAGGAGTCGCGGGGCCAACCGCGCCAATGCCTGCGCCCAGCAGCGGACCGAATCCCGCAGTCGCGGGCATTCTCGCCGGGTTCTTTCCATTCGGCGTGGGAGCGGTTTATACCGGCCAATACGCGAAAGGTTTGGCACACCTGCTAATTTTTGTCCTCCTCGTGGTTGGAGCTAGTGGAAGCAGCGACGCGCTGAGCACAATCTGCGGTGTTGGCATCGCATTCTTTTGGATCTATCAGATCATTGACGCAGTGCGATCCGCAAAGGCGATCCAGCTGGGACAACCGGCGCCCGACCCGCTGGGACTCGGGCAGGCATTCAGCGCTGGAGAGAAAGTTGACGCGTCCAAGGTCCCAGTCTGGGCTCTCATCCTAATCGGGCTGGGAGCTCTGTTTCTGCTGCAAACGACGGGCGTCTTTGAATTCAGCGTTGACAGGTTCTGGCCGGTCCTGTTGATCCTGCTCGGGCTTTGGCTGTTCGGCAAGCGTTGGGGCGTTATTCCGTCTAACCGCGCGTACTCTCATGCAGACCGTATGCGCGGGCTCGTGGGGCCCGTCGTGTTGGTCACCGTCGGGCTGCTTTCGCTGATCGATAACCTCGGCGGTCCACGCTGGCACCGTACCTGGCCGGTGCTGTTGTTGGCAATTGGAATCACCAAATTACTGGAAAGCAAGACACCACCCACTCTGCCGCCTGCTGCACCCATGACGGGAGGGCCCACAGCTGTAGGCACGGGAGAAGCCCAACCGCCGGTGAGTGAGGTGAGGAATGGCTAGTCCAGTGCAGGCTTCGCCGAGCCAGATTCCTCCCCCTCGATATCGGCGTTCTATTTCCGGCCCGATCATTCTGATCTCAATCGGAACCTTGTTCCTGTTGGGCACGATGGGCTATCTAAATTGGGCCAGGCTCGGCTACTGGTTTGCTCATTACTGGCCGGTCATTCTCATCGTCGCGGGCGTGATCAAGCTGATTGAATATCAGGCAGCGCAAAGGCAAGGTCTGCGCGCGTCGGGGCTCGGGGTGGGCGGAGTTTTCCTCATCATTGTCGTAATCGTTCTGGGTCTGACGGCCACCCAAGTATCGCGTGTCGATTGGGGCCAGCTGCGCGACCAGATCAACATCGATGACAATGACTTCACCTGGTTCGGCGAGAAATTCACGTACGAAGATCAACTGGCCCAGGCATTCCCCTCTGGCGCGAGCCTGCACGTGGCCAATGCGCGAGGAGCGGTGAACGTCAGCACTTCGACGGATAACGAGATTCACGTATCGGTTCACAAGCGTATAAATGCCGAGAAACAATCAGACGCGGATAAATACAATGCCGCGACCAAGCCGCAGATTACCGTAAGCGGCAACACGGTCACGCTCAATGCCAATAATCAAAGCGTTAGCGATCACCGAGTGGCCGAGGATTTGGACATCTCTCTTCCCCGCAAAGCTCAGGTGACTATTTCCACGCACTCCGGAGATGTGAGCGTTTTGGGCCGTGATGGCGACGTGGAGGTTGCCGCGCAGCACAATGAGGTTTCTGCCTCAGATATCAACGGCAAAGTGAGCTTGAACCTTGATCACAGTGCGGCGCGAGTTTCGCAGGTCAGCTCAGATGTCTCCATCGAAGGACGAGCCAATGACGTCTCGCTCGAGGACATCAAGGGCGCCGTCCACCTTGACGGCGAATTCATGGAAAGCGTAAAGCTGGCAAAAATTGGACAGGGAGTGATCTTCAAGTCTTCGCGCACCGACATACAGCTTGCCCGCCTGGATGGCGATTTGGACCTGGATTCCGGCGATCTGCAGGCCAGCAATGTGACGGGGCCGATCCGTCTGACTACACGTTCCAAAGACATTCGCTTGGCCGATATCTCTGGGGACGTGCGCCTGCAGGATGAGAATGGCACCGTCGAATTGCATGTCAAAAAATTGGGTAGTATGCAAGTGGAGAATCGCAAAGGGGACATTCAGCTCTACATCCCGGACAAAGCCAGCTTCCAAGTGGATGCTCGGGCTTCGGGCGGCGAAATCGAAACCGATTTCAGCAGTTTGAAAATCGACGATTCCCAAACGACCGCAACCGGAAACGTCGGCAGCGGTGGTCCTCGGCTGGTGTTGAATAACGAGCATGGAACGATAGAGATTCGCAAGGCGTCATCTTCCGACCAGGAGTCAGAAATCCCCGAAAAGCCCAAGCCGCCACATTCGCCGACGGAGCCCAGGGTTACCGAGAATTAACTCGATCACCCCTCACGCGATATCCGTCCTTCGACTGCGCTCACCATCGTCGGCAACATGGTCAGGCGTCGTGCGTGCGTGGTTTCTCTTCTTCCTTCCCGGACATAGCCGACTTGAAGCTTCGGATCCCTTCCCCTAGTCCCTTGCCCAATTCGGGCAGTTTCCTAGGGCCGAATACGAGCAGAGCGATTCCGAAAAGCACCAGCATGTGCATCGGTTGAAATAATCCTTCAAACATAACTTGGCTCCGGTTTCAATTGAGCTTCAGATTCTGAGATACGGGCGCCGTATCCGCTGGTTGACGGCACGGCGCCCCTTGGGTACCGCAGGTGAAGTCCACTTCTTCTTCACCACTGCAGATACATGCTAGAAACCGCGCTGCGCAGCATCCGCAGCGGCGGCAAGCTTTTGCAACGTAGTGAAAAACTCGGCCGACTGACCTTTGAACAACCCCTCTGCGGTAAGAGCCTTGACGGCTCCCATCGCCGCGCTGGCCGTGTTCGTGGGACGAATAATGGAGCACGGGGGGAATTTGCGACTGAGGAAGAAAGTAGGCTCGGGCATGATCAGGTTTGCCTGCAGCGACTCCGGTTGGTTGGTCGAGAGCTGCTGGAATGAGACCTTTGCTCCAGTTACGGGATCGCGGTCGGTAAGCGTGAGCACGTTGCCGGCTTTATCGTGCCAAGTCTGGAAGTGCGAAGTTTCAGTAGGGCCGATGCTCAACAGAATCCGCAGCACGTCGACGTTGTTGACTCGTTGCGCCAACGACGGGTAGAGGCTGCTCCCCCCTTGTTCGATCGCGCAAAAGTGAAAGCCGGCGGTAAAAGCGATCGCCTTGAGATGGTCCGGGATGTTGAAGGGTGCAATGTGAGCCGTGCCGTCGAGGTCATCATCGGTGCGCGGAATCGCAGTGCGATTGACAATCGTCTCGGCCTGGCCAAATTTGAAGTTGGGATCAAGGTCGGGATTCTCGGTGGCACTGCGATAGCGAGTCCAGAAACTGGTATCGATCGTCAGATTCATCAGATTGGTCAAGCGCCCAATGTCACGGGCCCCGCTGGCTTTGCTGCTCGGCAAGGTGGCAAAGGTGCTCAGATCAACCGGGTCCGCCCCGATCGACTCGAGAAAGGCATTGATAAAGGCCTGGTGGCTCAATTCATCGTCGGTGTTGTCGTGAATATACTGCGACATGTCGCTGTCGAGAATTTGCAGAGCTGACATGTAAAGCGGACTTCCACCATTGACACCGGATTCCTCGCTGTCCTGAACTCCTCCGAGCTCGGTGTACTGCGTCCAGAGATCGCTCTCCAGGATCTCTGCCGCCGCCAGGAAGCGCAGGATGTCGATATCGCCTTTTGTGATGGTGGACGTGTTTGTTTCCTGAGCGAAGGTCGGTATGCTGCGAGCCACGACGGTTGAGCCGACAGCCACAGCGCCTGCGATCATGCCGCTCCTCAGGAACGAACGGCGATTGGATGAGTTCAAGGTGGGGGAGTTCGATTGGGTTGACGTTGCGGGCTGACCCTCCGGGATCAGAACTGTGGTCTTCTCGTTACTCATATTCTGCGCTCCAAAGTTTTCAGGAAATTCGTTGCAAACCGAGCACATGGCCCCGATGCACACGTGGAGGCAGAATAGGGAAGCTGGTGGCTGTGCTTGTCACGCTGGCGTCGGAGGTTTGTAAAACCTTTGTCTCGCACGAATCCTGGGGACCGAACGCTCTTGTTCATGTTATGTTCAGACTTCTCTAACGAGGAGAAATGATCCGCTCTTATAAGGGCATGAGGCCGACGATTCCTGCGTCGTGCTACGTCGATGAATCAGCACAGATCATCGGCGATGTGGTTTTAGGTGAGCACGCGAGCGTGTGGATGAACGCCGTTTTGCGCGGCGACGTGCATTCCATCCGCATTGGATCGCATTCCAACGTCCAGGACTGCAGCGTGCTGCACGGCATGAAGGAGCAATACGGAGTATTTGTCGGCGATTATGTGACCGTGGGTCACTCGGTCACGCTGCACGGCTGCACGGTTGAAGATCGCTGCCTGATCGGTATGGGCTGCATTGTTCTGAACGGCGCGCGGATCGGTTCCGGCTCGATTATCGCGGCGGGTACTGTGATTCCTGAGAAGACGACTGTGGAACCCGGCTCCTTGTGGATGGGCTCTCCCGGAAAATTCCGCCGCAAGCTGGATGCGAAGGACCAGGAGAGCATCATGCGGTACGCGAATAACTATTTGGGGTATAAGGAAGCGTATTTGAAGGAGCAGTAGTCAGTGGGCGGTAGTCAGCGAGCTTTTTATAAAATTATCATTCCGAGCCTAACTATGTGTCATCCTGAGCGGAGTGCGATGTTCGCACTGGGCGCAGTGATCCGCTAAGGAGAGTACGGGAGGAATTTCCCAATAAAATTGTCATTCTGAGCGAAATGAGAGGTTCGCGCGCGCGAACCTCTCATGAAGTCGAAGAATCCCTGCATTTGACGGAATATTTGAGCTCCCTCGGCTACGGTCGGGATTTCGGCGCGCGGCTCAGACGCCGTGCCAACGCCTCAACTCCGACTCCGGAGCATGTTTCGCAATGCGAAACATGCTTCTTCGCTCAGGATGACACCTTAAGCTAGCAGCCAGAAGCCTCATGATCAAAGCCATTCGTGGAACGCGTGACCTGCTGCCGCCGGATACGGCGCTGTGGAACTTTGTCGAAGACAAAGTTCGCGCCGTTTTCCGCGCTTACAACTTCCAGGAGATTCGCACGCCTATTTTCGAAGAAACGCAGTTGTTTGCGCGCAGCGTGGGCGAAGAGACCGACATCGTGGCAAAAGAGATGTACACGTGGGAGGACCCGCAGCAGCGCTATATACAAATGCGCGAAAGCTACCGTGAAGCTCTTACCGCGTTGAACGAACGCAGGCCACCGAGCGGGAAGCTAGTCCCGTTGGAATTGTTAGCAGGGACACAGTCCCTCACCCTTCGCCCCGAGGCCACTGCTGGCATAGTCCGAGCATATATTGAGCATAACCTCGAAGCTCGCGGCCTGAACAAGCTCTACTTGGTTGGCCCGATGTTCCGGCGGGAGCGTCCGCAGAAAGGACGTTATCGCCAGTTTTACCAGATCAACGCAGAAATGATCGGGCCGGAGAGCGCAGGCAGCGGCGCTCCCGCCCGCGATGCGGAAATTCTGGAACTACTCGCCACATTGCTCGATCGGCTTGGAATCAAAGACTGGCAACTGCAATTGAATTCGATCGGCTGCGCGAATGATCGAGCCAAATACAACGAGGCGCTTCGCAAAGCACTTGAGCCAGTTGCGGCCAAGATGTGCGCCGATTGTCAGCGCCGCGCGATGACGAATCCTTTGCGCGTGTTCGACTGCAAGGTGCCGGAAGATCAGCCCATCATCGAGAAGCTGCCGCGCATCAGCCAGTATCTCGACGAGCCTTGCCGCAAGCACTTTCAGGAAGTTCAGGACATTTTGAAGGCAGTTGGCGTGCCGTACATCCTGAACGATCGCCTGGTGCGCGGCCTCGACTACTACACGCGTACCGCGTTCGAGTTTACCCATGGAGCTTTGGGCGCGCAGAATGCGATCCTTGGCGGAGGCCGCTACGATGGGCTTTCCGAATCGCTGGGCGGACCGAAAGCTCCGGGAATTGGTTTTGCGATCGGCGAAGACCGGCTCGTGCTGGCGCTGAAACAGTCGGCGGAAGCAGTGCAAGCAAAACCGGACGTTTACATTGCGCCGCTGGGCCCCGGTATGGATCGCGAAGCTGCGCGGCTGGCACGCGACTTACGCCGGCACGAAGTCATAGTTGAACTCGGCGACGAATCATTCCGATTGAAAAAATCATTCGAGATCGCCAGCAAGGTGGGGGCGCGGTTCATTTTGATTGTGGGAGAGAACGAAGTGAACGCCGGAGCCTTCGCGTTGAAGAATCTTGAAACGGGAGAACAAGTACCCGTGCCGCGACACGAGCTGGCGGAGAGATTGCGGTAGCGCCGGTCTTAGCCCGGTTCATTGGGCGCGCGTGCCACCATGCGCCCACGCTCATCTTTCTCGACGTACGCCCACGGCAGATTCGAATCATGCGTGAAGATGGTCAGCCACTTTTCCGGAATCGCGTGCGAGTAATACTGCTTGCGGCTTTCGATGGTTTCGAGGGGAAACAGATCGAATGCCATCACCCAGTTGAGATCAAGATGCGCCGTGGTCGGAATCAGGTCCGATATATAGCAGGCAGTCCGTCCTCCGCTCCTGATGATCACCGCCTGCATGTGCCGTGTGTGCCCGGGAAAAACTTTCACCGAAACTCCGGGAGCGATTTCGTGATCGCCACGCAATAACTCCATCTGACCGCTGGCAATCAGCGGATCATAATTCTCGCTCATATAGCTGATGGCATCACGCTCAAGTTGTCGATGGCCGTGCTGCCACTCGCCTTCCTGTACGTAATATTTTGCCTTCGGAAAAGTTGCTACGAACTTGTCTCCCTGGCGGACGGTGTTCCAGCCGCAATGATCGAAATGCAGATGGGTGTTGATCACGATGTCGAAATCTTCTGGAGAAAAGCCTGCATTGGATAGATTCTCGAGCAGCTTGGCTGGTTGCCCATAGATCTTGACCAGCCGGTCGGGCATCTTGTTGCCGATACCGGTTTCGATCAAGATCGTGTGATCACCCGTTCGCAGGATTACCGAATTGAGACCAGCCGGGACGTGATTCTGCTCATCGGCCTTCACCTTCTTTTCCCACAAAGTTTTGGGCACCACACCGAAAAATGCGCCACCGTCCAACTGGTAAATACCATCGGAAACGGAGGTCAGTTCGAAGTTACCAAGATTGAAGCTATGCACGTTCCTATATCCGTCTACAGAAAGCAGGTTCTCGACTGCGCCCGGGATGACAAAATCAGTTTAGGGCGAACTATTATTTCAGCTCGCGTTGAAAATGATCTTCAATCATGTGGAACAGATGATCGCGATCTTCAGAACCGCTAATTCCGTGCGTCTTACCGGGATAAATCATGAAGCGAAATTGCTTGCCCGCCTGAAGAAATGCTTCCACCATTTGAACGCTATTCTGAAAATGCACATTGTCGTCGCCGGTACCGTGGACTAGCAGCAACGAACCATGCAGCTTGTCTGCGACGCTCGAGAGATGCAGATCCTGATAGCCTTTTCCATTGTCTTTGGGCAAGCCTTGATAACGTTCGGTGTAAATCGAATCGTAGTCGCGCCAGTCGGTCACCGGAGCCACTGAAACTCCGGCTTTGAAAGCATCGGAGTGAGTAAGAGAGTACAACGTCATGGATCCGCCATTGCTCCACCCCCATATAGCGATTCGCGACCGATCCAATTGCGGATATTGTGCGAAAAGCTGATCGAGGGCGGTAAGCTGGTCTTTCAATTCAATCTCGCCATATTCGCGGCGAATCACGGTTTGAAATTTGCGATCGCGGCCAGGTGTGCCACGGTTATCGACCGTAAAGATGGCAAATCCTTCTTGCGCCAGAAGTTGGTGAAACAACTCGATTGTGTCCATCCATTCTTTGCGGACGGTTTGATCGGCGGGACCGCCGTAAATGTAAACAATCAGAGGAATCTTGCCGCTGCTTCTGCTCTCAGCCGGAAGCAACAGTTCACCGTAGAGTGTTGTGCCGTCCTCGGCCTTGAACTGCAGAAACTTGGGTGCCATCAAGCTGAAATCGTCCACGTTTCGCGAGTCCCAAACTTTCTTGCATGGTCCGCTTGCCGCACAAACAGACATATTTGGCGGCGTCAAAGTATCTGAATACTCGTCCACGTAGTGCTTTCCGTCATCGGCAAGGGTTGATTCGTGTGTGCCTTCGCGTTCGGAGACCTGCCGAAATGCTGAGCCATCGAGCTTCACAGCGTAAAGCAGCCGCTGCCGTGGATCGTCTTTGTCACAGCTGACAAAAACCGTTCCGGCGTCGTCATCTACACCCTCAACTCCCAGCATCTCGAAATTACCTTTAATGAGCTGCAGTTCCAGCTTGGCATCGTTGGCGAGCGGGTTCGCCTTGTCAAAGCTGTACAGATAAAGCTGGGTATTGCCGTCTCGCCAGCTCGACCACAGGAAACGATCCCCTGATTTCAGAATCCTGAAATCATTGTTTACATTGATCCAGGCATCCGGGGCGGTCTCCCGCAGCACTCTGTGGGAACGCCCCGAGTGCACGTCGGTGAAATACAAATCGAGCGTGTCCTGCGCCCGATTTAACACTTCGGCCCAGAGCACGCCGTCACGCACCCATCCAAAACGCGGGATGTAGATATCCTCATCTTGCGTCAGCGTGATCCATTTGGTTTTGCCTCCATCGGCGCTGACCACCCCAAGCCGGACC
>Ga0187778_10000811_pt1 | contig 22413 bp, 16 predicted proteins | sample 1015_Q2_SP5_20_M_FD_132418 | JGI IMG/M metagenome (GOLD analysis project Ga0187778, IMG submission 132418) | Tropical peat soil microbial communities from peatlands in Department of Meta, Colombia - 1015_Q2_SP5_20_MG | ecosystem: Environmental > Terrestrial > Soil > Wetlands > Peat | place... | reverse complement strand
TTCCGCGCCCCGGCCGGGTTCCCGTCCACGAAGCAGAAATCGCAGCGGTTGTTGCAGCGGCGGACCTTGGGCGGCTCCAGGACGACGCCGAGGGCCAGCCCCTCCGGGCGCTCGACGTCGTACTCGGTCTCTTCGCCCGTCGCCGACCGCACGTGCAGGACGAACGCCTCGTCGGCGGTCAGGAACTCCCAGTCGAGGAAGTCCACCAGCTCGCGGCCCCCGATTGCGAGCAGCTCGTCCCCGGGCTTGAGGCCGAGCTGGTCACCGAGGGACTCGGGTGCGACGGCGGCGACGCGTAGCATGGGCCTATGATCATACAGCGTAACGCCTTACTCCACAATACCTTCTGTCGCAGACCTAAAGCTATGTCGCAGGCTAGGTTCCGATCAGCGCCTGCAGCGTTGGCGCCGGGTTCTGCTCCGGCGTGCCGCTACGGCCGGCTTCTGGGCGTGAACCGCGCCCGACGCGGCGCGAGCAGCCGCGCGACGGCCGACCCGGGCCGCCCGGCCGAGCCGGCGCCCGACGCAGTGGAGGCCTGCCATCTGACACGACCGGGGCCGGCGACACCGTTGGGCCCAGGCGATGCGCTGGCGGTGCGATCGGCGGAGCTGGCCAGGGAGGCCCGCGCCCGGTCCGCGACTGAAGCCCCCGCGGTCAGGGGCGGGACGCTGACGAAGCCGAGCGAATAGACGCCTTGCGACGACTCCTGCATCACGGCCAAGGTGGAGCCGTCGGGCGACATGCTCAGTCCGTTCACCGCCATCCCGAACTGCAGGTGGTCGATCGGGGTGCCGTCGCTCGTCCGGACCCGGACGTTGCCTTTGTTCCCGTAAGAGAAGTAGATCGCCTGGCCGTCGGGCGAGAGGACGATCGGCTGGTACACGTAGTGGAGGCCGCTGGGCGTGAGCACGTACTGGAGCGTGCTGTCGTAGATGTCGCCGCCCACGGTGACGTGAGCACCGCTGCCATCCACCTGCGCCGCGAGGCCAGGGATCCGGGCGGTCTTCGCAGGCTCGAAAGCGTCCGTGGCCGCATCGTAGCGCTGGAACTCGCCGTCGCCGCCGTTCAGGACAACGACTGAATGGTCGTACGAGCGCGCGAGTGCGCCGCCGCCCGTCTGCCCGCCGCTTCCGGCGTCGGTGCGCAACTGTACCGCTCCGGTGGAAGGGGCGTAGGTGTAGAGGTGGCCGGTTCCGGCGGCGTAGTTGTTGGCGGTGATGAGCACCTTGCCGTTCGCGGCCGCCACGGCGGTCACCAGGTCCATCGTCGAGTCCACCCCGGGCAGGGGCACCGTCGTGACCAACGGCGGACTCGCCCGCAAGTCGACGATCGCGAGGGAGCGCGTCAGCACGAGCGGCACGAAGAGCGAATCGCCCCCTGAGGAGAGGTCGAAGCCGCCGGCGTAGTCGCCGAGGTCGATGGTCCCGCTGAGCGTCATCCCGCCCCGCGAGAAGACGCCGATCCTCTGGAAGTCGCCCTGGTTGAGATACAGCTCGCCCCGCCGGCTGTCCCAGACCATTTGGCCGAACGGAAGACTGACCGTCGCCGAGCTCACCGGCACGTTCACAGTGGGAATGACGCTCATGGCGCCCGCCGCGGACTCGACCACCTGGCTGGTGTTCCCCGAAGCGTCGCGCGCGTAGAAGCGCATCTGGATGGGGCCGGCCCAACTCTGCAGCACCGGGATGTTCAGGTAGTCGTTGATCCAGCCGGTCGCATTCACGACCACCGAGTCCCGCAGTCCCTGAGGCTCGACCTCCCAGATCAGCGAGCGGATGACGTTGTTGTCGGTGGCGATGAAGATGATCCTGACGGAGTCCCCCACGAACCACTGACCGGCAAGAGGGAAGTCGTAGGCGCCGCCGAAGGGTGGCGCGAGCATGATCTCCGCTGTGGGGGGGATGGTATCCACCATGCCCGGCAGCGTCGTCCCCATCGAGGTGCTGTGCAGCGCGGCATCGAACGCGGTGACCGCGACGTGGACCGGCACGCCGAGGCTGCACGAGTCCGGCAGAGTGACGCTCGCACTCCGCGTATCCGACTTCAGCATCGGCTCGCCCATGACGAGGGTCGCGTCGCACGGCCCCGACACGTCGAGGAACGTCGCCCACAGGCCGACGGAGCTGGTGACGGTGAAATTCACCGCCACCTTGCCGCCGGGCTGCAGCACGGTGGAGGAGTCGATCGCGATCGTGCTGAAGGCGGGGGCCGGCCCGGGCGTCAGCGTGGGACTGCAGGTCGCGGACACGCTGCTCGACTCCATCGTGCCCCCGACGACCTGGTAGCGGTACACGACCTTCACGGCGAACGGGACGCCGGCGGTCAACTCCCAGCCCGACTGCTGCGGCCCATTCCTCCCGATCTCGGGGTTGCCCCATGATTCCTGAACGCTCGCCTGGGAAATGCCGGCGGAGTCCGTCACCTTGCCGAGGTCGTTGGCTGCATAGAAGTAGATCTCGGCGTCCTGCCAGGTCGCGTCGCCCGATCCGACCGGGGTTGCCTCAAGGTCGATGCCGCAGGTCAGGTACGGGTAGTTCTGGGCATCGGTCCCGTAGGTCGGGCCCTGCACCCGCGTGACCGAGAGCGCGACGGTGAACCCGTGTGTCGTGGAGTCGCGGCACGCAGCGAGCCCCGCACCCAGCACGGCCAGGGCGATCAGGCTCTTCGCCGCGACCAGCGGAGCGACCCGATGCAGCGCGGTCGACGTCCCCGGCTGATGGACCATACCTGTGGCCTCCCGGACATGGACCCGCCGGACGTTGCCGACGCACGGTCCCCGCCAGTGACCTTAGCTCGCGGGTGTTAGGGAGGTGTTAGGGTAGTCGATTGGGGGCCCGATTGGCCGATGGGAGAATGCGACTCCCGCTGTCGGGGATGGGGGGCGCATTCGTCGGGGGCGCGGCGTGTCGATCGCTCATCCGGACGGCCAAGCTCGTCGCGGGCGGGCCGGCTGGCCGGCGACGGCCACGGCCGCTGTTGCGCTGGGTCCTGAAAGAGCGGGCGACCGGATTCGAACCGGCGACGTCCAGCTTGGGAAGCTGGCATTCTACCCCTGAATTACGCCCGCCGAATGAGGCGCAACCTACGAAGGCTGCGCCCCCCCGTCAACGACCGTCACTGCATCTTGTACTTGTAGGCGATGATGCCCCGCCCGTTCCCCGTCAGGTTGAAGTCGTAGGACTGACCGGGGTTCCCGTTGGCGTTCAGGTCCGGCAGCTCCACCGTCTGGGTCGCCACCACGTCGCACGCACCGTTCACGAACTGGACCGCCAGCGTGAAGCTCTTCAGGAGCGACGGCCGCAGGTTGGTCACCATCCCGTGGAGCGTCGCGGACGTGTCGCTCGGCTCGAAGCGCAGCACCGACATCTCCCACGGCAGCGAATCGGCCCTCAGCAGCACGTGCAGGGTGGAGTCCTTGTTGCCGGTGTCCTGCCACGCGCGGGCGAGCACCTGGAGCGAGGTCCGGTTCATCGAGTCCACGGCCACCAGCCGCCGGGCCGCGTCCAGCATCCGCACCGAGTCCTTCATCGCCAGGTAGACGTTGCTCAGGTTGTACAGCCCGTCCCGGTCGCAGCGGTCCTTCTCCAGGCCCAGATTGAACGCCCGGGCCGCCAGCTCGAACTGCCTCGAGCGGAACAGCGCCGTGCCCGCATCCATCAGGTCGAGCGCATCCGCCGAGTCGGTGTGGGCCAGCATCGAGTCGTAGACCACGCGCGCGTCGGCATCGCGATGCTGCGCACTGAGCACGCTGGCCAGGCTCGCCTGGGCCGGCAGATCCCGCGGCCGCATCCGCAGCACTTCCCGGTAGGCGCTCTCGGCCTGCTCGTAGTACCCCATCTTCACCACGCTGTCCGACACGTTGCGCCGCTGGGCCTCCGCGCGCACGGCCGCGGTGTCGACCGCCTCGCGGGTGAGCAGCCGCGCCGCGTTGAACAGCGCCGTCTCGCGGAGATCCTCGCTGGCGCGATCGTCCGTGGAGCGCGCGGCCAGGCGGAAGTACGCGATCGCGCTGTCGGTGTGGCCCTGGTTGTAGAAGATGCCCGCCATGTTGACGAAAGCGTTCGGGCGGCTCCGGTAGATCACGTTGGCCTTCCGGAACAGGGCCAGCGCGGAATCCGGGTTGTCGTTCATGATCTGCGTGGCCGCGTTCTGCAGCGGGACCCACTCGTTGAAGCGCTCCCGCTGGATCTCGCGCTTGCACTCCGGATCCGTGGCCGCCTCCGCCCGCGTGTACGCGGAGTCGGCGCCCACAAGATCGTGGTTCAGCACGTACACCTCGCCGTACAGATACCACAGGGTCGCCTGGTCGACGCCCCCGCCCTTGGCCGCGTCGCCGAGCAGCCGGATGGCGTCCGCGATCCGATTCCGTCGCTCGTCGTCGTACTTCGTGGCCTTGGCCTGATCGATGTGCTGCTTGGCCCCGTTGAGGCGGAAGTTCCCGCGGTAGTCGAGGTGACGGCACTCCGGTGCCGCCTGCCCGAGCGCCGACGTGACCGTGAACGCCAGCGCCGCGAGGGGCGCGATGATGGTCAGACTACGCGATGCCATTCCCTGGTACCTCCCTGGAGGTGAAACCACTCAAGTCTCAAAAGATCCATGAGTTAGCTGACCCCGTCAACACCTTACTTGAGGTCCCTTCCGTACAGCACGCCGGCCCCGGTGTTGAAAACCACGACCTCCTCCCGAGCCGAGAGGACACCGGCCGCGAGCAGCTTCCGAGCCGCCGCGACCGCGGCGCCGCCCTCGGGACAGGCGTCGATCCCTTCGAGCCCCGCCATCAGCCGGGCCCCTTCCGAGAGGTCGGGATCGCTCACCGCGACCGCCCCTCCCCCGCTCTCGCGGAGGGCCTGCAGCATCAGGGCCCCCCCGAGGGGCGCCGGCACCCGGAGCCCGCTCGCCACCGTCTCCGGATTGGGCCACGGCTCGCACCGGTCGGCCCCGGCCTCCCACGCCCGCACGACGGGCGCGCAGCCTGCCGATTGCACGGCGAACAGACGCGGCATCGGCCCGGAGAGCCAGCCGGCCCCGATCAGCTCGCCAAAGGCCTTCCACATCCCCACGAGGCCGGTCCCGCCTCCCGCGGGGTAGATGATCGCCCCGGGGAAACGCCAGCCCATTTGCTCTGCAATCTCCAGGCCGAGCGTCTTCTTGCCCTCGATCCGATAGGGTTCCCGAAGGGTCGAGAGGTCCATCGCGGCCCGCTCGGCGGCGTATTGCCGGGCCCTGGCTCCGCAGTCGCCGATGTGCCCGTCCACGAGCTCGAGGTCGGCGCCGTACGCCGCGATCTGGCCGAGCAGCGGCGCAGGTGTCGTCCGCGGCGCGAAGACCTTCACCGGCACGCCGGCCCGGGCCCCGTAGGCCGCGGCGGCGACACCGGCGTTTCCCGCCGTCGGGAGGACGAATCGGGCGGCGCCTCCGGCCACGGCCCGCGTCACCGCGGCCGACAGCCCGCGCGCCTTGAACGAGCCGGTGGGATTCGCGGCCTCGTCCTTGATCGACAGGCTCGCGCTCCCCAGCTCGGCCCCCAGCCTTGGCGCCGGGAGAAGCGGCGTCCCGCCCTCGCCCAGGGTCACGGGTCGTTCGCCTTCGCGCAGAGGCAGCAGCGCCCGGTAGCGCCACATGCCGTCCCCCCGACCGGCGATCGGGAGCGCGGTCTTCGCGGGATAGCCCGCGGCGTACCGCACCAGCCACGGTGATCCGCAGTCCTCGCACACCGTCGGGAGCCCGCCGGCGTCGCGCCGCTTCCCGCACCCCGAGCACTCGAGCGTCCAGTCCATCGCGCCTCAGCTCCGTCCGGCGAGGTGGGCGAGAACCCGCTCGGCCAGGCCGCGGGAGATCCCGGGCACCGCCGCGAGCTCTTCGGCGCTCGCCGACTGCACGCCGGCCAGGGAGCCGAAGCGCTCGAGCAGGGCGCGCCGGCGCGCCGGCCCCACCCCCGGCACGGCGAGCAGCTCGGACGTGAGGGTGCGCGCCGCGCGACGCTTGCGGTTGAAGGTCACCGCCACCCGGTGCGCCTCGTCGCGCGCGCGCTGCATCAGCCGGAGCGAGGGGCTCCGCCGCGAGAGCCGCAGCGGCTCGCCGCGCGAAGGCAGGTAGACCTCCTCGTCGCGCTTGGCCAGCGAAGCGAAGGCGAGCTTCTCCGACAGGCCGAGGCCCTGGGCGGCGGCGAGGGCGGCGTTGAGCTGGCCGCGGCCACCGTCCACCAGGAGCAGCTCGGGGAGCGGCCGGCCCTCGTCGCTGCGCCGCTTGAGCCAGCGTGTGACCACCTCCCCGAGGGACGCGAAGTCGTCCTGCCCTTCCACCAGCTTGATCTTGAAGGTGCGGTACTCGCTGCGCCGCGGCCGCCCGTTCTCGAACCAGACGATCGCGCCCACCGTGTCGCGCCCCTGCGCCGTGCTGATGTCGACGCAGGCCATCCTTCTGGGGACGGCGGCCAGGCCGAGGTCGCGGCCCAGCGCGTAGACCGGATCTTCGGCCCGCTCGGCGCCCTCGAAGGTCTCGAGCCGCAGGGTCTCCAGCAGATGGCGGGCGTTCTGGTCGGCCAGGTCCGCCAGCCGGCGGGCGGTCCCGCGGGTCGGGACGGCCCAGCGCGCGCCGCCGAACGCTTCCGCCAGCGCGGCCTCGTCGGCCGGCGGGCACGGCAGGTACGCCACGCTCGCGCGCCGCTCCCCCGCCAGGTACGTCCGCACCAGGAAGGCGGTCAGGATCTCGCTCTCCGGCACGTTCTCGACTCCCACCAGGAACGTGTGCTCGCTGCCCACCAGCTTCCCGTCCCGGACGCGCAGCACCACGGCGCAGGCGTCGTCCTCGTCGCGCGCCAGGCCGATCGCGTCGCAGGTGCCGCCGCCGACGCGCTCCACCGTCGGCGGCTCCTCGATCTGGTCGATCCGCTTCAGCGCGTCCCGCAGCTCGGCCGCCAACTCGAAGTCGGTCGCCGCCGAGGCCGCCTGCATCCGGTCGCGCAGGTGCCGGCGCACCTCGAGCGTCTTGCCCTCGAGGAACAGCAGCACCTCCTGGATCATCCGCCCGTAAGCCTCGCGGCTCTCCCATCCCACGCACGGGGCGTGGCACTTGTGGATGTGGTAGTCGAGGCACGGCCGGTCGGGCGCGTCCGCCGGCAGGTCGTAGCTGCAGGAGCGCACGGTGAAGATGCGGCGGATGACGCGCAGCGTCTGCCGCAGGGCGCCGACGTCGGTGTACGGGCCGAAGTAGCGTGCGCCGTCCTCGGCCGCGCTGCGGGTCACCAGCACGCGCGGGAACGGCTCCTTCACCGTCACGGCCAGCCACGGATACCGCTTGTCGTCCCGCAGGTCGACGTTGAACCTGGGGTGGTACTCCTTGATCAGGTTGTTCTCGAGCAGCAGGGCCTGGGACGGGCTCGAGGTGACGATGGTGTCCAGGTCGGCGATCCGCTGGCGCATCAGCTCGAAGCGCGGATTGGCCGCGGCCTCGTCCCCGAAGTACCAGCGCACCCGGCTCTTCAGGCCGCCGGCCTTGCCGACGTACAGCACGGTCCCGTCGGCGTCCTTCCACAGGTACACGCCGGGCGCCTCGGGCAGCGCGTCGAGCTTGCGCTGCAGCCGCTCGGTGGCCGTCGGGCTGGGGCCGGATCGAGCGGGCGGCGCAACGGACAAGTCGTGCCTGTTTCGGCTCGCGTCCGGCGCGTCAGTCACGGCGCGGCCGCCACGCCGCCACGGCCCGGGCCGCGGGGATGCGGAGCGCCAGCGTCGCTGCGCCGTAAAGCAGTGCGTACGGGACGAGGACGACCACGCCGGCCGCGAGCGGCCGCAGGGTGGCGGTCGCGCGCCACAGCGCGAAGGCGAGCGCGCCGGCCGCGGCCGCGGCGCCCCACAGCTTGACCAGGTACCACGGGGCGAAGTGCGTGGCCCCGATGCGGGCGGCCAGGGCGCGCCTCAGCAGGGCGAATTCCACCCAGGCCGAGAATCCGGCGCTGGCCGTGAGGCCCACGGCGCCCCACTTGAGCTCGACGCCGAGGACGGGCGGCAGCGGCACGGCGCACAGGAACCCGAGCACCGTGGTCAGCCCCACGCGCGCCACCGCGTAGCGCAGCGGCGTGCGGGTGTCGCCGAGGGCGTAGAAGGTGGACGCCGACAGCCGGCTCAGCGTGGAGGCCAGCAGGCCGACCGCGGAGCCCGCGAGGATGGCCCACACGTAGCGGCTGTCCCGCGACCCGAACCTCCCGGTCTCGAACAGCGCGCCGACCAGCACCTGGCCGAGCACCAGGAACGCCATCGCGCAGGGCACGATGAAGTAGGCGATCCGGTGCAGGCCGTCCTCCAGCTGGGCGCGCAGCGCCGCGTGGCGCTCGGCCTCGCTCCCCCCGGTCGCCGACATCTCCGGCAGCGCCGCGGCGGAGACCGACATCCCGAACAGGCTCACCGGCAGCGTGTAGATGAGCTGTGCGTTGGCGAGCGCGCCCACCGGGTCGTCGCCCAGCAGGCTGGAGATGACCGTGTCCACGAACGCGCTGATCTGGTTGACGCCGCGGCCCACCAGCGCGGGCCAGAAGTTGCGCACCACGGTGCGGACTTCCGGATCGGCCGCGCCGGTCGTCACCACCAGGCCCTGCGTCAGCGCGAGGACGACCGGCAGCTGCACCAGCACCTGCAGCAGGCTCCCGGCCACGGCCCCCCAGGCGATCAGGACGGCCAGCCGGTCGGCCGCGGCACGGCGCCCGAGGATCGCGGCCGCGATGATCGCGGCATTCCAGACCACCGGCGCGGCGTAGGAGAGGAAGAACTTCCGGTGGCTGTTGAGGATGCCGAGGCACCAGGCCGAGAACACCAGGATGCCGGTCGCCGGGAACAGGATCCGCACCAGCGCGATGGTGAGCAGCCGCTTGTCGCCGGCGAACCCCGGGGCGAGGAGGCTCACCACCGCGGGCGTCGCCCCGACGCCCAGCGCGACCAGCACGGCCACCACCAGGCCCAGCAGGCCGGCCACGGCGCCCGCCACGCGTCCCGCGTCGCGCTCCCTGCCCTGGCCGAGCAGCCTCGCGTACACGGGAATGAACGAGGCGGAGAGCACGCCCTCGCCGAACAGGTTCTGCAGCAGGTTGGGAATGCGGAACGAGGCGCCGAGCGCGTCGGCCACGGCGCCGAGTCCGAAGTAGTGGCTGAAGACGCGCTGGCGAACGAAGCCGGCGATCCGGCTGAGCAGAATCCCGGCGGCGACCAGCGCGGAGGAGCGCCCCGCCCCCGGAGACCGCGGCATGTCTAGGAGCCGGACTTGGGCAGCGACTTGGGAGGGGGCGAGCGGTGCGCGGGATCCTCGAGCAACCGCTGCATGTACTGGTGCTCTTCCTGGATCTGGGCGAGCTGCCGGTTGACCGTCTCGAGCTCGGACTCGAGCACGCCGACCTTCTTCGCCAGCTCCTTCAGGTCGGCCCCGTCCTCGATCTTGCCGCCCTGCATCCGCTCGACCCAGGCCCGGATCACCGGGGAGTCGAGCACGATCGCGGTGAGCGGGATCATCAACGCGAAGGCGATGAGGACAATGACGGCCGCGCCCATTCTGGTAACCTAGGCCCCGCGCGGGGCCGCTTCAAGTAGCCGCCGCACGTGCGCCCGCGCGGCCTCGTGCAGCGTGTCGAGCAGCGGACGCCCGTGTCGCGCCAGGTAGCTCGCGGCCGTGAGCACGCGTTCCTGGGGCTTGCCCTCGGGGTAGAGATTGGCGCGGGCGCGCGCCAGCTGCTGCAGGGCGGTCTCGTTGTTCCGCTTGAGCGCCGAAACCAGCCGCTTCTCGATCTCGTCCACGGCGTGACGCGCCTGGTTGCGGGCCGTTTCCACCGGCCGCTCCAGGGTGCGCTCCACGCCCGTGGCCGCCGCGCGCAGGGCCGCGTAGCGCTCGTCGAGCGCGCTCCGCAGCGCCGCGAGCGCGCCCGCCGCGTCGGCCGGCAACGCGTCGCGCAGCAGCGCGGACGCCAGCTCGCCCTCCGGCCGCGCCAGGTCCCCGAGCGCGACGCCGAAGCGCTCCAGCACCTTGTCGACCTTCGCCTCCACGACGAACCCGCTCAGCCGCGGCGTCGGCACGGGCCTCGGCACCGCCAGCCGCTCGAACAGCGGACCCACCTGGCCGAGGTACCCGAGCTCCGCCGGACCGCCGACGTAGGCGACCGTCGGCAGCACGCGCGCCTCGACCACCGGCCTCAACAGCACGTTGCCGGACAGCCGCTCCGGCTGAGAGCGGAGCAGCGCCTCGACGTCGGCGAGCGTGAAGCGCTCTCCGGAGCGGCGGGCCACGAACGCGCCGCCGTCGAGCCGGAGCCGGTCCCTCCCGCCGGAGCCCTCCACCATCACCAGGCTGAGCCCCTCGCCCACTGCGACCGGCGTCTCGAGGCCCGACGCGGCCAGCCGCGCCGCCTCGCCGGCCAGCGACTCGTCCAGCGCCTGCGCCGACCGCAGCGCCTCGAGCACCACCGGGGCCGCGGCCTGCTTCAGCGACCCGTCCCAGCCGCGGCAGACCACCACGCCGAACGGCGCCAGCAGCTCAGCCAGAGCCGCGGCGTGCGCCTCGGCCATCGAGCGCTCGGGCCGGTAGGCCGCGCCCAGCCAACGCAGCGTTTCCGAGCGGAAATCGCTGGGCGGGAGCGCCTCCTCGAGCGCCGCGAGCGCCCGCTCCACGTCGGCCCCCACCGTCTCGCGGTACGCGGGCAGCATCGGCGCGCCGGCTGCGCGCTCGCGCAGCGCGATGGTGCGCACGGCGCCGTCACCGGTGATGACCGCACAGTGGTTGATCTCGGCGAAGTCGTGGTCGTCCCCCGCGACCCAGAACACGGGCACGACGGGGCGGGACCAGCGCGAGGCGAGCGCCTCCGCCAGGGCGGCGGCCGTCAGCCCCTTGTAGAGGGTGTACAGCGGTCCGGTGAACAGGCCGGGCTGCTGTCCGGTGGTGACCGCCAGCGCCTCCCCGGCCAGCAGCGTCTCCCGCGAGCGCGCCGAGGGCGATTCCGCCGCGGGCGCCGCGACCAGCGCCGCCGCAGCGGACGACGGGAAGGCGCGGCCCGACTGCGCCGCCCGGGCGGCGACGAACGGGTCCGGCCCGAGCGGCGCGCGCTCCAGGGGAGCGACCTCGAATCTCACCGTCACGACGCGTCCGACCGCACGACGACGCTCGAGGTCCGCTCCCTCACCGGACCGCCCGGTCCGGCACGACCTGCGCGCCGAAGGCAAGGAGCTCGGTGTCCGGGTCGCGCCACGCGTCCGCCGGCAGGAGCGCCTTGCGGCACACGCCGCGCAGGAACGCGATCCGGTCCCAGCCCTGCTCGGGCGCGACCTGGGGGAGCAGGACGCCGGCGCGCACGCCGCGCCGCACGATCAGGCCGTCCCGGCCCGGCACCACGTCGTCCGGCCGGACGCGCCGGCTCGGCGTGAGGACCGACACCTCGACGTCGAGGTCCTCGAGCTCGTCCGGCGCCACCGGGGCGAAGCGCGGGTCGTCGTGCGCGGACGCGACCGCCATGCGCCGCACCGCCTCGCCCACCGGCAGGTCGGCCTCCATGTGCCCCAGGCAGCCGCGCAGCGCGCCCTGGCGGTGCAGCGACACGAACACGCCCCTCGGCTCGGCCAGCTCCGGGAGGCCCGGAATGTCCGGCAGCGGCCTGCCCCGCACCGAGGCCGCGACCGTGGCGCGGGCCAGCTCGAGCAGCGCGCCCAGCGCCGCCGGCGAGAGCAGCGCGGGATCGGCCGCGACCGGCCCGCTCACCCGGCCCTCCCCCGCGCCAGACCGGTCCGTGGCCTGCTACGCGTACATGCCCCGGAGCTTGTGCACCGCCGCCACCCGGTCGATGGCCAGCGTGTAGGCCGCGATGCGCATGTTCACGTTGTAGCGCTGCGAGACCTCGAGGACGTGGTTGAAGCTCCTCACCATGATCTCCTCGAGCCGCTGGTTGACCGTCTCCTCCGTCCAGAAATAGCCGTCGCGGTCCTGCACCCACTCGAAATAGCTGACCGTGACGCCGCCCGCGTTGGCCAGGATGTCGGGGACGACGAACACGCCCTTCTTGTCGAGGATCTCGTCGGCGCCGGCCGCGGTCGGGCCGTTGGCGCCCTCGATGATCACCTTCGCCTGCACCTTCGGGGCGTTGCGTGCCGTGATCACGTTCTCGAGCGCGGCCGGCAGCAGCACGTCGCACGGAAGAGTGAGGAAGTCCTCGTTGGCCGCGGCTTCGGCCTTCGGGTAGCCGGACACGTAGCGGTGCTTCTCGCGGTACGCGATGACGTCGGCGACGTCGAGGCCCTTGGCGTTGTAGAGGCCGCCCGACACGTCGCTCACCGCCACCACCACGGCGCCCTGCTGCTGCAGCAGCTCGGCCGCGATCGAGCCCACGTTCCCGAAGCCCTGCACCACGACCTTGGCCCCCTTGAGCGGCAAGCCGAGGTGCTTGAGCGACTCCCGCGTCACGATCATGCAGCCCCGGCCCGTGGCCTCGCGCCGGCCGGCCGACCCGCCCATCTCGAGCGGCTTGCCGGTCACCACCGACGTCACGGTGTGCCGCTTGTGCATCGAGTAGGTGTCCATGATCCAGGCCATCACCCGCTCGTTGGTGTTGACGTCGGGCGCGGGCACGTCGGAGTCGGGCCCCAGGATCTCGATGATGGCCGACGTGTAGCGGCGCGTCAGTCGCTCCAGCTCGCCCATCGACATGGTGAGCGGATCGCAGATCACGCCCCCCTTCGAGCCGCCGAAGGGGATGTTGACCACCGCACACTTCCAGGTCATCCACGCCGCCAGGGCGCGGACCTCGTCCAGCGTCACGCCGAGGTCGAAGCGGATCCCGCCCTTGCCCGGTCCGCGCGAGGTGTTGTACAGCACCCGGTAGCCGGTGAAGACCTCGGTCTCGCCCGAGTCGAGCATGATCGGCAGCGAGACGATGATCTGGGTCTGGGGATTCCGCAGCACCTTGTAGAGCCCGGGATCGAGCTTGAGGAGCTTCGCGGCGATGTCGAACCGCGACATCATCGCCTCGAACGGGTTCTCCTCGGCGAGGAAACGGTCCTTGTCGGGCAGGATGATCTGCTTGGTTTCGGTCATTGGGGCATCCGATGGTCGGGCGGCGTGCCTGCCGCCACACTCCGAGTTGGGGGATGCGCCGCCCGGCCGATGCGGTCGAGCAGGCGCGCCAGGTCTTCTTCGCCGTACGTCACGCGGACGGCCAGCTCCGCGACCAGGCAGGCCGGGGCCGCGGCCGGCCACAGCGGCCGGAGACGGGCCGCGTCCTTCGCCGTCGTGACCACGGTGCCCGCCGGCCCGGCGGCGGCCAGCGCCTCCGCCACTTCGGCGGGCCGATAGGCGTGGTGGTCGCCGTATGCGTGGAGCCGCACCCGGGCGCCGAGCCGCTCGAGCTGGGCGCGGAACGCCTCCGGCTCGCCGATCCCGCACAGGGCCACCACCTCGCGCCCGTGGAGCCACGTCGCAGCAAGCGGCGTGCCGCCCGCGAGGGCCACCAGGCGGGCGATCTCGAGAGCCACCGCGACGCCGATGCCCGAGCCGGTGAGCGGCGCCAGCCGGCGGGCCACCGACGCGGCCGCCTCCGCCTCGGCCGTCTTGTACGTTACGACGACTCCGTCGCCGCGTCCAAGCGCCCGCAGACCTTCGCGCCAGGGCCCGGCCGGCAGCGGCCACATCGGCTCGCCGGCCGTCTCCGCCGCCACCACCACCAGCAAGGCGTCCGGCCGGACCGCCCGGTGCTGGAGGCAGTCGTCCAGGACCAGGACCTCGGCGCCCTGCGCGACCGCCTGCGAGGCGGCACGCCGGCGGTCTGGATCCGCCACCACCACCGCCGCTGGCGTCCGGGCGCGGTGCTCCGCGACCTCGTCGCCTCCGCGGTATCCCCGCAGCAGGAGGCCGGGCCTGGCGCCGCGGCGCGCCAGCTCCCCGGCGAGGAACGCGGCCACCGGAGTCTTCCCCACCCCGCCGACGGCGAGGTTGCCGACCCCCACCGCCGCCAGCGGCAGGCGGGAGGAGCGCAGCACTCCCAGGTCGTACGCCGCGTTGCGCAGCGCGACGGCGGCGCGGTAGCCCGCGGCCGGCACCAGCAGCGCCGCGCGCAGCAGCCGTGCGGCCGGCGAGGAGGCGCGCCAGACGCGATGCGCGAGCCGGGCGCCGTCCGCCACGCCGCTCAGGCCGCCAGGAGGGAGCGCGCCAGCTCGGCGGCGCGCACCGCGGCACCGGGCTCGCCCAGCCGCCGGCGCACCAGGGCGAGCGCCTCGACCTGCGCCCGGCGCTCCGGGCTCGACGGATCGAGCAACGGCAGCGCGGCCCCGGCGAGCGCGGCCGGCGTCACGCCGCCCTGGATGAACTCCGGGGCCACCTGCCGCTCCGCCACCAGGTTCACCATGCCGATCCACGGCACGCGTACCAGCCGCCGTGCCAGCAGGTACGACAGCGGGTGCATCCGGTACGCCACCACGAGCGGCGTCCCCGCCACCGCGGCCTCGAGCGTCGAGGTGCCGGACTTGCACAGCGCCGCGTCCGCGGCCGCGAAGCACTCGCGCGGCCTCCCGGCGACGACGCGGATCCCCGCGGCGGCGGGATAGCTCGCCCCGCCGGCGGCCGCGACCAGCGCCTGTACCTCCGGCCGCTCGCGGCGGATGCGCTCGGCCGCGTCCCGGAACGCCGGCCAGAGCCGCACCACCTCCTGCCGGCGGCTGCCCGGGAACAGGCCCAGCACCGGTCGCGCGGGGTCGAGACCGAGCTCGGCCTTGAGCCGCTCCCTGGCCGGGAGCGGCGGGCGGTCCAGCAGCGGATGGCCGACGAACGTCGTCGCCACGCCGCGGGCGGAGAAGAACGCCTCCTCGAACGGCAGGATCACGGCGAGCCGCGACACCGTGCGCGCCATGCGGTGCACGCGGCTCTCGTGCCACGCCCACAGCTGCGGTGCGATGTAGTAGAGGACCGGCACGCCCGCGCGGGCCGCGGCCGCCGCGACCCGCAGGTGGAAGCCGGGGTAGTCGACCAGCACGACCAGTCGCACGTCGCCCCCGGCGAGCCGGCGCTCGATGCTGCGCAGCAGCCGCCAGTGGGCCGGGAGCTTGCGGACCACCTCCACGAAGCCCAGGACGGTGAGGTCCTCGATGCGCGCGAGGAGCCGCGCGCCCGCGGCCTCGAGGTGCGGCCCGCCGACGCCCTCGACCGCGATGCCGGGCACCAGGTCCCGCAGGGCCGACACCAGGGCGCCCGCATGCTGGTCGCCCGAGGGCTCGCCTGCGGAGACGAAGACGGTCGGCCGGCTCACGCGCTCTGCAGTGCCGCCGGGCTTCCCACCGCCTCCAGCACGCGGAACGCCAGCGCCAGGGCCGACAGCCCGTCCTTCCCGGTCACGGCCGGAGGCTCCGCGCCGCGCACGGCCCGCACGAAGTTGCCCAGCTCGAGGCCGAGCGGCTCGGCCTCCGGCGCGCTCAGCGAGACGCGCTCGACCAGCTTGGCCAGGTCGGTCGCGCCCGCGGCGAGCGAGCGCTGGGCGTCGGGCTTGAGGCGCAGGAACTCGCCCTTGCCGGCCGCGAGGTCGAGCGAGAAGTAGCCCGACGGCTGGAAGATGCGGAGCTTGCGGACCCGCTCGCGCGCCAGCCGGCTCGCGGTCAGGTTGGCCACCGCGCCCGACGCGAACTCGATCCGGGCGGTCGCGATGTCCACGCTCGGCGTCACCACGCCGATCCCCGAGGCGCGCACGTCCGCCACCGGCTCCTTCACCAGCGAGAGCACGAGGTCGAGGTCGTGGATCATCAGGTCGAGGATGACGGCGACGTCCGAGCCGCGCGCGGCGAACGGCGCCACCCGGTCGGACTCGATGAACCGCGGCGAGACGAGGTACGGCGCGGCGGCCCGCAGCGCGCGGTTGAACCGCTCGACGTGGCCGGTCTGGAGCAGCACCCCGGCGCGCTCCGCGGCCGCGACCAGGGCCTCGGCCTCGGGAAGCGTGGCGGCGATCGGCTTCTCCATCAGCACGTGGCGGCCGCGGCCGAGCGCCGCCAGTCCCACCTCGTGATGCGCCGGGGTCGGGACCACCACGGACACGGCCTCCACGTCGGCGAGCAGCGCGTCGAGCGACGGGTAGGCGCGGGTCCGGAACTGCCCCGCGATCTCGGCGGCGCGCTCGGGGCGGGTGTCGAACACGCCCGCCAGCTTGACGCCGGGGAGCGAACCGTAGAGACGGGCGTGATGGCAACCGAGGCTCCCGACGCCGACGACCCCGACGGGGAGCGGCGCGCCGGTCACACCAGCACTCCGCGCGCGCTCGCCTCGATGAACTGCAGGAAGGACTCGACCTCGGGCAGCATCGCCAGCTCGGCGCGGGCGCGCTCGAGGGCCTGGCTGATGTTGAGTCCCGAGCGGAAGAACAGCCGGTACGCCTTCTTCAGCTCGGCCACCGTTTCGGCGGTGAAGCCGTGGCGCTGCAGGCCGACCGCGTTGAGCCCGTAGAGCTTCATGGGGTTGCCCACCGCCTTGCAGTAGGGCGGCACGTCCTTGGTGACCCGGGACATTCCGCCGATGAAGGCGTAGGCCCCGATCTTCACGAACTGGTGCACCGGCGTGAGCCCGCTGATGATCGCGCAGTCGTCGATCGTGACGTGGCCCGCCAGCTGCACGCCGTTGGTGAGGATGACGCGGTCGCCCACGTGGCAGTCGTGCGCCATGTGGACGTAGGTCATCACCAGGCAGTTCTTGCCGAGCCGCGTGACGCGGGACTGGGTGGTGCCGCGGTTGATGGTGCAGTACTCGCGGATCACCGTGCCCTCGCCCACCTCCACCCAGGTCTCCTCGCCCGCGTACTTGAGGTCCTGGGGCGCGCCGCCGAGGATGCTCCCGCTCCCCACCCGGCAGTGCGGCGCCAGCCGCACGTTCTGCTCGAGCGTGGCGCGCGCGGCCACCTTGCATCCGGCGGCCAGGGTCACCTGCGGGCCGACGATGGCGAAGGGACCGACCTCCACGTCCGGCCCGATCTCCGCGTCGGGCGAGACGATGGCGGTGGGATGGATGTTCGCGTCGCTCATGGCCGCCTCATCGGTCCACGATCCGGGCCATCATCTCGGCCTCCACCACGACGTGGCCGTCCACGTAGCCGACCCCCCGCATCCGGCTGGCCCGCTCCTTGTGCTGGATCAGCTCGAGCTCGAACCGGATCTGGTCCCCCGGCACCACCGGCCGGCGGAACTTCACGTTGTCGAGGGACATGAAATACACCACCTTGTCCTCGCCCTCCCCCGCCTTCTTGATGAAGCCCATCAGCATCACGCCGCCCACCTGGGCCATCGCCTCGATCATCAGCACGCCGGGCATGATCGGGTGGTCGGGGAAGTGCCCCTGGAAGAACGGCTCGTTGATGGTCACGTTCTTGATCCCGACGATCCGCTTCCCCTCCTCCATCTCGATGACGCGGTCGACCAGCAGCATCGGGTAGCGGTGCGGCAGGATCTGCAGGATGTCGCGGATGTCGAGCGGCGGGTGCCCCCCGCTCACCGCGGCCCGGCGGCGGATCACGTTGCCGAGGGCGACGTTGCCGCGATGGCTCGGCTTGTCGGCGACCACGTGGCCGCGGATCCGGCCTCCCACCAGCGCCAGGTCGCCCACCAGGTCTGCCGCCTTGTGGCGCACGAACTCGTCCGGCCAGCGGAGCGCGTTGTCCACCACGCCGCGGTCGTCGAGCACGACGGCGTTGGCCGTCGAGGCGCCGGCGATGAGGCCCTTCTTCCGCAGCTGCTCCACTTCCTTCATGAACCCGAAGGTCCGCGCGCCGGCCAGCTCGCGCTCGAAGGCTTCCCCGGTGATGTCCCAGCAGCCGGTCTGCCGCCCGATCAGCGGGTGGGGGAACTCGATGGTGGCGGAAATCCTGAGGTCGGGGGCCGGGCCCACCAGGTAGCTCGCCTCGCCCTCGCGCACCGAGAACGGCTCGTTCACGGTGTACTGCACCGCCTCGCCGCCGTGCTCCGCGGGCTCGGCGCGGCGCACGGCCTCGACGAACGGCGCGAACGAGCCGTCCAGGATCGGCGGCTCCGGGCCGGTCAGCTCCACCACCACGTCGTCCACCGCGAGCGCGTGCAGCGCGGCGAGCACGTGTTCGACCGTGTGCACCTCGGCGCCGTTCGCGGCCAGGGTGGTGCGCCGCTCGACCCCGGACACGCTGGTGAGCCGGGCCGGGATGGTCGGCGCGCCGGCCAGGTCCGCCCGGCGGAACACGATCCCGCTCCCCGGCTCGGCGCCGCACAGCGTCACCCGCGCCGGCACGCCGGTGTGCATCCCGACGCCCTCGAGCGTCGCGGCGCGCCGCAGGGTGCGGCGCGGCAGGCTATCCTTGGCCGGACTTCCCACGCTTCACCAGCTCCTCCAGGTCGTCGACGATCCCCGCCAGCCGGTAGCCGGCCGCGATCGCCTTCAGCGCCTCGCGGCGGTCGCGGGCGGGGTAGCCGAACACCGTCGCGCCCGCCGGCACGCCGCCCATCACCCCGCTCTGCGCCGCGATCCGGGCGCCCTTCCCCACCGTGAAGTGGCCCGCCAGCCCGACCTGGCCGGCGAGGATCACGTCGTCCTCCACGTGGGTCGAGCCGGCGATCCCCACCTGCGCCATGATCAGGCAACGCGCGCCGATCCGGACGTTGTGCCCGATCTGCACCAGGTTGTCGATCTTGGTGCCCGGGCCCACGACGGTGTCGTCCACGCTGCCGCGATCGACCGTGGTGTTGGCGCCGATCTCCACGTCGTCGCCGATGACGCAGCGGCCCACGTGCGGGATCTTCTCGTGGCCCGCGCGCCCCGGGACGTAGCCGAACCCGTCCGACCCGAGCACCACGCCCGCGTGGAGGATCACGCGCGCGCCCACCACGGTGCCGGGGTAGCACACGACGTTCGGGTACAGGACGACGTCGTCGCCGAGCGACACCCGGTCGCCCACCACCGCGCCGGCCATCAGCTCGACCCGGTCGCCGAGCCGCGCGGCGGCGCCGATCACCACCCGCGGACCGATCGAGACGTCGCGCCCGAGCACCGCGCCGGCGCCGATGATGGCGGTGGGATGCACCGACGGCGTCCGGGCCGGCGGCGGGTAGATCGCCCGCACGACCGCCAGCACGGCGCGGTGCGGGTCGCCGACCACGATCCGGGTCGCCGGACCCGGCGCCGCGCCGCGGTGCTCCTCGGTCAGGAGCACCGCCCCGGCGCGCGAGGCGTGAAAGTACGGGAGGTACCGGCCCGCGGCAAGAAACGACAGGTCGCCGGGACCGGCGCGATCGAGGGGCGCCACGGCGGTGAGCCGCGCCGCGCCGTCGCCCACCAGCGCGCCGCCCACCAGCGTGGCGATCTCCGCTGCGGTCAGGCCGTCACTCACGCTCCGGCCCCCGCCCCGGCGCTACGGCTGGTTGGGCCGCGTGCGCGGCGGGCGCGCCGACGGGCGCTGGGCGGTGGTGTCGGCCGGCGGCGGCGCCAGCGGCGGCGTCGCGGACGGCTGCACGGCCCCCGCGGCGCCCGACTGCAGCCGCTGGATCACCAGCTGCGACAGGTCGAGCGTGCGGTCGGCGGCGATCAGCGAGCCCGACTGCGCCGCCGCGTCGAAGATCATCGCGTAGTTGCCTTCGGCGCGGATCCCCTCGATGTCGGCCTGCACCCGCTGCATGATCGGCGCCATCAGCTCCTGCTCGCGCTGCTTGGCCCGGTCGCTCAGGTCCTGCACCTGCTGCTGGGTGCGCTGCTGCATCTGCTGCAGCTCGTTCTGGCGCTGCTGCTTGGCCGACGGGCTCAGCACCAGCGAGGTGCGGTTGAACTCGTTCACCGCCGAGTCGAACTGCGCCTGGAGGACGCTCGCCTGCTGCTGGAAGCCGGCGAAGTCGCGCTGGAAGGTGGACTCCGCCTGCGCCCGCCCCGGCGTGCTCTGCAGGATCACGGCGGAGTTGATGTACGCCAGCTTGAGAGGCGGGTTCTGCCCCCGGGCCGGCGTCACGAGCCCAATCAGCAGGAAGGCGGCCCAGGCCGCCCCGCTCACACGTGCCATGTCGATGCTCCTCGCTGCCTGCATGAACCTGCGTCCGATCACTGGAAGAAGTTGCCGATCTTGAAGTGCAGTTTCCAGCCCGGGGCCGGCTGTCCCGCGGCGTTCACCTTGTCGAACCCGTAGCCGAGATCCAGCCCCAGCGGGCCCAGCGGGGTGACCAGGGCGACCCCGAAGCCCGCGCCCCGGTACAGCCGGGTCGGGTTGAAGTCGGACGGCGCCGCCCAGACGTTGCCCATGTCGTAGAAGAACGAGGCGTAGATCGACTGGCTGAACCGCAGCCCGAACTCGGCGGTGCTCTCGAAGTACGAGCGCCCGAACGCGCTCCGCGGCACACCGCCGGTCGACGCGTTGGGGTTGAACCCCTGCGGCGTGATGGAGAACTCGTCGTACCCCCGCAGCGGGATCCCGTACTGCGTGCCGCCCATGGTGTACAGCTGGTCGAAGAACGGCCCCGCGTTCCCGAACACGAAGCCGGCCTTCGACCCGAGCGCCAGCACCAGGTGCACGCCGCCGCCCGCCGGCCCCGAGCCGCCGAGCGAGCCGGCCGGCGCGTACCAGTGCCCTTCCACGTCCACCTTCTGGAAGGTCGCCGACCCGCCGAGCGGCCCGCCGTTCAGCGCGAGGCTCACCGAGTGCATCGTGCCCCCGGTCGGGAACGGCATGTCGATCCGGGTGTCCCGGACGAACGTCACGCCCACGGTCGAACGCATGCAGTCGGTGCAGCGCAGCGAGCCGGCCAGCAGGGCCGAGTTGCCCGAGTACGACTCGAAGTCGATCGAATACGACGGGAACAGCCGGCTGTAGCGGCTGTGCGCCACCGGCAGCCCGAACTGGATCGAGCCGCCGCGCGAGGTGATCTGGCCGAGGTCGGCGATGGTGTAGCGGGTGCGGGTGTCGTGGAGCCCGATCGTCCCGGACACCAGGCTGCCGCCCAGCGACGGGTCGCTGTAGCTGAGGTCGAGCTGGTTGATGTTGGCGCCGAACTGCCACTGGACGTGGCCCTTCTTGCCCTCGCCGAACAGGTTCGGCTCGTCCAGCCCGAGGAAGCCGCCGAGGCCGGTGCCCTGCCCCATCGACGCGCCGAAATTGACGTTGCCGGTGCGCTTCTCCTGCACCTTGAAGATCAGGTCGATGTCGCCCTGGTCGTTGGCGGTGCGCGTGTCGGGGAACGGGAGCGGCTGCTGGAAGAAGCCGAGGTTCGAGATGGCCTGGTACGACCGCACCACCCGGTCCTGCGCGAACACGTCGCCCGGCAGGATCGACAGGGCCTCGCGGATCACCCGCTCGTGGGTGACGTCGTTGCCCATGATCTCGATCTTGTTGACCAGGGCCGGACGCCCCTCGGTGATGTTCCACGTGAGGTTGACCACCGGCGCGCCGCCGGAGTCCCCGGGCTCGACGCGCTGGATCTGCGGGTCGATCTGCGCGTAGATGTAGCCCTGGTTGGAGTACTGGGTGCGCAGCTTGGAGGTGGCGTCGTCCCAGCGGTTCTGGTCGAACCACACCGGCCCGCCGCAGTGCTTCACCACGCAGCTCAGCCCCGACGCCGCGCGGGCGAACGGGTTGAGGCTCAGCACCTCGTCGGTCGAGAACCGGTGGTTGCCCTGCACCCGCACGGTGCCGACCTGGTAGGGCCGGCCCTCGTCCACCGTCACCACCAGGGTCGCCTTGCCGTTGCCACGGTCCACCAGCAGCGTGTCATGCAGCACGCGGAAGTCCACGTAGCCGTGGCTGCCGTAGAAGGCGGGCAGCCGCTGCTCGAGGTCCTCGCGGACGTTCTCCTTGCCGTACTCGCCCCGGCGGAACCACCAGAAGCCCTCGGGGCGGGTCTTCATCTGCGCGACGATCTCCTTCGCCGGGAAGGCCTGGGCCCCTTCGATGCGCACGGCCGCGATGGCGATGCGCCGGCCCTCGTCCACGTCGAGCACCACCCGCACGTGGTCGCTGTCCTCGGGGATGACCTGCGGCTTGACGTCGGCGAGGTAGTAGCCCTCGGCCTCGTACAGCGAGTCGATCCGCTGCCGCGCGCGCTCGAGGTTGCCGGGGTTGAGGGGCCGGCCGGCGGGGAGCTCGATGCGGTCCCGCACCGAGCGCTCCGAGACCTGGTCCGCGCCGCGCACCGTGACCCGCGTGAGCAGCGGCCGCTCGGTGACCCGGATGACGATGATCTCGGCGCTGTCCGGTCCCACGCTCCGCAGCACGCTCACCGAGTCGAACTGCTCGGAGTCGTAGAGGGCGTGCACCGCCCGCTGCACGTCGCGGAACCCGATCGGCGTCCGGAGGGGGATGGCGGCGGCGGCGATGATGGTCGCCCGCGTGATGCGGCGGTTGCCTTCGACCGCGATCGAGTCGGCGCGCCCCGCCAGGCCGCTCGGCTCCTGCGCGGCCGCGGGGCGCGCCCGCCCGGCCAGCGC
>Ga0187778_10000810_pt1 | contig 22457 bp, 18 predicted proteins | sample 1015_Q2_SP5_20_M_FD_132418 | JGI IMG/M metagenome (GOLD analysis project Ga0187778, IMG submission 132418) | Tropical peat soil microbial communities from peatlands in Department of Meta, Colombia - 1015_Q2_SP5_20_MG | ecosystem: Environmental > Terrestrial > Soil > Wetlands > Peat | place... | reverse complement strand
GCCGCGCCGCGCCGCGCCGCGATTCGATGTTACAGAAAAATGTCGATGCAATGACAAAGCAGTCGGTAGTTCACACAACTTCACAGCACTGGGGCTTGCCAGTTTAATAATCGCCACGCAACCGGACGGAGGCGGCAAGGCACCTCGTGAGCGGCCTCTTGGGGAGCACTTCAAACCTGCAACGCGCGCGACCGGGCGCACACCATGTGCCCGCACGTTGCGCGATTGCCGCGCTCCTCGTGATCCTGACTCTGTGCGTGCCGCTCACGGCGGCGGCTGCATCGGACTGGTGGAATCCGGAGTGGCAGTACCGCAAGGCGATCACTCTCAGGCTTCCGAGCGCCGGTCCCGGAGCGCCGCCGAGCATGGTGCTGCCCATTCGGCTGCACGCGGGTAACTTCGAATATTTTCAGGACGTACAGCCGAGCGGTAGCGATTTGCGCTTTATCGCGGCGGATGGCACCCCTCTCAGATATCAACTGGAAGTGCTCGATCCCGCCGTAGGCCTGCTGGTTGCCTGGGTGGAGGTTCCGGTAGCGGCAACGACCCGAGAACAACACGTGTGGATGTACTATGGGAACAGCCGCGCAACGCGCGCCGACACGGCCACTCCGTACGGCGCCGATCAGATGCTCGTGCTGCATTTTGCCGAGTCCCAGGGTTTGCCGCACGACGCCACCGCGAACCACTACGATGCCATCGCCTCCACCGCCCATCTCAGCGCACCGGGCGTCATCGGCAACGGTGCGCAGTTCGATGGCCAGAGCGTAGTCAACGTTGGCACACGGCCCGGTCTCGCGCTCAAGCCAGACACCGGGCTCACGTTTTCAGCCTGGGTGCGCCCGGAGGCCGCAGCCGCACCGCAGGTGCTGTACCTGCAGTCCGAGGATGATCGCCGCGTCGAGATCGGGATCGCAGATGGCAAGGCGTACGCCGAGACGGCGGTAGATCGCCTGCATACCACGCGAGCGCAGTCGACGCTCGCACTCGCCCCAGGCCGCTGGCAACACCTGGTGGTGTGTGTCGGCGCCGAGATCGCCTTCTACGTCGATGGCGCACCGGCGGGCAGCGCTCCGAGCGGCGGCGTGCCGGCGCTTGGCGGTGATGTTCTCATCGGCGGCGCCGACAGCGCGCATACGACGCACGCGGGCGGGGGCTTCGCCGGACAGCTCGATGAAGTGCAGCTCGCCCGGGGCGTACGCACTGCGTGGTGGGCGAAGGCCAGTGCACTGGCGCAAAGCCCGGAATCGACCCTGGTCGCGTACGGCGCTGATGAATCCAGGGGCGGCTCGGGAAAGTTCGCCGCTTATCTTGCGATGATGCGCAACCTACTCGCTCAGGTGTCGCTCGATGGTCTGGTAGTGATCACGATCACGGCGCTCATGGGACTCTTGAGCCTCCAGGTGCTGGCCTCCAAGGCCGCGCTGCTCAAGCATGTGGAGCGCGAGGATGCGCGCTTCCTCGGCGAATTCGCCGAGCGCTTCCACCGTGACTTGAGCAGCGTGCAGCTCGCTCATGCCACCAGGCCCGCGGTCGCGCGCGCCCTGGCACCGGGCGTGGCACATCCTGAGGCGCAATCCGCCCACGCAGCACCTGCAGCTCAGTGCGCCTCATCCGGTCTCAATCACATGTACGAGGCGGGGGTGCGCGCGGTGGATGCTGCGCTTGGCGCAAGCGCGGCGAGTGGCGGTGCGCGGCTGGCCGTGAGTGAAGAAGGCTTCGAAGCCGTGCGCGCCGCTCTCGATGGCGCGCTGGTCGAATCGACCGACCGCCTGAACGCGCGCCTTGTCTTGATGACCGTGGCGATCGCCGGCGCGCCGTTCCTCGGCCTGCTGGGCACCGTGGTCGGCGTTATGATCACCTTCGCCAGCATTGCCGCGGCCGGTGATGTCAATGTGAATACGATCGCCCCCGGTGTCGCGGCGGCGATGACCGCCACGGTGGTCGGCCTGCTGGTCGCCATTCCGTCGCTCTTCGGTTACAACTGGCTCGCGACGCGTATCGGCCGCCGCACGGCCGCCATGGAAGTCTTCGCGGATCAATTCGTGTCGACCCTGGCGCTCGCGGTATTGAAGGCGCGCGGCCAGGCGGTGCCGCCCCATGCAACTGCGCCCTCAAGCGCCCCGCTGCACGCCAGTGCCCCACTGCATGCCAGTGCCCCGCTGCACGCCAGTGCCCCACTGCATGCCGGTGCGCCACTGCACGCAGCTGCTCAGCCACATCCCTACCCGCAGCCCCACTACGCGCCGGCGCATCTCGGGCCGATCCAGCCCTCCGAAGCGTGCTCCCCCGAGCACGCGCGCGACGAACAGCGGTCGAGATATGAGACGTAGAGCGAAACCCAAGGCCTACGATGAGATCAACGTGACACCACTCATGGATCTCGCCTGGGTGCTGCTCATCGTATTCATCATCATGGCCACTGCCACGGTACAGGGCATCAGCGTCTCGCTGCCGCGTGCCAGTGCCGCTCCGAGCCTGAGCCACCCGCACACCAAGGCGGTCACGGTTACCGCAGACGGCCGTATCTTTCTCGATACCTCGCCGGTCAGCCTGCCGGAGCTCGAGACACGACTGCGTGAGCTGTATGCGGCGAATCCGGAGCTCCCGGTCGTCGTGCGCGGCGACGCCGGCGTGCGTTACGAGCAGGTCGTGCAAGTGCTCGACGCGGTACGCAAGATCGGCATACACAACGTCGGCCTCGTGACGCAGCGCCTGGTACGCTGAAGAGCCGGTGTTGAGCGAGCTCGTGCGCCGAGCTACGAAAACATGAACGTGCACGTCCCACGGCTGTCACCCACCGCGGCGTTCACGACGCTCGCCGCAACGGCGCTGGTCGTGTTGCTCGTCCGCGAGTTGCTCACATCGAACACCGTGCGAACCGCGCCGGTGCAGCCGGTGGCATTGCTGGCGCCCGCGCCACCACCGCCTCCACCGGCGCCGGAGGAAAAGCCACCCGAGGAGCAGCCTCACGAGTTGCAACCGCTCGAGTCGAGTGAGTTGACGGCGGGCGTTCCGGGGCCCGGCTTCGGCGATAACCGCGCAGGCGACTCCGCTCCCACCGGTCCCCTCGGCCTCAACGAGGCCGGCACCGGCGGCAGCGACGTCTTTGGGCTTGCCGGGAGGCCCGGCGCAAGAGAGCTGCCGCTGGGCGAGGCGGGAGGAGGCGGCGGCGGCAATCCCCACGCCCGTTTCCTGCAGTTTGCGAATCAGTTGCAGCTGCACCTCGAGCAGCAGCTCAACCTGATCGCCGCGCTGAGGCGCGATTGCTATCGAGTGCACGTCGCGGTACGCGTGGTACCGGGTGGCGCCGTGCAGGAGGTGCGGATTCTCAAATCCACCGGAAACCCCGATCTCGACACCCAGCTGCGAACCGCGTTGCTGCAGTTGCCTCCGATGGGCGTGTCACCGCCGCCCGACATGCCCTGGCCGGTTGGCCTGGAGGTTGTGTCCAATCGCGCAGACTGCGAGGCGAGGTCAGGAAGCGGCCGGTGAGGTCAGTGACCGCCACTCCCGGGTGCCCCGCCAAAGTCAGCCGGCCGGCGAGCAAATGGCGAGCGCGGCCGCCAAACGCGCCGCCGACGATGGGCGATCACTTCGAGCCCGCGTTCGGGCTCGAGTGAGGCGTCAGCTGCGGCTCGCCAGCGCGGTCGCTGGGGCAAGCCGCCGCGCGATCAGATAACAGAGCAGCACGGCGCCCGTTACCGCAGCCCCAACGGTCCATTCGTGAGCATTGCTCCAGTCGTCGAGGCCGGGAGCGGCGAGCCGAGTGGCGCCGTAGGCCGCGGTGAGCAGGCTCACGATCGCTATGCCGAGGCCCATCACACGCGAGGCGATGACTCCGACCCGGTCGCTGCGGACGATGAGCTGCGAGATCCACAGGCCATTCAAGCCGTCGGTGAGCAACATTCCGAGCACGAACAGGATGCCGATGAAGAGCGCTGAAGCAAGCCCACCGAAGCGCGTCGCCGTCAGGGCAAAGAGCATGCTCTGCGAGACGGTGTCGAAGGAGATGGCATAGAGCATCCCGACGAGCGCCACCGTCAGCGGGTGCCCCGCCCGCATCGCCCCCCTGAGGTACCGGCCCTTCACGCCCACCGGCACCACCGGGGTTTGTGGCCCAGCGGTCAGCACGGCGTGCAGGTTCATGACCCCGATCAGTACCAGGAAACCGATGGAGATCCAGGCGCCGCTCAGCTCGAGCCAGCCCGGGACCTTCTGGGTGCGCTGGGCAATACCGACCGCGAGTGCGATGGCGAGCACCACAATGCCGTGGCCGAGGGAGAAGAGCAGGCCGCACTGCGGCGCAAAGCTGCGGCCACGGCGCTGGTTGATGCGGGTGAGTCCGTCGATGGCCGCCAGGTGGTCGGCATCGAAGCCATGGCGCAAGCCGAGGAGGAAAACGAGGACACACAATCCGGTCCATTGAGACGACAGCTCGTGCACACTCGTTCTCCAGTTTGCACCGGGCCAAAAATTATCATTGCGCGCTGCACGGGATGCGTTCAACGCCCCTGCGGCAGCGTCTCGATATGGGCGACGAGCTGCCAGATCTGCTCATCACTCAAGGTCGGCCAGGCGGCCATCGCGGTGCCCGGCACTCCCTGGCGGATCGCGAGGAAGGTGCGCGCCGAATTCGCCCGCTCCGACCATGGCAGCACCGTGAGATTGGCGGGCGGCGGCGCCATGCCTTCGTGCCGCCACCCATGACCATCGCCGCTGGGACCGTGACAGATCGCGCAGTTGGCGGCAAACAGCTCCGCACCGGCCCGCTGTGCCGCGGCGGAGCTCAGAAGCCCCGCGGGCGGATTGGGCAAGGGACTACTACATCCCGAAATGACGGGTAAGAGCGTGGATAGGGCGATCGTCAGCACACCCTTGCGGCCGCAGAACCAGTTCGTAGCCAAGCGTCTGTACTTCCCGCAGAACGGCCGAAACCAGTACATCGAGCGCTGCGTCGACGAGGCGCGTGCGCCCCACCCCGAGACGGATCGAGCCGGGCACGAGGCCAAGCAGCACCACCGAGGCCGGATAACGGCCGATGAGGCGTGCCGCATTGAGCAGGTCGGCCACCCCCACCTGATGCACGGACAGCCGCTCGCGCACCGCATCCATGACATCAGACCCATCGAGCCGCACCAGGCTCCCGGGCGGCGAATCTGTCGCCACCGCATCGACCAGGATGACGTGTCGGGCTTGCGCGATCTCATCGAGCAACGACAGTCCGAGCGTCCCGCCCTCGACCAGTCGGACCTCGGGGGGAATATGGTAGTCGCGCTCCAGACGATCAACCGCTGCGGCGCCGATGCCGTCATCGCCCAGCAGCACGTTGCCGAGCCCGAGCACGAGCACGCCACCTTGGCTGTCTTCCGCTGTGACGTTTGGTCGCACTTCACTCACGGCCGTGCGGTTCGCGGAATTTATAGCCGCAGAAGATCGAATCGAAGACCCCGTTCGGCTCGATGAGTGAGTAGAGCACGGGGAAATACACGTGAGCGACGGCAAAGACGAGGATCACCCACATGCCGATGTGATGAATGAGGCGCGCCCTCTGCAGGCCGTCGAAGAGCGGAATCAGGAAGCCGAAGGCCTGCATCGGTGAGCCGAGCGGGGCGTACACGGTGTAGAGAGCGAAGCCGGTCGCCATCATCACGAAGTAGACGCCGAAGATGGCGGCGTAGGTAAGGCCGGCCAAGGCGTTGTGGCCGAGATAGCTCACCGACTCGCGGCTCAGGAAGGTATAAAAGAGTAGCGCTTGCTTGAAGCTTCGCCAGCGCTGCCGCGAAACGGGAATGAGCTCGGACCAGCGCGCGTAGCGGTTGCCGGCGAACGCCCAGTAGACGCGCACCAGCGACGCCAGGGTGAATACGATCGATGCGTAGAGGTGCACGCTGCGCATCGAGCCCATCACGAAGTGCGCACGCGCCTCTCCCGGCACGCTGATGAAGGGGTGGCCGATGTAGTAGCCGGTCGCGGCAAGGGTGAGGATCGAGAAGAACAGCAGCCAATGCGCGAGCCGCACCGGCAGCTCCCAGACGTATTCGCGCTCGAGCCCCGCGCGGATGCCCGCTTCCGCCGGCACCACGCTCACGACACCCTCACACGCGCCAGTTCGCGCCGCGTGGCATCGACCACGTGCACGCCGCAGGCCATGCAGGGATCGAAGGAGTGCACGGTACGCAGGATCTCGAGCGGCTGCTCGGGCTTGACCACCGGTGTGCCCACCAGCGAGGCTTCATAGGGGCCGGGCTGACCCTGCGCATCGCGGGGACCTGCGTTCCAGGTGCTCGGCACCACACATTGGTACTTGGCAATCCTGCCGTCCTTGATGTGAACCCAGTGGCCGAGCGAGCCGCGCGGCGCCTCGTGGAAACCCGCGCCGAAGCAGTCTGCCGGCCAGGTGCTCGGGTCCCACTTGGAAGTGTCCTGGATGCGGTAGTCGCGCCGGGCCATGCTATCGGCCAGTGCATCGACCCACATGCCCATCGATTCGACCAGCACCTGCGCCTCGATGGCGCGCGCGGCGATGCGTCCGAGCGTCGAGAGGAGCGCCGTGGGTGGCGCGTCGAGCTGCTTGAGTGCCTTGTCGATCAGCTCCTTCGCGCGCGCAGGCTGGCCCGAGGCGTAGGCGACCAGCATGCGCGAGAGAGGTCCCACCTGCATGGGCGCGCCGTCGTAGCGCGGCGATTTCAGCCAGGAGTACTTCTCCCCCACGTTGAGACGCTCGTAGGGGGGCTTCGGCCCGGTGTAATGCGGGTGGGTCTCGCCCTTGTAGGGATTGAGTCCCTTGTCATCGCCGACCGAGTAGTCGTACCAGGAGTGCGTGACGTATTCGTCGATCTTCCCCTGATCGACCGGATCGACGTGCGACAGGTCGTGACTGTGGATGACTCCCGCGGGGACGTAGAGCTGCGGCTGGGCGTTGTCGTCCATGGGAAAATCGCCGTAGCTCAGGAAGTTGGTGACTCCCGCGCCGATCCCGAACCAGTCCTTGTAGAAGGACGCGACGGCGAGCACGTCCGGAACGTACACGCGCGTCACGAAGTCCACGCCCTCGGCCACGAGCTTGCGCAGCGCGCCGATCGTGCCGATGTTGAGCGAGGCCTGCGCATCGGGGTCCACCGGGGTCGCCATGCCCCCAACGAGGAAACTCTGCAGATGTGGATTCTTGCCGCCGAGGATCGCATGGATCTTGATGAAGCGGCGCTGCCAGTCGAGCGCCTCCAGGTAATGGGCCACCGCCATGAGGTTGGCTTCCGGGGGCAAGCGATAGGCGGAATGGCCCCAGTAGGCGTTGGCGAAGATGCCGAGCTGGCCGCGCTCGACGAAAGCCTTGACGCGGTCGCGCACCGCGGCGAAGTACTTCGCGCTCGAGAGCGGCCATTCGGAGATCGACTGCGCGAGGCTCGAGGTCTTGACCGGATCGGCGCTGAGGGCGCTCACGATATCGACCCAGTCGAGCGCCTGCAGATGGTAGAAATGAATGACATGGTCCTGCACGTGCTGCGCCGCGATGATGAGGTTGCGCAGGATCCGTGCGTTCGGTGGCGGGGTGGCGCCGATGGCATGCTCGACCGCGCGGATCGAGGCGATGGCGTGCACCGTAGTGCACACCCCGCAGATGCGCTGCGCAAAGGCCCAGGCATCGCGCGGGTCGCGGCCCTCCAGGATCAGCTCGATGCCGCGGAACATGGTGCAGGACGACCAGGCTTCCTTCACCGCGCCGCCGTCCACCTCGGCCTCGATGCGCAGATGCCCCTCGATCCGCGTCACGGGATCAACGACGACGTGAGTCATTTCTTGGCTCCCGCTTGCTCGCCGGCCCCCTTGGCGCCACCTGCCGGCTTCTCGACCACCAGCCGACCGCGGCGCCGGCGCGTCACTTCCCCGATGCCGTGGGCGATGGCCCCGGCGGCCACCACTCCGGTCAGGCCGACACCTACCGTGTCGAGCCATCTGTCGGTATTGAAGCCGGCCACGTCCGGCAGTCGCTGATAGAAGGGCGTCATCACGTCCCAGAAGTTCGGCTCGGCGCAGCCGATGCAGGGGTGACCGCAGCCGATCGGCCAGTTGGTGTGCTCGTTCCAGCCTACATTCGGACAGTTCTGCGACGTCGCCGGGCCCTTGCAGCCCATCTTGTAGAGGCAGGCTCCGTGGCGGTGCGCCTCATCGCCCCAGGCTTCCACATACTGCCCGGCGTCGAAATGCGCGCGCCGCTCGCAGTTGTCGTGGATCGACTTGCCGTAAGCGAACAGCGGCCGACGGTAGCGATCGAGCGGCGGCCACTGCTTGAGCGTCAGGTAATAGACGATGAGCGCGGTGAGGTTCTCGGCGTTCGCCGGGCACGCCGACATGTTGATGAGATTCTTCACCCCCGGGACCGCATCCGCTACAGATAGCGCGCGGGTCGGATTGGGGCGCGCCGCCGGAAGGCCGCCGAAGGTCGCGCAGGTGCCGACCGCAATCGTGGCCACGGCGTTGCCGCAGACCTCGCGCGCGATATCAAGCGCCGCCTTGCCGCCGATCGTGCAGAAACCGCTCTGCGGATCGCCGGGGATCGCTCCCTCGACGAGCGCAATGTAGCCGCCTTTGTTCTGCCGCACGGTCTCATCGAGCGCCGCCTCAGCCTGGGCGCCGGCGGCCGCCATGAGCGTCTCGTGATAGTTGAGCGAGATGGTATCGAGGACTAAGTCGGCCACCGTCGGGTGGCTGGCGCGCAGGAACGATTCGGTATTACCAGCGCAGTCCTGGAATTCGAGCCACACGAGGATCGGCCGTTTTTCACTTTCCACCGCCTTGGCGATCGCAGCCGCGGCTCCCTTCGGCAGGCCCAGCACCGTGGCCATGCTGGCGCAAAAGGTGAGGAAATCGCGTCGCGATACGCCTTGACGCTCCAGCTCCTGCATCAGCATGGTATGCGCCCTCTTCCCCCGGCAAAGGCAGCTGATTGATTATCGAAACGCACGCGCGCGCAACAATACGTGTAAACCGCAAGCCGAGCGCCAGCCCCGGAGGCGTAGGATGCGGGCTGCGTCAGACCAAGTCCCGCGTGTTCGCCGGGGGTTAGCGTGCACGAGCTGTCGGTATGTCAGGCTCTGATCGATGAGGTGGCGAGGATCGCCACCCGTCACGATGCACGTGCAGTCGAGCGCATCACGGTCGAGGTCGGACCGCTCTCGGGTGTCGAGCCCGAACTGCTGGCGCGCGCTTTTGAGATCGCCCGCCTCGGGACCTGCACCGCGCGCGCAGAGCTCTCGATCACTCTGCTCGGCATCACGGTACGCTGCAGCGACTGTGGTGCCGTCTCACCGGCGCAGCCGAACCGCTTGCTGTGCGCGGCCTGCGGCGGGTACCGCACGAAGGTCGTCGAGGGCACGGAGCTGCGGCTGCGGGCCGTTGAGCTGGAGGTGCCGGAAGCCGCGGGCGCTGCCCCGCTCCATTGAGGACTCAAGCGGAGGTAAACAGATGTGCGACACCTGCGGCTGCACCATCACGAGCGGTAATGCGCACCTTGCCGGCGTGAATCGCGCGGTGCCCCCGGCGACCAACGTCGAGGTGCTGAAGGATCTGCTCGCGGCCAATGACCGCGTGGCGCAGCACAATCGCGAGCATTTCGATGAGCACGGCGTGCTCGCGATCAACCTCATGTCCTCGCCGGGCGCGGGCAAGACGACGCTGCTCGAGGCGACCATCCTGGCGTTGCGCGACCGATACCGGATCGCCGTCATCGAGGGCGACCTCGAGACTGATCGCGACGCAGCCCGCATACGTGCTCACGGCGTCCCGGCGCTGCAGATCACGACCGGGACCGCGTGCCATCTGGATGCGCATTTGGTGCATCAGGCCCTGCATGATCTGCCGCTCGCGGGCCTCGATCTGCTGTTCATCGAGAACGTCGGGAACCTCGTCTGCCCAGCGAGCTTCGACCTGGGGCAGCACCGTAACGTCGTGCTGCTATGCAGTACCGAGGGCGATGACAAGCCCGCCAAGTATCCGGTGATGTTTCGTGCGGCCGACCTCGTCGTGCTCAGCAAGGCCGATCTGCTCGGAGTGCTCGAGGATTTCGACCCGCTGCGCGCCGAGGCGGCGCTGCGGGCACTCGGCCGCGAGACCCCCGTGATCCGCACCGCCGCCCGCCGCAGCCCCGCGCTCGATGACTGGCTCGAATGGCTCGAGCGGCAGCTGTCCGCGCCGCGTGCCATCGCTCAGCCGCGGCCGTTGCCGGCCACCGCGGCGGTGTGAATCATGTGCCTCGCAATTCCGGTGCGAGTGGCGGCACGGCTCGATGACTCGTGGATCGAGACCGAGGTGGGGGGGGTGCGCACACGCGTCTCCAGCTCGCTGATCGATGAGGTCGCCGTGGGCGACTACGTTATCGTGCACGCCGGCTTCGCCATCACGCGCCTCGATATCGCGGAGGCGGAAAAGACCCTGGCATTGTTCGCAGAGCTGGCCGCCCGCCTCACGGAGCCCGCCGATGCGCTACATCCGCGCCTTCCGTGACGGCACCGCTGCTGCGGCGCTCGCGCGGCAGCTGGCCGCGGAGGTCGACCGCGCGCGCGACTATCACCTGATGGAGTTCTGCGGCGGTCACACGCACGCCATCTTCCGCTACGGGGTCGAGGATCTGCTGCCCGACAACATCCACCTGGTGCACGGGCCCGGGTGCCCGGTCTGCGTGCTCGCCATACCGCGCCTCGATGCTGCCATCGAGCTCGCGCAGCAGCCGGCGGTGACGCTCGTGAGCTATGGCGACATGCTGCGCGTGCCGGCCTCGCGCCGGCGGAGCCTCCTGCAGGCGCGCGCGCAGGGGGCGGACGTACGCATGGTGTACTGCGCGCTCGAGGCGCTCGAGATCGCGATGGTTGAGCCCGGGCGCGAGGTGGTGTTCTTCGCAGTCGGATTCGAGACCACGACTCCTGCCAGCGCGCATGTTGTGCTCGAGGCTGAGCGCCGCGGACTCACCAATTTCAGCGTCTACTGCAACCACGTGCTGACGCCCGCGGCGATCCAGAGCATCCTCGACTCGCCGGAAGTGCGCGAATGGGGACGGGTGCGCGTCGATGGCTTCATCGGTCCCTCGCACGTGAGCGCCGTGATCGGCAGCCGGCCGTACGAATACTTCGCTGAGGAGTATCAGCGGCCCGTGGTAATCGCGGGCTTCGAGCCGCTCGATGTCCTCGAGGCGATCCGCATGCTGGTGCGGCAACTCAACGCGGGCGAGGCGCACGTCGAGAACGAATTCACACGTGGGGTGACTCGCGACGGCAATCGCAAGGCGCAGCGCCTGGTCGCGGAGGTATTCGAGCTACGGCCGAGCTTCGAGTGGCGCGGGCTCGGTGAGCTTCCCTACAGTGGGCTGCGCCTGAAGGCGGCGTATGCGAATTTCGATGCCGAGCGGCGCTTCAGTCTCAAAGCGCAGCCGGTGGCGGAGAACAAGGCCTGCCAATGCCCGGCGATCATCCGCGGCGTCAAGAAGCCTACTGACTGCGCCATCTTTGCTACCGTCTGCACCCCGCACAACCCGATCGGTTCGTGCATGGTATCGGCCGAAGGCGCCTGCGCTGCCTACTATAAGTATCGCCGCGGCACCGTACGGGCCGCGAGCTGATGAGAATCCTGCTGCTCACGCAAGCCTTCAACAGCCTCTCGCAGCGGCTCTTTGTCGAACTCACGCGTGACGGCCACGAGCTGTCGGTCGAGCTCGACATTCACGACCGGGTGACGGGCGAGGCGGTCGAGCTGTTTCGCCCCGAGGTGGTTCTCGCTCCGTTCCTCAAGCGTGCGATCCCGTCCGCGGTGTGGCAGCGGCACCTGTGCCTGATCGTGCATCCCGGACCGCAGGGAGACCGCGGCCCGGCGGCGCTCGACTGGGCCATCCTCCGGGCAGTGCCGGCCTGGGGAGTGACGGTGCTGCAAGCCGCTGCGGACTGGGACGCGGGACCGGTCTGGGCAAGCGTCGCATTCCCCATGCGCCTCGCCGCCAAGAGCAGTCTCTATCGCACCGAGGTGACTGAGAGCGCGGTAGTCGCGGTGCGCGCCGCGCTCGATCGCATCGCCTCAGGCGCCGGCCCGCTCGCGCCCGTCAATCGCAGTGATTCGCACAGCTGGCAGCCGCCGCTGCCCGCGGCACGGCGCGCGATCGACTGGGCGGGCGATCCGACCGCGGTCGTGCTGCGCAAGATTCACAGCGCCGACGGCGCTCCCGGGGTCGAGGATCTGCTGCTCGAGCGGCGCTTCCGTCTGTTTGATGCCCATCCCGAGCAGCGCCTCGCGGGGCGGCCCGGCGCGCTCCTTGCCCGCCACCACGGTGCGATCTGCCGCGCGACGCGCGATGGCGCAGTCTGGATTGGGCAGTTACAGCCGCTCGTGGGGCCGCAGCGCGGCCTGAAGCTTCCTGCGGTGCTCGCCCTCGGGGAAGAAGCGCAAGCGCTGCCCGAGAGCGCCACAACGGCGGATGCGGACGGCGGCGCACACGATCTCGAGATCCACTACGAAGAGCGCGGCACGGTCGGCTATCTGCAGTTCGCCTTTCACAACGGCGCGCTGAGCCGCGCGCAATGCGAACGGCTGCGCGCGGCCTACGCGCAAGCCTGTCAACGCCCGACCCGGGTCATCGTGTTGATGGGCGGACCGGATTTCTGGTGCAACGGTATGCACCTGCACTGCATCGAGGCGGCCGCGAGCGCCGCCGACGAGTCCTGGGCCAACATCAACGCCATCGACGACCTGACGCACTCTATCCTCACCACGACCACGCATCTGACGGTGGCGGCGTTGCAGGGGAATGCCGCGGCCGGCGGAGTCTTTGCTGCCCTCGCTGCCGACCGCGTCCTCGCGCGCAGCGGCATCGTGCTCAATCCGCACTACCGCAACATGGGCAATCTCTACGGTTCGGAGTACTGGACCTACCTGTTGCCGCGACGCATCGGTGCCGAGCAGGCGAGTGCGCTCATGGCGCGACGGCTGCCGCTCGGCGTGCAGGAGGCCTGTGCCCTGGGACTGATCGATGAGCACGCCGGGCCGGATAGCGGCGAGTTCCGCGCGCTCGTTGATGCGCGCGCGGCGCAGCTCGCCGATCCCACGCGCCACGCCGCGGCGCTCGAGCAAAAGCGCCTCCGGCGCGCGCAGGACGAGACGCACCGTCCCCTCGCGGCCTATCGCGCCGATGAGCTCGAGCGGATGCGGCTCAACTTCTACGGCTTCGACCCGAGCTATCACATCGCACGCCATCGCTTCGTGTACCGCACGCCGCATGCCTGGACGCCGCTGCATCTCGCGCTACATCGGCGCATCGGCTTCGATGCGGCGCGCGGAGTCGCCCGCGCATGAGCCACCGCGCCTTGCAGCCCACCGGGCCCGTGGCAGTGGCGGCCGCCGCGCAGCGCTTCACGCTCGCCGGCCGTGTACAGGGCGTCGGCTTCCGCCCCTTCGTCTACCGCCTCGCGGATCAGTACGGACTCGCAGGCTGGGTGCGCAACCGCGGCGGCGAAGTCGAGGTGCATGCACAAGGCGACCCCGAGCAGCTACAAGCGTTTGGCGCGGCGCTTTTGCGCCGCGCGCCACCTGCGGCACGCCCACGGCTACTCGAGGCGCGCCGCGCGGGTCGTGAATCGCTCGAGGGCTTTCGCATCCTGCCGAGCGAGCGCACCGCGCAGCCGCACGCGCACGTGCCGCCGGATCTGTTCGCCTGTGACGAGTGCCTCGCGGAGCTGCGTGACCCGGCGGCGCGCCGCTTCGCTTACCCCTTCATCAACTGCACCCAGTGCGGTCCGCGCTACACGGTGATCCGCGCCCTGCCCTACGATCGCTCGAACACTTCGCTCGCCGGCTTCGCGCTCTGTCGCGACTGCGCCGCCGAGTACGCCGACCCGCTCGATCGCCGCTTCCACGCGGAGCCCCTCGCCTGTGCCGTCTGTGGCCCCGCGCTGCGCTTCCGCTTCGGCACGAGCGAGATCCGCGGGAATGCGCCCTCCCTCGCCGCGGCGCTCGCCGCGCTGCGAGCCGGCCGCATCGTTGCCGTACGCGGCATCGGCGGCTATCACCTCTGCTGCGATGCCGCGGACGAGGCGGCGGTCGAGCGCCTGCGCGAGCGCAAACGCCGGCCGGCGAAGCCGCTCGCGCTCATGGTGCCGTGGCGCGGCGCGGACGGACTGGACGCTGCGCGCGCCCTCGCGCAGCTCACGGAGGCGGAAGCCGCGGCACTCGTCGAATCGATACGTCCGATCGTGCTCTCCCGCCGGCGACCACAGGCCACCATCGCCAGCGGCGTCGCGCCGGGGCTCGAGCAAGTCGGGCTGATGTTGCCGTACAGCCCGCTGCACCACCTGCTGCTTCAGGATTTCGGTGCACCCCTGGTTGCGACCTCGGGAAACACGAGCGGCGAGGCCGTGCTCACCGAGCCCGAGGAAGCCGAGGCGCGTCTCGCGCACGTGGCCGACGGCTTCCTGCACCACGATCGCCCTATCGAGCGACCGGCCGACGATCCGGTCGTGCGAGTCCTCGCCGGCGTGGCGCGGCCGCTGCGTCTCGGGCGGGGCACGGCGCCGCTGGAGCTCGAATTGCCGCTGGCCGTCGCGGTGCCAACGCTCGCGGTCGGTGCCTATCTGAAGAACACGGTGGCACTGGCGTGGGGTCACCGCGCCGTGGTGTCCCCGCACATCGGCGAGCTCGCGAGCCCGCGCTCACGCCACATCTTCACGCAGGTCATCGACGATCTGCAGCAGCTCTACGGCGTCCCTGCCGAGCTCATCGCACACGATGCGCACATGGATTTCCCCAACTCACGCTGGGCGCGCGAATCCGGGCTGCCGACACACGCGGTGTGGCACCACCACGCACACGCCGCGGCGCTCGCCGCAGAGTACCCGAGCGCCGCGCCGACGCTGTGCTTCACCTGGGATGGGGTCGGACTCGGCGCCGACGGCACGCTCTGGGGCGGCGAGGCATTCCTCGGCCGGCCCGGTCGCTGGCAGCGCGTCGCGAGCTTCCGGCCGTTTCGTCTCCCCGGCGGCGAGCGGGCGGCGCGCGAGCCATGGCGCACGGCCCTCGCACTGTGCTGGGAATCCGGCTGCGCCTGGCCGGCGGGCGCCGCCCTCGCTGACCCGCTGTTGCGGGAGGCATTCGACGCAGGTATCAATGCGCCGGCGACCACGGCGGTCGGGCGGCTGTTCGATGCGGCAGCGGCGCTCGTCGGGATTCGCCTCAACACGAGCTATGAGGCCGAAGCGCCCATGCGCCTGGAAGCTCTGTGCGATTCCGGGGGCACGGCGCTCGCGCTGCCGCTCACGCAGGATGTGCACGGGATCTGGCGTTCCGACTGGACGCCGCTCGTGCCGGCGATGCTCGACCCGACGTCCTCGCCGGGCACACGCGCCGCGCTCCTGCACGCGACGCTCGCGCAAGCGCTGTGTGACCAAGCCTGCGCCGTGCGTCAGCGCACGGAAGTTGCGCGCGTCGGCCTCGCGGGCGGCGTATTCCAGAATCGCGTGCTGACCGAGCGGCTGCACGCCCGACTGACGGAGCTGGACTTCGAAGTGCTGATCCCGCGACAGCTGCCGGTCAACGACGCGGCGATCAGCTTCGGCCAGCTGGTCGAGGCAGCGGCCGCTCAGGCCGCCGCCTGAGGACGAACACACCTGATGCCGCGCCGCGATCAACACGTGAGCCTCGCACATGGCAATGGGGGGCGTCTCATGCGCGAGCTCATCGAAGAGCTCTTCGAACCGGCGCTCGCCAATCCGCTGCTCGATACACGCGCGGACGCGGTGGGACTTCCGACTCCCGATGACCTCGAACTCGTGGTTACCACGGATGGCTTCACGGTGCAGCCGCTCGAGTTCCCCGGCGGCAACATCGGCTCGCTCGCCGTGCACGGTACGGTCAATGATCTCGCCGTAAGTGGTGCGGTACCGCGCTTCATGACGCTCAGCACGTTCCTCGAGGAGGGTTTGGAGATCGCGCTGCTGCGTCGGGTGATCGCGGCGCTCGCCGATGCGGCGCGCGCCTGCGGAGTCGCGGTGGTTGCCGGCGACACCAAAGTGCTTGGGCGCGGCGACTGCGACGGCATCTATCTCGCGGCCACCGGGGTGGGTTTCCGACCCCGCGGAGCACGGCTCACGTTCGAGCACGTCCGCCCCGGGGACCGCATCCTGGTGAGCGGGCCGGTCGGGGATCACGGCGCCGCGGTGCTGCTGGCGCGGCACGAATTTGGCCTGCGCGGGGATCTGAAGTCCGACGCCGCGAGCGTGCTGCCCGAGGCGCAGGCATTGCTCAAGGTGCCCGGCTTGCGCTTCATGCGCGACCCGACCCGCGGCGGTCTCGCCAGCGTGGCGCACGAGCTGGCACGGGCAACAGGGCTGCGCGTGCAGCTCGATGAGGCACGAATTCCGATCAACGACGCCGTGCAGTCGGTCTGCGAGCTGCTCGGCTTCGATCCCCTGTATCTCGCCTGCGAGGGTCGCGTGGTGGCGGTGGTCGCCCCGGAAGCGAGTGCTGCTGCGCTCGAACAGCTGCGCACCGTGGCGCCGGGCGCTGCACAGATCGGTGAACTGCGTGCAGAGTCCGCCCAGGTCGTGCTCGACACAACTTTCGGCGGCCAGCGCGTGCTCGACGAGCTCGAAGACGATCCGCTGCCGCGCATCTGTTAAGAATCTGCAACAAACCGGCAAAGTCGAGCAGCGCTCGTTGCCGCTTCGCCATTCATATCGCTGAGCACATCTCGGAAAACCCTTAGATCGTCCACGGGGTGGCGGTTGCTAGGATCGACCCTCAGAACAAAGCTTCCGGAGAAACCGCCTGGACCGCGGGCGGAGCTGGGAAACCACAGTCGCAGGGTCGCCCCATGAGCACGGTCGCTTATTCGAGGGATATGGCGCGCGCGTTTACGAGCAAGCCGTCGCCGACGCTCGCGTGTGTGTTTGGATCCGCGCTTCTTGCGCTGCTCGCCGCCTGCACCGGCAGCACCGGCGCACAGGGACCGGCTGGTGCCGCCGGTGCCACCGGCCCCCAGGGTCCGCCGGGCCCTCCCGGCGCGGTCACGGCGCTGAATGTCAGCACCGCGCAGTCGATGACGGCGACCATCACCAGTGTATCCGTTCCTGCGGCGCCGCCGGTGCAGCCGGTCGTCAAGTTCACGCTGGTGAATCAGATCGGGCAGCCGTTGTCGGGCCTGAAGGCGGCTAATGTCTATTTTGCCGTCGCGAAGCTCGTGCCGCCGGGAACACAGCTGAAGGCCGTGCCCCCGCAGACCGCGGCACCTGCGCCGTCGCTCTACTATCAGTGGCAGTCCTACATCTACACCACGGCAAATCCCGCGTGCGCGCCGGCGCCGTGTACGACCACCACGCCGCCGGGCCTACCCGTGACCGGCACTACGTCGCAGCCGCAGGCGACCGTGGAGTTCGGCACGGGCAAGTTCGTCGACAACGGTAACGGCACCTACCAATACACCTTCACCAAGGACATCTCGAGCGACCCGGCGGTCAGCTACGACCCGACGCTCACCCATCGCGTGGGCTTCGAGATCCGGGGTCTCGCCCCGGCGAACAGCCCGGTCTATACGTTTCAACCCTCGAGCGGCGCGACCACGAACATCCCGACGAACGCGATCGTCGACGATCAGACTTGCCTCAACTGCCACCAGCAGCTCGCCTTCCATGGCGGCGCACGCACCGAGGTGCGCTACTGCGTGATGTGCCACAACCCGAGCTCGCTCGATCCTTCGACCGGCAACACGCTCGACTTCAAAGTCATGTTCCACAAGATCCACATGGGCGCGAACCTGCCGAGCGTGATCGCGGGTGGCCACTACTACATTTTTGGTTACATGAATTCCATCAACGACTACTCGGGCATCGTGTTCCCCACCGACCCGACGGGTCCCGATACGTGTGCGACCTGTCACAACGAGTCCGATCCGGCGACTCCCGACACGGTGAACTGGCGCAACACGCCGGCGATTGCGCCCTGTACCTCCTGCCACGACAACATCGACTTCACGAAAGGGACCAATCACGGCGGCCAACTCGCCCCGCTCGGTCCTTTCACCGACAACGACTGCGCGACCTGCCACGGGCCGAACTCGAGCGCGGCGGTCACCGCGGGCGGCTCCGGAACCGGCGGCCCGCAGATCTCGCTCCAGGTGGCTGCCGTCCACGCCAACCTGTCCCTCGATACCACCGTGACGCCGAACGTACCGCGCATCTCGACGCAGGGCGTGATCAACTATTCGAAGCAGTTTGCCTACACCATCAACTCGGTGAGTCTCGCGGGGCCGACACCCACCGTGAACTTCACGGTAACCGACCCGACCATGGCCGGCCACACGTGGAATATCCTCACCGACGCGCCCTTCACCGGCGCCAACTGTCCCACGGCGAGCATCGGCATGATCCTGGGGTGGCCGACCACGGACTTCACCAATACCGGCAGCAGCGTCGCCTCGGAAGCCCAGCCGTTGCGGACAAGTGTGACGTGCAATGCGGCGGTCACGCCGGTGGCCGGCCCCAACGGCAGCTTCACCGTCTCACTGCCCGCGGCGGCAACGCTCCCCGGCGGTCTCAAAGCGGCCGGTGTCATGGGCTCCGCCGGTATCCTGATCGACGGCTTCCCCGCCCACGACTTCGGCGACGGCCAGGGTCCCATGGAGCTGATCGTGCCGAGCGCGGTCAGCGCGGGCGCGATCACCGATGCGACGGCGGTGCCGCGCCGCACCGTCGTCGATATCGCCAAGTGCGACAAATGCCATGACGTCCTCAATGCGCACGGTAACCATCGCGTCGACAACGTGCAGTCCTGTGGTTTCTGCCACAACCCGAATGCCACCGACATCGCTGCCCGCAAGCTGGCCGGCGTGACCGCGGCCAACGCTCCGGACGGGGCAACTGAGCAGCCGATCGACCTCAAGTACATGATCCACGCCCTGCACGACGGCAACGTGCGTGCGGCGACCGCTCCGTACGTCGTCTATCACTGCCCCGAGGGCATGTGCTTCTTCGATGACTTTCGCTCGATCACGCCCTTCCCCGGCGCGCTCAACAACTGCAACGGCTGTCATGTGCCCAACTCTGGAGCAGATCAAGCTTCTCGGCCTTACACGTTCTACCCGCAGGATCCGACGGCCTCGACCTCGCTTGCGACCACGGTCAACAGCAACGACAACAGCACGTCGCCTGCGGGTCAGCTGGCCATCACTGCCGCGGCTGCCGCCTGCTCGGCCTGTCACGTTGACTCGCTGGCAAAGACGCACATGCAGCAGAACGGGGCCAACTTCGCGGCGGTGAAGGATGCGAACAGTCACGTGGCGTCGAGTGAAACGTGTGTCGTGTGCCACGGGCCGGGGGCGATCGCTGACGTCGCGGTGGTGCATAACCTATCGCAGTATCAATAGATACCGCGCGCCTCCATGCCGCTCCACACTCTCGCGATCGCCGTTATGGCCGCTGCGCTGGGCCTCGCGGGTGCAACCCGAGCGCTGGGGGCCGCGGATGAGCCCGCCCCGGCGGCGATTGCTGCGGCAGCCCCGCCTGCCGCGGCTGCGCCCAGCTACAGCGCCAAGGGCGCCGACACCTGTCTCGGCTGCCACAACGACCCCGGGCTTCTCGCGATCTTTCGCACCGCGCACGCGCGTGCCAACGACCCGCGGGGACCCTTCGGGCACGGCGGGCTGCAGTGCGAGGCGTGTCACGGTCCGGGCGGCGCCCACGCCAAGGCACGCGGGCGACAGCCGGCCGGAATCGTGGATTTCGGCGCGGGTGCAAAGGCAGGAGTGGCACAACAGAACGGGATGTGCCTCGGGTGCCACAGGACCGATGCCGCGACTCACTGGGCGGCGAGCGCCCACGCTGCCAACGATGTCGGCTGCTCGGACTGTCATCGTATGCACGCGATCGAGGATCCGGTGCGCATGGCTGCGACGCAGCTCGAGACCTGCGGCAAGTGCCACGAATCCGAACGTCTCGCCGTGTGGATGCCTGTGCGCCATCCGCTGCGCGAGGACAAGATGCTCTGCACGTCGTGTCACGCGCCGCACGGCTCTACGGCCGTCGCGAGTCTCGTCAAGAACACGGTCAATGAGACCTGCACCGGCTGCCACGCCGAGTTCCGCGGGCCGTTCCTGTGGGAGCATCAGCCGGTCACCGAGGATTGCGGCAATTGTCACGAGCCGCACGGCTCGACGCAGCCGGCCCTGCTCAAGTCGCGCCCGCCGTTTCTCTGTCAGCAGTGCCACCAGGCGCAAGGCCACCCCTCGACGCCGCAGACGCCCGCGGGCCTCCCCGGCGGCATGCCGAGTGCGTACCTGCTCGCCGGCGGATGCGTCAACTGCCATTCGCAGGTTCACGGCTCGAACCACCCTTCGGGCCGTGCGCTGATGAGATGAGAACGTCGCCATGAGAGCTCTCACCCCCTCAGCGCGCTCATCGATCGCCACCCTCGTGGCAGCCATCGTGGCCGGTGCGGCGCAGGCGGACAGCCCCCCGCCCGACACCAGCAACTGGAAGTGCGAGCAATGCCCGTTCTTCGAGGGCCATAGCGGGGAAGTCGAGGCCGGCGCGCTGTATGCGGATGGCGCGAACGCGAGCTACGGCCGGTACACCGGCATCGATCACACCGGTGCCTATGCGGACGTTGCCGCGGATGGACAATGGCGCAGCCGCAGCGGCGCCTGGGCCAACTATCGCCTGGAGGACCTCGGCCTGCCCTCGCGCGATGCCCTCATCGAGGGCGGGCAGGAGGGGCTCTTCGATCTGCGCCTCGATTACCAGGGGCAGCCCTTCGAGATCTACGACACGACCGCGACGCCGTTTCGCAGCACCGCCCCTGGTGTGCTCACGTTGCCGTCCAACTGGGTCTACGGCGGCAGCACCGGCGCGATGACGCAGCTCAATCAGAGCCTCTTGCCCGTGACCCTCGAAACCGACCGCCGCACGGTCGGACTCTCCGGCGGACTGTTCGTCGGCAGCCAGTGGACGATCTACACGCGGCTCAGCCACCAGCAAAAAGAGGGAAGCGATCTCACGAGCGGGAGCTTCCTGACGAACGCGACGCAGCTGCCGCAGCCGATCGACTACACGACAAACATTCTCGAGGCGGGCGTCAGCTGGGCGGGACGTTGGATGAGCGTGCGCGTCGGCTACGAAGGTTCCTGGTTCCAGGACAACACCGACTCGCTCACCTGGCAGAATCCTTACCTGCCGCTGATACCGGGCCAGAGCGGTCGCATGGCGCTGCCTCCCGGCAACAATCTCCAGCAGGGCTCGCTCTCGGGTGAGCTGCAGCTGCCGGCCGTTCGGGCAACGACCTTGAGTTACCAGGTGAGCCTCGGTCGTTTGACCCAGGACGCGACCTTCCTCCCGGTGAGCACGCTGCCCGGATCGACCGTGCCTGCCCCGGGCTCGCTCAACGGCGACGTGCACTTGTCTCATTACGCGCTCACCCTGAGCAGTCGCCCCCTCTCGCGGCTGTATCTGCGTGGCTCGGCGAGCTACGACGGGCGCGACGACCACACACCGGTGCTCTCGATTCCCTACGTCATCACCGACACGCTGCCGGGCGTCACTCTCGAGACCCCACGCTACGGCGAAGACCGCACACGGCTCGATGGCAGCGCAGACTACCGCCTACTGCGCTGGCTGCGTGCCGGCGTCGGCGGGCAGATCCTCAACACCCACTTCGCCCCTGGCCAGGTGCTCACCTGGCTCGATGAGACGAGCGCCTGGGGCTACGTGACGGTGCAACCGCTGGCCGCGCTGAGTATGGATTTCAAGGGGGGCAGCTCGCGACGTGACGCCTCGGCCTTCAACGTCGGCGCGCTGCCGCCGGCCGAGAATCCGCTGCTGCGCGCGTACAACTACGCGCCCGTCGACCGCAATTTCTTCAGCCTGCGCGGCTCGTGGTCGATCACCCCCACCCTCACCTGGGCGTTGGAAGGCAAATGGATCGATGATGCCTACCGGCTCTCGACACTCGGTCTCGAGGAAGGTCGCGAGCGGCAGTTTGCGAGCACCCTCACGTGGGTGCCCGCCGAGAAGCTCAGCCTGTATTTGGATGGGAGCTACCAGCGCCTGGCCGCGCTGCAGAACGGCATGATCAACGTGCCGGGGGCGCCGATCTGGCAAGTGCAGGACACCCAATATTACTGGACGGTCGGCGCGGGCGGGCATTGGTCTCTGAGTGAGCGCTGGGACCTCGGCCTCGACTACGTGCATGCCCTCACACGCGGCGAGGATCAGACGCTGCTCTCGGGTGCCGCCTCGCCCTTTCCGGATCTTCGCAGCCAGCTCGACTCGGTGTCGCTCGATGCGGCTTACCACTGGACGCGCGCGCTCAAGGTGCGTCTGCGATACGGCTACGAGAAGTTCGACTCGCAGGACTGGGCGCTCGATGGGGTGACCGTGGACACGGTGCCGAATCTCCTGACGCTCGGCGAGTTGCCCTACCAGCACCGCGTCAACCTC
>Ga0187778_10000809_pt1 | contig 22460 bp, 19 predicted proteins | sample 1015_Q2_SP5_20_M_FD_132418 | JGI IMG/M metagenome (GOLD analysis project Ga0187778, IMG submission 132418) | Tropical peat soil microbial communities from peatlands in Department of Meta, Colombia - 1015_Q2_SP5_20_MG | ecosystem: Environmental > Terrestrial > Soil > Wetlands > Peat | place... | reverse complement strand
TGATCTTCGCCAGGGCGTCGTGAACTTCCTCGGCCTGGGCCACCGTGGAGATTCTCATCACGCTCCCGTCCTTCGTTAGAATGGTCGGCCCTTCAATGGAATCGACGAATGCGACTGTTGCTGCCTTCCCCGGCATGTCGACCTTCACCTGAGTGCCAACGACAACAGGATAGTCGAGGAGGCTGGCGACGGCGGGATGTATACCGATGGTCGACAGGCCAGTATTCATCGACCTACCATACCTTAGCCTGAAACCCCCTTTGCTCCTGGGCATTGATAGAACTGCCCTCCCAGAGATCACCTCCTCGAAGTGGGCGCCCGCCTTCTCGGTCTCGTTGGTAGACTGCTGTGTGGCTCCTTTCAGCTGGTCTAGGAACTCCCAGCCGGATATGTTGAGGCTCGCCAGCTTCTTCGATAGCTTGTTGGCGCGGCCGATGACGCCGTCGTTGAGTACCCTCAGGGCGCCTCCCCTCAGCCTGTCGGTTGAAACACGCTTCAGGTTCCTGTGCACTACCACCTCGACGGGGTCGGTCTCGATTCCATCTATCTCCACAGGCAGGTTGGATATGGCCCGTCTGATGTCATCATCAGTAACCTTGTACTGGAAGTTGGCCACGTCTCGTTCATAGATCCTCAGCTCCTCGGCAAAGCGGTCAATCTCTTCCTGGCGGGCCCTGTAGTTACTCAAGCCCAGTTTCTTGGCTGTCTGGTCGGCGATGACAAGGGAGAAGCCGGCTTCAGTCCCTCCTGCCGAGCGCATAGGTCCCGCATAGGAGACTGAGGCGTAGTCGCTGTTGTCGTCGTTCTGTTTTATCGCTACCCCCGAGATTCCTTCTAGCGGGGCGACTGTGACACCGTCGGTCATCACGGCTAGGCCTGCGCGGACGCCGTAGCTCAGAGCCTCGTGCCTTTCAAGGGCGCCAAACTTGCCCAGTGCGATTTCTTGTGAGATTGTAAGGGCCGCCCGCTCTTTGGAGATGGTGTGAAGGAGCTCACGTAGCCTGTCTACGAGGCCCTCGAATTGGTCGAGGCGGAGCATCTGATTCACCCTGTCTGCCAAATCGAACACGGTCTTGCTCTCGACGGCGTTAGTGGGATCGAGACCCTTGGCTCGGGCAATTGAAGCGGTTCTTTGGGCTGTTTCGTATTGGGAGAGAATGTCTTGGTAGTAAGAATGAAGTCTGGCGGGGAAGGGGGCGAGAGTCTTTACGCGCTCCCAGGCGAGGTCGGCGGAAAAAGACATTCGGTGCGTTCTTCGGGGAGAGGGAATTAAGGTCTATCTTCGGTTTGCGTTCGCTGGGTCCAAAGTTCCTTTAGAATTGGGGGAACTCCGGCGTCACCGATATTCAAGAGCAACCGGCTGAATGGGAATGTTCGACCAGGCGGTCTTCAGGGATCGGTTACCGGATCTACTGTGGAACGGCCCATGGCGCAAAAGGCTCGGGCTGCTGCGGCTCCCGTTGGAATGGCTCTGGTGTCGGCTCGTAGAGCGGAAGGCTCATTCGGGAATCCGGGTTGTGATGCCGTATGTCGGTTCTTAACCAATATGGATTTCGGGCCCAGATGGACGCTCGATCCGTATTTGTGACTATCGAGCGACCAAGGCCCCAATCCTGCCACGAATCTGCTACCCTCCCCGTCTGTCTCAGTTCGGCTTTGCTGACTCTCCCGATGGGTGTGTGAACTATCAGCTGGGTGACCGGTCACGCTCGGAACGACTGAGGCGAAAAAGGCGACCAGTAGCGGGTAACTGATTGGTGGTGGCTTCTCGGCGCCATCGCTTGGTGTGTAACTCCTGTCGACTAGCAATGTAGTTTCTCAGGTGCCAAGAAACTCCTCGGAGAACTCGGTTGAGTCTACGGTATTCTCAAATCCGGGAAACGTCTCTCAGTCTTAAACGAGTAACGCTGGATTCGTATGAGCATGGGTAAGAAAGCGAGAGCAATCGTAAAGGCGAACATCAAGGAGGTCATCGAAGACCTGAACGCGGCGTATTCAGATGAATGGCTTGCACACTTCCAATATTGGTACCTTGCAAAATGGATGACGGGCATAGATGCAGACACGTTGAAATCGGTCCTCCAGGAACAGTCGGCTGACGAATTGGGTCACGCAGGTAAGATTGCCGACAGAATTCTTCAATTGGGAGGACGGCCTGTCGCACATCCCTCTCAGCTATTGAAGTCGTGTGGTTGCGGCTTCAAGGAACCCCCGGCCGACCCGACCGACCTCAAGCGGGTTGTCAAAGATGTCTTAGAAGCAGAAGCCTGTGCAATCGAGTTCTACAGCAAGATGGCCGCCAAGTACCGGACCACTGACCTCGTCACCCACGAACTCTTCGAGGACCTCTTGAAAGATGAGGTTAGCGACGAAGAGCAGTGGGAGAGATTCCTGCCCGGTCTCTAGCGGCCCGTTAAAGACGGACCGCCGCAGGTGCCCGCGCTAGTGTATTCTGTGCATGCCAGCGGCTCGGTAGTGAGCCCAGGGTATCATTGTGGCTGTTCAGTGAAGGGATGTCTATAGGGCTGCAGCTAGGGCGATGAAGCCGAAGCTTAGTATTATTGCAAGGCTGAGCCAGTATGCAAGCTTCCAGTACCCATTCGACGCGCGCTCCCCCATGATTCGGTGGTCGGAACCAAGCAGGCCCATCAGGACTCCCGGACCGATTAGAACGAATACGAAGACGACCATCAGGCTGAGCACCAACGAAAGTGGCTCGGGGTAAAGAATTGGAACCACCACTCCAGGAAGAGACTCAAGCATGTAAATCCAGAAGAAGTTGGTCTTCCGCCATCCCATAGTATCCACAATCGCCCATGAGCTACCGAGAGAGATGACCACTAACGCGAGAAAGGCGGCAGCGACAAGCCCGATGGCGAAAACGTACGGAGCGTAGGATCCAGCAATCGACGAAAGGGCGAGGGAAAGTGACTTTGGGTTGGTGAAGCTTAGAGATGAATCAAGTCCTGAAGTGGCCATCGCAATGACTATCATTCCTACTTCGCTGGCGACCGCGCCCATCAGAGTCTCCGTCCTCATTGCCCAGAGGCGCGTAGTCCTCTTCTCGGCAGTTGCCGAGGCCTGGTAGAAGACCATGAAAGGCATTACAACCGCTCCCGCACACGCCGCAAGCAGGAAGAAATAGTGGGGGTCCGCGCTGAAGTACACAATGTTTGAAGCGACTAGGCCTCTTGCGAACAGGGATGCCGCGTAGGAGACAATGAGCACTGCTGACACGGCGAGCAGGGCTTTCTCGGTTGTGGTGTACTTCCTTCTGAGTACAACTACGATGTAGGCCATGTATGCGGCGGGCACCGAAACAATGGGTGGAACACCAATCAGCTCCATTCCCACAGCAATTCCTGCGTATTCAGCGATGTAGCTCACCACGCTGACCATTGCCATGGGTAGGCTTGCGAGGAGGGCGATTTTCTTGGAGTAGTTTTTGCGGATCACCTCCCCCAGTCCTTTGCCTGTGACCATACCTACCCGACCACTCGCTTCTTGAATGAAGAACAATGGAGGAACCAACAGGAGGAAGAACCAAGTCAGCCCGTAAGAGTAGGTTGCCCCGACCGTCGCCGCTGTGAGGATGCTGGGGGCATCGACGTCGGCAATCATGACTATCCAGGCGGGTCCGAAGGATCTCGCGAACTCCCGAAACCTGCCCGAATTCATCCCTCAGGTCGGAGAATGCAGTGTTCTTAACTCGTCGGGAGCTTGGGAATCTGTTCAGATTAAGGTCGGGGGATGGCCTAGCGTACAGATTGGTTTCTAGCTGGTTCCTCGCAAGCCCGGAAACGGGCCGGTAGGCTCGAGTGTTCCCAGGCGACCCGCATCGTGCTACGGACGGTGAATCTAAAAGGTAGCCCAACCTGCTTCATCTGAGAGTGTGACGGAAGCGACCCGGGGGTCAGGACTGCGGGCTCCTTTCGAGCGCGGATTTAGTGCGGCCTTGACCGTCCTTCTCCTCTGGTTCATCGCCCGACTCGGGGGCCTCGCTCCTTTCCCTCCGGAATCGGCTCTCGTTGCATTCCTCTCCGTGATTCCAGAGTCGATTGAAGAGCCAGCCGTGCAGGGACTCGGAGAATTGGCCGGGCTGGTCGGCCTAGTCGTCGCCGCCCTAATCGCTGCTGTTTTGTACGGATTACTGGGCGTCTTCTACGATAGGTACGTCCTGCGAAGGGCCGGTGTGCTGAGACGACTTTCCACGTTGGAGAGGGCCCTCGTCTATTCCTTGGTTCCATGGTTAGTTTTCGGAGTGGTAGTGCTGCCCCTCGCCGGCGGGTCGTTCTTCGGCGTAGCCTCCGGCTTCGCCTCCCCAGGGGTCGCCTGGGCCTTCCCTCTGACGACGTTAGTGTTCCAGCTCCTGTGGGGAATCCTGCTTTGGGCCAGGATGCCGACGCCTGTTCTGAATGGCGGCAGTATAGAAGCCGCTCCTCGCGACTCTGGCCGACGAACCTTTATTGAACGTGGGCTTGTCCTTGCTGGGTCGGCTGTTCTCGTGCTGGTGAGCTTGGGTAGCGCCCTAGGTGCCCTCACAGCCGAGGGAGGCGTCCTCTCCGAGGGTGCGCCCTCCATCCTTCCTGGCTCCGCCATCAATACCCAAGATGCCCCCGCGATCTTCGGCGACCCGCGACTTGCGCCTCTTGTGAATTCAGAGATGACTTCCAATGATTCATTTTACCGGGTCGCCATCGACCTTTTCGATCCGAGTGTAGACGCAACTGCGTGGTCGTTGTCCCTTTCCGGCTTGGTTGGCAATCCCAAAACTTACTCCCTCTCCGACATCCAGAGGCTCCCCATGGTCACGGAGTACGACACCTTTCTCTGCGTCAGCAACCTAATCAACGGCGGCCTCATTAGTAATGCTGAATGGGGAGGGGTCCGGCTGTCCGACCTCTTCGCCGACGCTGGGGGTGTCGGTCTTGGTGCCACCTATGTGGTCTTCTACTCGGTTGATGGTTACAGTGTGAGCATACCGCTGGCCAAGGCCCTTGAACAGACGAGTATACTCGCCTACGAGATGAATGGTGTCCCGCTCCCTCAGCGGCATGGGTACCCTCTCAGAGCCGTGATTCCCGGACTGTATGGAATGATGAGTGCAAAGTGGGTGCGTCGGGTGGAATTGAGGAATTCGGTTGAGTTTGGGTATTGGCAGACCAGAGGATGGAGTAATGATGCCACTGTACAAACAGTCACTTTCGTCCGTATCCCCCAGGACGGCGCCAGCGTGAGCCTCTCTCAGGATGACGGGTCAGTGTTACTGGGTGGGATGGCTTTCGCAGGCGACAGGGGCATCTCAAAGGTGGAAGTGAGCGTAGACGGGGGGTCGAGGTGGGAAGAGGCGGTGTTGAAACCGCCGGCCTCTGCCTTGACTTGGGTGCTCTGGGCCTTCTCCTGGCGGCCCCCCGCTCCAGGGAAGTATGTGGTCTATGCTAGAGCCACTGACGGTGGTGGACAACTTCAGACTTCGACGCAAGCGGACCCCTACCCATCGGGGGCTACCGGCTACGTCATGTCGACTGTGAACGTGGTCGCCTAGTGTGGGGATTAAGGAGCCGTCTGAGGCGTTCTTGTTTACGTGGGCGGGGCTGGTGACGTCCCCTGCCTCAAGGTCGAGAATATCAAGATCGATCCCATTGCGGCCACCACTCCCCCCGTGTAGACATGGGTGGGATTGTCGCTCATCAGAGCACTCCCCTGACGAAGTTTACGCGCTGTGGTGCGGTGACGACACCCGCAAGAAGCGCCACCGCCCCCATCACAATTATTGTGGGTTTTTGAAGATTCATAGGCAACTAGGTGTCGGAATCGGACTTAATGGGCCTGGTTATTGCAATATTTATGAATTGTTTTGAAATTTTGCAACTCTTCGTTCGCTAAAGGGCGAGTGATTGAGGGTTCTCCTCATCAAAGTCGCGTCTTCGCCGCCATGGTAGTACCCATGCCTGATTTCGCCTGTCTTTGTAAACGAGAATCTCTCGTACAACCGTATTGCCGCCTTGTTCGTGGTGCGGACCTCGAGGTAGACTTCGCCCGCCCTAGGAGCCAGACGCTTCAAGGATTCCTGGAGCAGTGCTGCCCCGACTCCCTCCCTCCTGTGCTCAGGAGATACCGCCATTGAGACGACGTGCCCTCTGTTCTGATGAATTTCTGAGATTGCGTATCCCAAGACTTCGTCTTCGAGTGCTACGATGAACCCGTTTCCTACCCGGAATTTGAACCACCAGAAAAGCGGTGAAGGGTACGGGTCGGGGAACGAGGAATCCTCTATCGAGGCGATTCGATTCAAGTCCTTGGTCTCGACGGTCCGCAGTTTCAGAGAAAAGTTCAAGCTTGGAGCCCGCCGAAAGTGGTTCTTTCGTCGTTTGATACAATCGGGTGGTAGCGGCGGCCTTGCCGATCTCTGGCGCGTTCGAACCGAGTTGTAGCTGCAAGGCGACAGCCGAACTCTGCGTGGACGCCGGCACTGTTCCCTTTAGGGCTTCTATTGTTTCTTGAGTGCCGAGAAGATTCGGGAGAGTGTAGTTTCAAACCCTTGGGACTGAAGAAGGTTTCCAATAACAAGCACGTCGGCGCCTGCCCTTGCTGCCCTCGAGGCTGCTTCAGGAGTTGTAATCCCCCCTCCTACGATTAGGATTCCGTCGTAGGCCTTTCTGACCATCCGTATGGTTTCTGGGGGAATCGGCTCGCCTGCCCCGCTTCCAGCTTCCAGATACAAGGTCCTCATGCCAAGGTACTTCGCTGCCAGTCCGTAGATCACGGCAAGGCTTGGTTTTGAGGCCGGCAAGCTGTTGACCTGGCCAATAAAGCTGGCTGCGCTGTTGTTACCAAAAATGAGATACCCCATTGGGATGCTTTCGATTCCGCACCTTTGGACCTCGACCGCCCCTAAGGCCTGAGCGCCTATGATGAAGTAGGGATTTGTCGAGTTGAGAAGGCTACTGAAGAGGATGGCATCTGCGAAACGCGAGACACCTGTGATGTTGCCCGGAAATAGAATAACGGGGGTCGGTTGTGACGTGGCGTGACCTTTGTGTGATTTGATGTGACCTCTAAGAGCCTTTACGACGGAATCGAGCCGCCCCTGGTTAGCAAGTGTAGACCCGCCCACCAATATCAAGGAGGCACCCGCGTCAACCGCTTTCGTCGCGACTGCTACCGCCTGCTTTGGAGAGAAGTTCTCTGGGTCGATTAACGCGGCGCAGATGGTGCCCTTCTTCGTCGTTTCAATGAGGTGTTTCTCGACTGGGCCGATGCTGATCAAGTCACGCCCCGGCTCTGGCATAGTCGTCGACGAATGTGTTGTAGACGTCGATGTCGGCTCGCTTAGTCTCGTACCTGAGCTCTCTGCCAGCGTGAAGGGGACAATTCGAATTTCCGCATGTGACCCTGAAAACCGTGTCTTGTGATTCCTCGTCTTGTTGTGATGCGATGCGTATGGAAATCAGGCCACAGCGAGGACAAGCAAAGACCTTGGGTAGTGTCCGGTGCATGACTCGAAGAGTCTTCTTGCGTCTCCTACCCATTATCTCGCCCGTTTGTCTATTATCTGAAGTAAATAAGATAGTGTCTCACGTGGTTCGTCCCGACTAATGCAAATATTTCAACTCTGGTGTCAGATAGATGCATTCTAATCAACCAAACCGAAGCAAGCTAACACTTTCTGGAAAAAGAAGGTTGGCAAGTCTTAATACAATTCTGGCTTACAGCGTTGGACGTGGGCTTATTCGAGCGACTGCTAGCCGAGTCTTCTCTCACTGCAAGGCAATTTGCATCCCTCACAAGTTACGTGCGCGTCGCGTCAGGAGAAATCAGACTTAGAGACGCGGCCTCGATTGCTTCATCAGGCCGTATCAGGGGGGATCCGCAGAAGACGCTCACGCTCGGATCTTACTACCGGACACTTGGCCAGGCCAAAACCAACGTCCGAAAGTCCCTTGTGACGGTCTTAGTTAGTCTCCAGTTGGGCGTAGTACGGCCGGAGGAACTCAGACGCCTCTTTGAGTTGGTGGGTGTGGGGGCCCGAGAGCTTTCGGAGGAGGAGCAAGAACGCTTCGTAAGAATTCTTCAGGCTTTGCTTGATCGCATGATCTTGTGACGATGTCACGTGAACGTTACAATCACGTTGCGTCTTTCAAGCTCCTGGCTCTCGCAACAGGTCACAGAAGTCGATTTGGATTCGTTCGTGCTGGGTCCGGAGTCGCTGCCTTCCCGGACCTTTCCTGGATTCTCTTGTGGTTCCGCAGTGTATGAGACGAACCGCGAACGTCCGGGAGGACGGTAACGAGCGCTTTGACATAACAGGTAACTGAACGCGGCCCCAGATTGTGTCGTGTGGGGGGCGTGTCCCCTGTGACAGCATCACGCTTAAATCACATCTTCTTGTGATGCTGGTTCATGGCGTTGGTCGATGATGTGGTAACAGTTGCCCTTCTAGCGTCGTCGGGCTTCTTTGTCGCCCTGGCGTTCGGCCTCTTGGTCAGGTACAGGCAAGTTTCGCAGAAGATTTCAGCCTCCTCGGACCTGGGGCGCGACCTCTGGCAAGCCCTCGAGCAGAGAATGAAGAAGCAGGATGAACGCATACTCGATGTGATGGCGAGACTCGAGGTCGTACAGTCGCGGGTTATGACTACCACGACCGTCCATGGTCCTGCTGTGTTGTCTTCTCTCCCGCCCCCTACCCCGTCGCCCGCCCCCGCTGACGAGAGGCCGGGTGGCATGATGGAGCCTGTATCTCCTGAGCAACAGCGAGGATCACAGCTCGGGCTACGGGAATCCCGGGTCCCGACGTCGCAGGCGCCCCTCGACGAGACACAACTTGCGGCAATCAAGCTGCTGGGCGAAGGTCCGAAGAACACCCGTCAGTTGACTGACGTTCTCAAGAAATCGCGTGAGCACACTGCGAGGACGATGAAGGGGCTGTTTGAGAGGGGCCTCGTTGCTCGAAATGACTCGACGAAGCCGTTTGTTTATCAGCTTACTGAGGAAGGCAAGCACTACGTGTCCTCTGGCGCGTAGTTTCGGCTCGTTACGCTTCCCAGTGTTGAGCGCCTTTTCGTCTTGACTGAAACGTGTAGGAGACTTGCAAAACGTGGGGTGGTACTCCTCTTCGGTTGCCGCCCTTATATCGTCCATGTCGGAATGCTGTTGCCGTTTCGCCGAAGTACTCTTGAACTGGGCTCGAGACCAGGGTCAAAGTGCGGCCTTGGGACGGGCGGAAGTGGAGTCCAGGCAGAATCGCCCAACGTAGTCCCGGGTAAAGTCTTTCGCCCTTTCTAGAGCGGCGGCCTCAATCCCAGGAACCCCACACATCATGAAGAGGACGTGCTCGGTCCGTCCTGTTATCCTGCTGCCTGCGGAGTCTCTGTATGGGTAGACCGCTATCAGTTCCTTGGATTCTTGGTCTTCGATCACGACCTCGATTCCAATAAGCGAGTCTGCCGACACCATTCCAATTCCGTGAAAGGGCTCGTTTTTCGCAGCCCTCCGCATCAGTAATGAGCCTTCGTTGACGATTTCTGCGTCGAAGGCCGCTATTGCGACAGAAGTCTCCAGGGATGCCAGGTTGTAGGCGTCTACGGCTGTGTTCAGCCTGGGTAAGTCTCTTCCTCCGAGGACCCTCCTCGTCAGCGCTTCGCCTGCTGGCCGGATTTTGGTCGGGTCGATACCCACCCTCCAGAAGAAATCTCGGTAGGCCCGGAAGATGGGCTGGGTCCTCACTTCGTTCAATGAAGTCATCTTTCGGCGCGCCCTTTCTTCCACCTCTCGTTTGAATGACTCCAAGGCAGGGTCAAGATCCCTCACAATCAGCCCGTCCATTCTTAGCTCGAGGACGCCCAGTCCCGGGAAAGAAGACTGAAGCTCGGGGGTTATTTCCAGCAATGTACTAGGTCGTCCTCCCCTTCAAGGTTGCTCTCAGGGTGGTGGCGTCCCTTCGGGGTAATGAAAAGGTGCGGGTAGGAACTTCGGCGGGTTTGCGTTACGCTGCCTTATCTGCGGAATCGTATTGCGTTTCGTTTATAGCGCGTGAAGAAGCCATCTGTGTAGTATTCCGTGTCCGGACCGAGGTATTCGCTCGCGGCCGTGGTTCCCCAGCGGCGTTCGTCGTGTCTTTCGTGAGATGCCTTCTCCAGTTAGCTTGACCGTAACTTGATCCCTGGGGGCCCACCCCTGGCCTTCCTGTTATTCCGCTGGAAGGGAGCCCCAGAGTATGAGTTGTTTCGCGAGAGTATAGGAGCCCGTTCTCGGTACGGGGCATTAGGTGGATATGTCTTGGGGTCTAGACGGAATCGCAATTGGTTGACGAACGACGCAAGAGAAGAGGGGTTGAACGGGGAAACAAACTCCAGTGGAAAGACTGGGGTGGGGGCGACGAGTGAACCAGAGTGAAGAGCCTCAAGCAACAGCAGCAAGAGGACCCCCGTGTTTCCGGTGGAACCTGTCCAGGCCCTGACGACGCCAAACACCCGAATCCGGCCCCTTTGTTTCCATTGGAGCTCGTGGAAGCCTCTCCACGATCGCGACCGAGTGAAGCCCTGTGAACAGCCTTTCGCCTATCAAATCGTGGTCAAACTAACTGACAACCGAGTTCACAAGTTCACACCCGATGTGAATTTATCGGGGTTGTCGGCAGCGACGGGGCCGTAACTTGCGCAAGCGAATTAAGATTGAGCTGGAAGACGACGAAGGAACGAAATTCACACTCGCACTCGAAGGCGCAGTCTCCCGGGACAAGCTGATGAAAGCCATGGACATGCTTGAAGTCATGGACGTCCCCATAGAGCGCTCCCAAAGAGCACCCGACGAGGGGACCTTCTTCGGAAAGGTGCAGACGCTCTTGGAAACGACATTTGCAGCAGGGGATTTCTCGTCGTCAGACGTAGCCCGGGAATTCGAGGACAAGTATGGTCAGCCCGTCAAGCTCAGTACGATCTCCACCTACCTGTCTCGACTCGCCGACAGACAGTACATTAAACGCGAGAGGTTCGGGAACTCTTGGGTGTACAGAAGGGTATACCTGAAGCCGGCACAGGTCGCCGAAAGATAGCTAAAAGCGGCTTTCATCTCGAACGAAGACACGGACCAACCGTAGCACTAAACAACGCCCGCCAGGAGGTCGGTCAACTCGCTTAGTCCACCGAGTACCCGGTCGGGGTGTTCGGCCCGAAGCCTCTCGGCCTGAATCGGTCCTCTAGCCACCGCGATTATTGGCACACGCGCGTTCCTTGCAGCCTGGACGTCAGCGGGGGCGTCTCCGACATAAACCACCTCCTGGGGTCCTAGGCCAAGCACCCTCAGCGTCCTTTCTAGCATGATGGGGGAAGGCTTCAACTCCTCCTGCTTCTCTCCGCAGAGTATCGACTCGAAGAGCGGCGCCAACCCGAACCTTACTAACTCGCTTTCTACGCGGGTCGTGGACCCATTCGACACGAGGGCAAGCCTGAAACCCAATCTCTTCAGGGAACCAAGACAGTCCATAGCATCAGGGTAAAGCGCCGGGTCCTCATCCCTGTAGAGCCGAACCCACGTTTCGTCAACCTCCCCCCAAAGCGTCTTGGGCACGCCAACTTTCTCGTAGAATTCGTACCAATTCGGGCTTTGGGTCCTGTAGAATTCGTCCCTGGTCAGTTGTTTCGTGCCTAACCTTGTGAAGACTTTATTGTAGACGTTGAAGCTCGCGCCGAGGGAATCGAGCAAAACGCCGTCCCAGTCGAACATTACTCCGACCACATTCCCAATCCGGTTGCCGGAGGAGAGTCCCAACAAGGGACGACCGGGAGCAGTCGGCTTAAACACGTTGGGGCACACCACACTCTAACCGAAATTCACGAGGGACTCTCAACCCTTATACAACGGAACCGAGAGGCGGACGCCACCCTTTGTCATCGATTGGAGAAGATGACCGGGTAAAATACGTAAGGTATGAAAAAGATAAGGGATATCTCGAGTTAGACAAAACATTTCCTGAAGAGAAGTATCTCTGGAACGAAGATTTCCATCCAACTCCGCTTAAGCTGAGGAGATGGGGTTCTTGGACGTTCTTCGCAGTTTGGTTCGGAATGGCAATCGAGGTTGAGTCCTGGGCCCTGGTTTCCATCGGCTACTCCTTTGGACTCGATACGTTCTGGTCTCTCTTCGCAGTTATCGCCGGCAACGTCATTGTTTTGGTGCCCATGATCATACAGAGCCACGGTGGTTCGCGGTATGGTGTACCAGAGACACCCCTGACCAGAAGCAGATGGGGCCTCTACGGCAACTGGATTCCGTCAATCCTTCGAGGCATCATCGGTGCGGGCTGGTGGGGAATCGACACATGGATCATCGCCGAGTGTGTGGGAGCTATCTACCTGATATCATCGAATCAACTCTCCAGTCTCTTCGCCCAGGTGCAGAGCGGCAGTGCTACACCCTTCACCATCGCATCGGTCGTCCCAGCACTTTTCTGGGCGACGTTCCTGGTGACAATAGCAATCAGGCTGATCATTTTGTACCTCTCACCGCCAAAGACAGGACAAAGAACGCTGCAGATAATCTCTTGGACCGTACCATTCATCGGCTTCCTCGGATTCGGTATACTCTTCCTCACGATGATGAACCTGACTAACTGGCAGTGGACAGCCATCCTTTCGACCAATTCCCCCATGAACCTGTCACCATCTGCCTTCTGGTACGCGCTCATCGGCCTCATCAACGCCAATGTCGCATTCTGGGCTACGATGGCAATCAGCATGCCCGACTTTACAAGGTACGCCAAGTCTCAGTTCTCCCAGACGGCGGGACAGCTTCCGCTTCCTATTCTGATGGGTGGAATCGGGGCTCTGGGGTTGCTGACAACCGGAGCCTCGTTGGCCTACTACAAGGTCGCGGTGTGGGACCCCGTACTCTTGGCGGCGCTTGCCATTGCCTCTCAACCACTGGCCTACTTGACCATCCTCCTGCTGCTCATAGGAGTGATTGTAGTCAACATATACGCGGACACAATCGGTCCTGGCTACGACTTCTCAAACCTCTATCCGAAGAGAATCAGTTGGTTCATGGGCGTAGTCATAGTGGTCATCATCGCAGGGATTTTGCAGGCATGGAGTTACTATGCCACAGCGCAGAGCTACGTGGAGAACTGGTTGCTCACATACGGAGCGATTCTGGGCGGAGTGGAAGGAATAATCGTCTTCGATTACGCAATCATAAGGAGATTCAAATTCGAAATCTACGACCTGTTCTACTCAAAGGGTCGGTTCAGATACTTCCGCGGCATCAACCCAGCCGCCGTGATCGCATTTGCAATCGCTCTAATCTTGGTGTTCCCGCCAAGCACTTACTTCAGCCCGAACGCAGCTCTGCTCTACCCTGGCCAGGACTGGGTCTTCCAGAACGCCTGGGTGTCGGCCATACTAATCTCGGGTGTAATCTACTTGGTGTTGATGACAGTGTGGGTGATCCCCAAGTATCAGCCCGAGCTCAAGGGAAACCTCCTGAAGGGCTACATCGCAGACGACACGGCCACAACCTTCGGCATTGCCAGAGCGACAAACATCCCAGACAAGGCAAAGCTTCAGCAGCAAGAAGCCACCTAGTGGTGCGCCGGAGTCAATGACCTACAATGGCCGAGGAATACGACCTCGTCATCCGCGGCGCCCGAGTACTCGGCAGGCCTAGCGACAGCCGCTTCGACCTGGCCGTGGGCGACGGGAAAATCAGGAAGCTGTCGTCACACATATCAGCTAAAGGAGAGGAGGAGATAGACGCCAAAGGCAGGCTCGTCCTTCCGGGTTTCTATAACATGCACTTCCACTTGGATTCAGTCCTAAAGGTGGGGGATCCCCGGTATAACGTGAGCGGAACCCTCTGGGAAGGCATCCAAATCTGGGCAGAGGTTAAGAACAAACTCAGCGAAGCAGAGATACTTTCCAGAGTCGAACGGGCGGTCAAGTGGATGGCCGCCTACGGCACATTATGGCTCAGGACACACGCCGACACAACCACGGCGAACCTCAATACCGTCAAAGCGCTCGTGAAAGGAAGGAAGGAGTTCAAAGACCTCGTTAACATCCAAGTGACTTCGTTCCCACAAGACGGAATCGAGACCGACCCGGGGAACCTCGAGCGCCTTGAGAAGTCGCTCGAGCTGGGAGCTGACAACGTGGGAATGATTCCCCACAACGAATGGACCAGGGAAGACGGTGTGAAATCAATAGAGGACGCCTTCCGCCTAGCCCGGAAGTACGACAAAGACATCGACGGCCACATAGACGAGACAGACGACCCGTCTTCTAGGTTCCTCGAAGTCGTGGCGGCCAACGCTGTCCGGCAGAGGTGGGTCGGCAGGGTCACCGCAGGCCACGTCACCGCAAGCCACAGCTGGGACGCAGCATACAGGTACAGGATTTCAAATCTCATCGCCAAAGCGGGAATTACGGTAATTGCGAACCCTCTCATCAACATGCACCTACAGGGTAGGCTCGACGGCTACCCCAAGAGACGGGGCATGGCCCCAATCAAATCCTTCCTATCGTCAGGGGTCAACGTGGCCCTAGGACACGACTGCATCATGGACCCCTGGTACCCGCTGGGGGTGGGGGACATGCTGCAGTGTCTCTTCATGGCAGTCCACGTGGACCAGATGATGGGGCAACAGGAGCTGGCAGACTCGATCAACCTCATAACATACAACGCGTCGAAAGCTTGGAGGAACACAGCCGAGTACGGTCTTGAGGAGGGAAGGAGAGCCAACTTCGTACTCGCCAACGCCTACTCGACAATCGACGTCCTGAGAACCCTTGGTCCCCCTCTCTACGTGGTGAAGGACGGCCGGGTCATAGCGAAGAATCTTTCAAGGACTCACAGCGAAATACTCCACAACAGGAAATGGGAGACGCTGGAGTTCATCAAAGCCGACTGAATATCCCTTATCTTCCAACTTTTTCCGTCCGACTCAAGACAGCAGGGAGCACCTTCACCATCCGTCGTAATGGATGACGTCAGCCCACCGGCGCCTTCCACGCTTCAGGGATGGGGATTTCACATCCTCGGCGCCCTTGCCTATGGAAATGACTCCCACGGGATGGAAGTGGGGAGGTATGCGCAGCAACCTCTTCATCCCCTGGACGTCAGACACACCAGTAAACGCAGCAGCCAAGCCCACGTCCACGGCTCCCAGCAGGACGATCATGCAACCCGCCCCGATATCAAAGAACCAATAGGGGGTGGGCCACTCGATTTCCCTTCCCCCCTCGTTCAGCTTATCAGGCTCGTTGTACCTGTCGTGATAGAGCTTCTCGCTGACGCAAGCGACGACGGCGACTGGGGCCTCTGAAATCCACCTATGGAAGCCAGACGCGTTGTATTCCTCCTCTCCTTGCAGCCTAGCGACTTCCTTCTTGAGCTCAGGATCAGTGACCACCACGTAAGCACTCCCCTGGCTGAACCCGGCGCTCGGGGCATGCAGGGCCAATTCGAGGATTTGGCTGACCGTCTCTTTCGGAACAGGGTCAGCGACGAAATGCCTGACCATGCGGCGTTTTCGTATCACCTTTTGGAACTCCACACTCCCCTCGAGCTCGGCGGCATTGTTATCGTTTACGGGAGGCCCAGAAACCAATGTCGGCTCTAGCCGGCGCCGTCGCGTCGCTTCCGCCTGGCAAGCGGAACCAGCATGGGGACCTCACTTGCGTATTTTGCGTATCGTTCTCCGAAAAGGGCGAGCAACTCCTTTTCCTCGAACGGAATCATGACGAACCGGAACCAGAGCAGAATCATTAGGGTCGCGACAAAGACGAACGTATAGCCGCCCACCAAAGCCCAGCCGAACACCATTACGACCACTCCGAAGTAGAGCGGGTTCCTCACATACTTCTGAGGACCGGCGACGACAAGGGGCTCTGTCCTTCCCGACCGGTTTGCAACAGGGACTCTCCTGAAAAGTTTGAGGAACGTGACATAGGTGGAGGTTATCATCACCACGGGGCTCCTGTAACTGAACACCCAGCCCATCATCGCCAGCCCGGCCACCACGGTCACTCCTCCGATTATCCGCACCACTGGGGGCAAGCTCAGAGACAAAGGAAGGCCAAGGAGAGCCGAGGCGAGATAGGAGATGGTAAAGAGGCCAAGGACTAGGAGCAGTACGAACGACGTCGCGACCACTACGACCCGACCAAGCCTGGGTTCGGCCATTTCCTTCACCACGTCGCCTCATCACGCTACATTATCTGCTGTACGGCGACCGTTCTAGGCTTTCGAACAGGCGTTCTGTGCACTAGGCATATCCAGAGTGGGTTCGTCACCTCCCAGCGAGAAACTTGTACAACGTCAAAACGACTCAATCCGCAGCCCTTCTCCTTTCCCTCGCGTTCCTTATTGCATGGACCGCCTTCGCGACACAACCGGCGGGAGCAGAGTCATTCAACAACGTCCAAGTCTTTGCAACTTCAGTCTCAAACAAGACCTCTGGATTTCAGTTCGCGGCTTACAACCTCACGGGTACCCTCATCGCGTCGTACCAGACTCCCTACCCAGCAGCAGCGTTCGAACTCCCGACAGGTGGATACTTGTTTACTGCCAGTTCTACCAGCTTCAACCCACTCACGAAGTACCCATGTCCGATCATGGGGACCGGTTCGTCCGATGGGTCGGGCTCGGCCGCCCCCGCGATGGCCTCCAACGAATCGGTCGCAGTCATGCCCATCGAATGCTATCCTCAATCTTCTGAGTATGGGTACGCCGTCATGACCATCTCTCGCCCGCAGACAATCGACATCAAGATGCAGAACGTATCGACGCTCCCAGACACCCAGGTTACGGTCAAAGCGTCCTATGTCAACGGGACGGCCGTCGTTGGTGCATCAGTCTATGCATCAGTGGTCGGCGAATACTACTGGTGGTGGCAGAACACGTCAATCCGAATGGGTTCGCAGACAGACAGCGGCGGTGTCGCCCACCTGGTCGTCCCCACGGCGCCTGCAGTAGTCACGGCCTGGAAGTGGGTCCCGGTCTTCACAGGGAAGAACGGAAGTACAATCCAAGCGACGATAGGCGGCCAGAAGGTGAACATCACAGTCTACTGGCAACCCACATACGTCGGACTTTCAGAGTCGGGGCTCCTGCTTCCTCCACAGGATAGCATTAGCCTGACACTCCGTTACCAGCAGCCTGACTACTGGGTGATGCCAGCAGGCGTTGAATCACAAAGCTCGTCCATCCGAGGAGCATCGGCGGCCACCATCGCAAGCCAGCCCGACGGCACACCTTCGCTCGCTTCGAGTCTCTCGGACACCCAGGGCTCCAACCAATACTACCTCCCCTCACAGATTCCGGCCATTCAGCAGGCGAATGGAACGGAAACGACGCCCAACACGCAGACAGGACTACTCACTGCGGAGGCCGTTGCAACGGGGGGTGCAGCTTTCGTCGCCATGGCACTCGTAGTTGTCCTCACTGCGACAAGACGCCATCGTAACAGGCCGTCCACCTCTTCGGCGTAGGCGGCCCCCTCTCCCATTTTGTAATGGAACCGCCAAATGAAGTCCGCCACGCTTAGTCGCCCAGTTCTAACCGATGGTAATATCTGGCGCACGAAGTCAACCGCGTAACGGGTTCTTCCCCCATCTCATCAGAGAACTCCACGTGCAAGTCGTAGGGGAGTCGCAACGCCCTTATCTTCTCTGTCCCACTGGCAATCGAGCGATGGTGCCACCGAGGCCCCCGCCCGTCACCACACACGACCTTTCAATTCGGAATAAGGCAGAAAACGAATTTACCAAAGACCTATCTAGACCAGTGTTTCCACTGTTCTCAATTGTCCGGGGGCATCGACGAAATCTTTCGTAGAGCGAAGCAGGGCAGGGCCCTGTTCGTCGACAGAGAAGCCCTGTCCCCAGAGTACGTGCCGGCACACCTACCGTTCAGGGACGACCAGACCAAGGCCGTGGCCCAGATTCTGGCACCAATACTTAGGGGCTCGAAGCCGTCGAACTTGCTCCTGTACGGGAAGACGGGGACCGGGAAGACGGCCGTGACCAACTACGTGCTGTCTAGGCTCAAGGCCGAGGCCAACACTTCAGACCTGGTGTTGGCATACGTTAACACCAGACTCGCGGACGGAGAGTACCGTACCTTGGCGGACTTCGCGAAGTTCCTCGACCTCGCCAAGGAGAAGCAGATACCGCTCACAGGCCTCGCAATCGGGGAGGTCATCGCACGTATTTCGGAGAACATCAGATTCAACAAGAAGAAGGTAGTTCTGGTCCTCGACGAAATCGATTACCTCGTCAGGCTGTTCGGCGACGACATACTCTATGCTTTCACCCGATCAGGCGAAAGGCTGGCGCCTGGTTTCCTGGCCATAGTCGGAATCTCGAACGACCTGAAATTCAAGGAAGGACTCGACCCCCGAGTCCTCAGCAGCCTGAACGAAGAGGAACTCGTCTTTCCACCCTATACAGTCGATGAGCTCAGGGCAATACTAACGGAGAGAGCCGAGGTGGCGTTCAGGCCAGGGGTCGCATCACCCGCTGCAATCAACTTATGCGCTGCCATGGCCGGGTCGGAGCACGGGGACGCCAGACGGGCCATCGACCTTCTACGAATCGCAGGTGAAGTCGCGGAGCGCGAAGGTCTCAAACGAATCGACGATTCGTGCATCAGGAAAGCATCTGACAAAATGGAGACGGACAGGGTTGACGAAGCAATCCGCTCACTCCCGGCGCAGAACAAAGCAATCCTGTTCACCGTCTCGAGGTTCGATGGGGGGACGAACACAGGCGAACTCTACATCGCCTATAGCAACCTCTGCAGGAAGATAGGCATCGAAACTCTCACCCAGAGGCGCGTAAGTGGAATCCTAGGGGATCTGGACTTGCTGGGACTCGTAGAAGCCTCGGTAGTGAGCAAGGGGAGGCGCGGAAGGACGAAGAAGATTTCATTACTGATCGGAAAGGAATCGCTGGAGAAAACCCTCGCGGAAGATCCCATGTTCGGGGCAGCAGGCTAGGAGGCCTGGTACCCGGCGGCCCCGAAGTTGCGCCGCATCACCTTCAGAGTCGACAGGTCCACGACCGGAATGATGCTAGGCGTCGGCTCCATACCCATGTTGGACTGGAAGCTAGTCTGAGCCTGCCACGTCCCAGAGTTGACTAGCAGCGTCCCCCGGTAGGCGAGCTCACCATAGGAATGGACATGGCCCGAATGAAACACGTCCGGGACTTGGTCCACCACCATGTAGTCCCGTAGCTCTGGCGAAAGAGCGGTCCGCTTCCCGTAGGTAGGAGCGAGATGTCTCGCCCTCAGAAGCAGCTTCATGGCCTCTGTGGGCCTGCCATAAGCGAGGTTGGGAGTGGTGGCTATCACATCGTCTAGGCTCTTGCCGTGGTAGACGAGAAAGGTCACACCATGCAGTTTGATGTATGCAGGGTCACCAACCCAGCGAACATTGTCCATAGCGTACAGCGACTCCGCCATGTCAACGGCGACCGCCGGCTGGGGGAGCGCCTGTCGCACAGCGTCGTGGTTCCCGGGGGCCAAAACAATTTGGATGTGCCCCGGAATCTGCTTCAGCAATTCAGAAGCCATCTCATATTGCTTCTTCGGATCTCTTTCGGCTAACTGGAACTCTTGCCCGGGATAAACTCCGACGCCGTCCACTAGGTCCCCGGCTATCACCAGGTACTTCACCCGGCTAACTATGTCGTTATCGCCGAGGCCTCCGTTCAGCCACTCGAGGAAGCGGCGGAAGTCATCCGCCAAAAACATCCTGCTTCCAACGTGGAGGTCGGAAAGGAGGACCGCATAGACCCTATGGGAGGAGGACACCGCCCTACGGGCAGGGACATCGGGGAGGACTACGGAGTCGGTGAACAACTGCCCTGATTTGCCCTTTGAAACTTCGACAACGACCATGCTGTCCAGCGGCGCCTCGAGGGCCGCCTTCTCGGCCAGGTTGTCCTGGCATACGACTTTCAGCGTCCCTGTCGGGTCGTCCAGCCTGAGCTCGACGCTCCCCCGCCTGCTCGACCGGTCGGCAAGCAATCCGGCTACCTTGACCTTTTTTCCAGGCGCCAAGTTCTTCGTGGCTGCCAAGGTCGTGCTGCTTTTCGTGTCAAGCCTTTCTCGCACGATTGAGAAGAGCCTCTGGTACCGGTCGTGGAACAACCTGCCAAAGCCCTCTGCCCCCTCAGCAGGCGCAATGGCCTGGGTGGGGTCGGACAGCACTTCGAGCTCAGCGGGCCGCACGGGGACCTGTTCCAGGTTCTGGGCTTCCTCTCGAGGAATCAGCTTCTCTACGTCGCTTTCCGTGATTACTTTGGCCTCCCCTGGGGCGCCCGCCTTCTGCTCGAGGAGCTTCTCCACCAGTCCCTCTGCGTCCGCCCCGGCCGGGAGTTTGCTGATCATCTCGAACGCCTTGGCGTCGAGGATGTAACCCGACGATAGGACCCGCGCGATGGCCTTCGACTCTGGCATCGGACGTAGGAATTCTTTATGACGTATTAGAGCCTTCGACACACTGGGTGCCTATCTGTACTAGCGCCTCCAGCTGCTGTGGGTCCCTCGACTCGCAGTACACCCTGGTGACGGGTTCCGTCCCCGACGGCCTAAACATCACCCAAGACCCATCGTAAAACACGAGCTTGAGCCCATCCAGCGTCCTCTCCTCCGAGACCCTGAACTTCCTGAATGCGTCCCTGGCCCTCACCACAAGACCATCCATTCTTACGGTCGCCCTGACATTGACCTGCCTGTACCTCCACTCGACACTCTGCATCAGACGTCCGACCAGACTTCGGTCGGAAGAAAGCAGGTTTGAAACAAGAGCCGACGTGTTGATTCCGTCCTCCCATAACCCCCACTTGGGGTCCACTACTTTGCTCGGCTCGGCAGCGAAGACCCCGTCCTCCGCTTCCAAGACTGCGAACGTCTTCCCCACCCTGGCCCTTTTCACTCTGAGGCCCAGCCGTTCCGCTTCTTCGGCGACTGCGCTGGAGGTGTTTTCGGAGATGACCGCCGTCCCCTCACTCAGTCCTAGACCGCGAAGGGCCAGTATCGTGAGTATCGAGTCAGGGACGACGTTCCCCAGGGCGTCGACCATCACGAGCCTGTCTGCGTCGCCATCATGGGCGAAGGCGAAGTCCACACCGAGGGTCGGGACCATCTCGGCGAAGTCGGATAGGTTCTGGACAGTCGGCTCCGGGAGCCGCGCCGGGAAGCGCCACGAGACCTGAGCATTGACAGGTACGATCTTGTGGCCTATTTGTTTCAGAATCTCTGGCGTGACAAGCCCCCCCGGCCCGCTGGCGCAGTCGACGGCTATTCGTAGAGGTTGAGGCGCTCTAGGATAGCGCGAGACCACGGCTCGAACATAATCATCGGTAACTTCGTCATCGAGGACGAGCTGACCGAACTTGCCCGATGGCTTCATCACATCCACTGACATGGCCCGCTCTATCCTCTCCTCGTCGGCCTTCGGCAACTCCATCCCATTGCGGTTGAAGACCTTGACCCCGGAAAACTCGGGAGGATTATGGGAGGCAGTCACAGAGAAGCCGGCGATGCACGACTTCGACTTCGTCCCGAAGGCGACCACAGGTGTAGGGACGAGGCCGAACGCATGAACGTCACTGCCGACAGCTGTGACGGCGGAGAACACCGTCTTAGCCAGAAGTGCCGAGGCCTTCCGCCCGTCCCATCCCACGGCATACCTGCCTCTTCCCAACGCGAAGGCGATGGTTTCCGCGAGCCTGTAGACTTGCTCCGGAGTCTGAGTGCGGTTGAAGACCCCCCTGACGCCGGCTGTGCCGAAGGCTTTGACCAAGGACTACCTCTCCGCGATTTTGGTCCAGAACTCAGGGGTTGCTTCGCGTGCCAGCCCGTGGAGGGTGGTTGCGAGCTCCCGAATCTCCCACTGAGCCTGAAGGGCTGTCCTCTGCCAGACCATGTGCATCAAACTCCTCGCGTTCAGAGTCATGACCAACTTTGTCTTAATGGCGCTGGGCAGGATATACCTCGCGTCTTCTTTGGGGACCCCGGCAGCAATCATCTTCTCGTAGGACGAGTAGACTGTCCTGAGGGCCTCATCGTACGCCTTGTAGGCCGCTTCATTGGACTTGACGCTCGGTGGGGTCACCACCCCCTCCCGAGTGGCTGCGGAGAACCGCTGCGACTCTTGGTCGTAGGACACGGCCCTGTGGCGGACCAGCTGGTGAGTCGTCACCCTGCTACAATCTTCGATTTCGAACATGTAGACCACATGGTCCATGAGCACCTCGGGATCGAAGGGGACTCCCTTCTGGGCCAGCACTCGCTTGAGCGCACCCACATTCGTATTGTAGAGCAGCTTAACTCGCATTGACCCTTTCACCGAAAGCAAGACCGATAAAGATCGGGCATACTCCCTTATCGTCCAGTTCGGAGACGACTCGGCCCGCAAAATCCCTGCTACGAGGGTCCCTCCAGAGTTCCACCAG
>Ga0187778_10000808_pt1 | contig 22473 bp, 18 predicted proteins | sample 1015_Q2_SP5_20_M_FD_132418 | JGI IMG/M metagenome (GOLD analysis project Ga0187778, IMG submission 132418) | Tropical peat soil microbial communities from peatlands in Department of Meta, Colombia - 1015_Q2_SP5_20_MG | ecosystem: Environmental > Terrestrial > Soil > Wetlands > Peat | place... | reverse complement strand
TGGCGAAGGCCAAGGCGGCCGCGGCCGGGAAGTGAGCGACTAGTTTCCCGCTCATTGCCGCGAAAGCGGGAATCCAGAGACGTGCCCTAAAGCGAAATGATTTTAGGTTGAGTCATTTCGCTTTAGGTTGTTGTTTGCGCATGACTTTTTCCGAAAACCGGTATCCACTTTTCGGGATCATGCTTTAGCTTTTCGCCCGCCCGATTCGGCGCGGGCCATGATCGGTGACGCCGAGGTGGGTCTCGAGCACGACGCGATCGGCGGCGAGCGCGGCGCTGTCGGCGGCGTGCACCACCGAGCCCCGCTCGATAATGATGGCGTGGTCGGTGACGCCGAGGATTTTCTTGGCGTTCTGTTCGACCAGGATCGCCGACATGCCTTCCTCGCGGATGATCCGGCGCAGCGCGGCCAAGAGCTCCTCGACGATGATCGGCGCGAGACCTTCCAGCGGCTCGTCGAGCAGCATCACGCGCGGATTGAGCACGAGCGCGCGGCCGACCGCGAGCATCTGCTGCTCGCCGCCGGAGAGCTGATTGCCGAGATTTTGCCGCCGCTCCTGGAGCCGCGGGAACAGCGCATAGACCTTTTCGGTGGTCCAGCGGCCCGGCCGCGCCACCGCGGTGAGGTTCTCGTGCACGGTGAGCGATTTGAAAATGTTGCGCTCCTGCGGAACCCAGCCGATGCCGGCATGCGCGCGCTTGTCGGGCCGCAGCGCGGTGATGTCGGCGCCGTCGAGCGCGATGCTGCCGCCGAAATAGCGGGTGACGCCGACGATCGTATTGATCAGCGTGGTCTTGCCCATGCCGTTACGGCCAAGGAGCGCCAGCGCCTGGCCTTCGACCAGCGACAGCGACACGTTGGACAGCACTATGGCCTCGCCGTAGCCGGCCGATAACCGCTCGATGGTCAGAAGGTCAGGCATTACAGCGCGATCCGATTAGGTTGAATCAATGCACGCCCCTAATATTTTGATTGCGCATGAACTTATCCGAAAACCGGTACCCACTTTTCGGGATCATGCGCTCAGCTCCTCGCCGAGATAGACCGCTTTGACGCGCGGATCGCGCGCCACGTCCTCGGGCGCCCCGTCGACGAACAACGCGCCGTTGACCAGCACCGAAATGCGGTCGGCGAACGAGAACACGAGGTCCATGTCGTGCTCGATCAACAGCACCGTAACGTCTTTGGGCAGATTCTCGATCGTCGTCAGAAGCTCCTGGCGTTCGGCCTCGGGCACGCCGGCGGCCGGCTCGTCGAGCAGAAGCACGCGCGGGCAGCAGGCGAAGGCGAGTGCGATCTCCAGAAGCCGCTGCTTGCCATAGGGCAGAATGGCGGCGCGCTCGTGCATCACGTCGCCGAGGCGGAAGCGTTCCGCGATTTCAACGATTTCTTCGGTCACCGCCGGCTTGGTGCCGACGAGCCGCCACCAGTCGGCGCCGGTGCCGAGCCGTTCCGACACAACAAGACCGATCGATTCCAGCGGCGTCAGATCGAGGAACAGCTGGTTGATCTGGAAGGTGCGCGCCATGCCGAGCCGCACCCGCTCGTGTGGCGAGACATCGGTGATGTCGCGGCCCTCCAGCATGATGCGGCCCGCGCTCGGCCGCAGCACGCCGCTTAACAGATTGATCACGGTGGTCTTGCCGGCGCCGTTCGGCCCGATCAAGGCGTGACGCGCGCCCTGCTCCACCGCGAGATTGACGTTTTGCGAGGCCAGGATGCCGCCGAAGCGCTTTTCAAGCCCGATGGTTTCGAGAATCGGCATGGTCAGCGTCCGTCCGAAGCGACGCCGCCAAGCGCCGCCGAACGCGGCGCAACGCGCGCGCCGAACCGCGCGGCGGCGGCACGCACGGCGCGAATCCAGCCGGCCATCCGCTCGCGACCGACCAGGACGATGATGACGAGCACAAGCCCGATCCAGAACTGCCAATATTGCGGCGTCAGGTTGGCGATCCAGTCTTGCAGGAATTTGTAGATCACCGCGCCGATCAAGCCGCCATAGAGATAGCCGGTGCCGCCGATGATCAGCACCAGCAAGAGGTCGGCCGACCGTTCCAGCGAGAACACGTCAAGCGAGCAGAACGCCGTTGTTTGGGTGAGCAGCGCGCCGGCTATGCCCGCCAATCCCGCCGAGACCGTGTAAATCGAGACGAGCCGCCACTTGACCGGAATGCCGATCGCGGCGGCGCGCAGCGTATTGCCCTTGATCGAGCGCAGTGACAGGCCGAACGGCGAATAAGCGATGCGTCGCACGATGAGAAAGCAAATAAACAGCACCACCAGGCAATAGACATAGCCGTTATGCCCGTAGAGATCGAACCGGAACAGGCCGAAGATCGGCGCGATGTCGACGCCCTGAAGACCGTCCGCGCCGCCGGTGATATTCGAATACCGGTTGGCGACCTCGCCCAGCATCAGCGAGACGCCGAGCGTCACCATCAATCGCGTCAAATCGGAACCGCGCAGCACCAAAAAGCTCGTGACGAAACCGAGCGCCGCCGCGACCAAGCCCGAGCAGATCAGCGCGATCACTGGCTCGTTGATGATGCCGTATTTGGCGACGAGGCCGGAAAAATATCCGGCTAGGCCGAAAAAGGCCGCTTGGCCAAGCGAGATGATGCCGGCATAGCCGAGGATGAGATCGAGCGACAGCGCAAACAGCGCCAGGATCGCGGTGTCTTTCAGGATCAGATATTTTGACGGAAACAGCCAAATAGTCGCAAAAGCGAAGACCCAAAAGGCGATTTCGAACGGCGACCAGCGCGCGCGGCGCTTGAGATAAAGAGCGATCTCGCCTGAGCGTTTCTGCATCGTATCACCGCGCCGCGCCGCGGGCGAATAGGCCCTGCGGCCGCCAGATCAGAACCGCGATCATGATGGCGTAGATGACGAAGGCGCCGAGCTTCGGCACGTAGTATTTGCCGGCGACGTCGCCGATGCCGAGCAGTATAGACGCGAAGAACGGTCCGGTAATGCTGGACGTGCCGCCGACCGTCACCACGATCAAAAAATAGATCATGTATTTGAGCGGGAAGGTCGGATCGAGCCCGAGAATTTCCGCGCCGAGCGCGCCGCCCAACCCGGCGAGACCTGAACCGAACGCAAAGGTGATGCCGAACACCGCGCCGACATTGATGCCGAGCCCGCGAGCGACGCGCTGATCGTCGACCGCCGCGCGCAAGCGGCTGCCGAAGCGCGTCTTGGCGAGTATCAATTGCAAGGCGACCGTCAGCAAACCGCAGATCACGATGATCAAGAGGCGATATTTGCCCATGCCGACGCCGGCGACCTCGAACTGCCCCTGCAGCGCTTCCGGGATTTGCACGAATTGTTGCGACGAACCCATCGTGTAATCGACCGCCGCCACCGACATGAAGACGAGACCGATGGTGAAGAGCACCTGGTCGAGATGGCTTCGCGAATAGACATGGACGTAGAGCGTGCGTTCGAATAGCCCGCCGAGCAGCGCCGTGACCAGAAAAGCGATCGGCAGTCCGAGCGCGAAGGGAACGCCCAGCCGATTGACCAGGATGACGGTGCAATAGCCGCCCGCCATGGCAAAGGCGCCATGGGCGAGATTGATGAAATTCATCAGCCCGAGCGTCACCGAGAGCCCGCATGCCAGGATGAACAGCAGCATGCCGTAGGCGACACCGTCGAAGAGAATAGTCAGCATGGTCGCTCAATGCACCGCGCGCTTAGACCTCCTCCTCTCCCCGCTCGCGGGGAGAAGGTCGGGATAAGGGGGCGTTACCATTCGGCTTAAGCTCGCGGAAAGCCCCCTCGCCCGGATTGCTCCGCAATCCGACCTCTCCCCGCGGCGCGGGGAGAGGTAAATCACTTCGCCTCCGCCGCCTTGATCGGATCCTTGACGCTCGGATAGGTCGCGAACTCGACGTTGTAGAGCTCGCCGTCCTTTTTCTCGACTTTGCGGATGTAGACGTTCTGGACGATGTCGCGCGTATCCGGATCGATGGAAACCGGGCCGCGCGGACTCTCCCAGGCCAATCCCTTGGCGGCGGCGATCAGCGAGTCGCCGTCGGTTTTGCCGCCCGTCTTCTTTAGCGTCTCGTAGATCAGGTTCATGCCGTCATAGGCCGAGACCGCCATGAAGTTCGGTCGCATGCCGCCATTGGCCGCCTTGAACGCGGCGACAAAGGCCTTGTTCGCCGCCGAATCGTGATCGGCCGAATAGAAATGCGCCGTGATGGTGCCTGCCACCGCATCGCCCATGCCGTTGAGCAGATCGTCGTCGGTGACGTCGCCCGGCCCGATGATCTTGATGCCGGCTTTGTCCAAGCCGCGCTCAACGAATTGCTTGACGAAAATGCCGCCTTGACCCGACGGCACGAACACAAAGATCGCGTCGGGCTTCTGGTCGGCCGCGCGCTGCAGGAACGGCGCAAAATCGGGATTGGCCAGCGGGAAGCGGATGGTGTCGAGCACCTGGCCGCCTTTCTTGGTGAATTCGTCCTTGAACGACTTCTCGGCGTCGGCGCCAGGTGCGTAATCCGACACCATGCTCACCACTTTCTTGATGCCGTTCGCCGCCGCCCAATCGGCCATCGGCACCGTGGATTGCGCCAGCGTGAAGCTGGTGCGCGCGATATAGGGCGACTTCTCGGTGATGATAGAGGTGCCGGCCGCGGTGACGATTTCCGGCGTCTTGGCTTCGCTGGCGAGCGGCGCGACCGCAAGCGCGGCCGGCGTAATGCCGAAACCGGCGAGGAAAGTCACCTTGTCGTTGACGATCAGATCTTGCGCGATGCGCTTGGTATTGTCCGGTACCGCGGCGTCGTCCTTGATGATCAGCTCGATTTTCTTTCCGGCTACCGTATCGCCATGCTGCGCCATGTAGAGCTTGGCGGCGGCGGCCTCTTGCTTGCCGGTCGATTGCTGCTGGCCGGTCATCGGCAGAACAAGGCCGATCTTAACATCTTGGGCTTGCGCGCCGCCGGCCGTCGCCAGCGCCGCGGCGGCGCAGCAAGCAGCCAGAAAATACCTAAGAATCATAGCCTTCCTCCATCGATCCACTTCCGCGATTGGCCAGCATACCAACATCCCGCCCCGCTCTTGTCCAGCGAGTGATTTGTCTCAGTTTCGATCACGCTTAAGAACCGACGGCGAAGAAGGCCATGCGTCAGGCCCGCCGCCGCTCGGGTCCGGACAGTCGGCAACGGGGCGCCGCTTAAGCGTGCGCCTTGCGCTGCGGATCGACGATTTTTTCGAGCTTGCCCAGCACGTGCATGCAAGGAAGAAGCTGCGCCAGGCTCGCATTCGGCTCGCGCTTTTGTTTGATCGCAGCAATGAATTCGCGGTCCTCGAGCTCGATGCCGTCCATCGAGACGTCGACCTGCGACAGATCGATCTTGTTATCCTTGCCGTCGGACAGATCGTCGTAATAGGCCTTATAAGTGCCGTTGTCGCAGATGTAGCGGAAGAACGACCCGAGCGGACCGTCATTGTTGAACGACAAAGACAAAGTGAGCACGGCACCGGACGGCGTTTTCGCAACGATCCCCATATCCATCGCGATATTGAGCTCCGGATGGATCGGTCCCTGCACCGCATAGCAGTCGGAAATGGTTTCGCCGGCCTGATACTGGAACAAATCGATAGTGTGGGCGGCGTGATGCCAGAGCAGGTGGTCGGTCCAGCTGCGCGGCTGGCCGGCCGCATTGATGTTCTTGCGGCGGAAGAAATAGGTCTGCACATCCATCTGCTGGATTTTCAGTTCGCCCTTTTGGATGCGCTTATGCACCCATTGATGGCTCGGGTTGAACCGCCGCACATGGCCGCCCATGGCGACCACGCCGGTCTCCTTGGCGATTTTCACGAGCGCTTCGGCGTCCTCGACGCTGTCAGTGATCGGAATTTCGACCAGCACGTGCTTGCCGGCGCGCATGACTTGTTCGCCTTGGCGGAAATGCATCTTGGTCGGCGTGGTGAGAATGACCGCATCGGCGCGCTTGATGCCCTCGGAGAGTTCGCCGGTGAAATGCGCAATGCCGTATTTCTTGGCGACTTGGGCGGTCGCATCCTGGTTGCCGCCGACCAGCGACGTGACTTCTACTCCCGGAATTCGCTTCAAGGCGTCGAGATGTTTTTGGCCGAACGCGCCCTGCCCCGCTACGCAAATTTTCATCGCATGCCTCGTTCAATGATCTGATGGCTATTCTTTTAGCGTCATGCGCGAGCATGGCCGTTAAAAGAACGGCGTCGCTTCGCTCGCCTATGCTCCGCGCATCCCGATTGTGTGGGTCTGTGCCTTCCTAAACGGAATGGCCGGGATAGGCCCGGCCATGACGGCTCGAAGTTAACTGCGAATCCGGTCTACTTTCGCGCGCGCGGCGGCGCGCTTGATCTTCCCAGCGGGACGACGGGATTTCGCCGCCGATTTGCGCGCGGCGCAGGGCCGGTTGGCGAGAATGATATGGCCGACCGCGGTATTGGAGGCCGGCACGGTGTAGAAGCGGTAGACCTCGTCGACTTTATCGTCGAGCGCGCCGCGCATGATCAGCCACATCACCATTTCGATGCCTTCGGCGCCGGCTTCGCGCATGTATTCGATGTGCGGAATCTTGATGAGCTTCTGCGGGTTCTTCGACAGATTGTCGAGGAAGCTCTTGTCCCATTTGCTGTTGATCAAGCCGGCGCGCGGCCCGGAAATCTGATGCGACAGTCCGCCGGTGCCGAAGATCACGACCTTGAGGTCTTCCGGATAGGATTCCACCGCCTTGCGGATGGCGCGGCCGAGCATGTAGCAGCGGTGGCCGGTCGGCGGTGGATACATCACGACATTGACTGCGAGCGGAACGACCGGACAGGGCCAATGCGAATTCTTGTCGACTTTGCCGAACAACAAGTTCATCGGCACCGTCATGCCGTGATCGACCTCCATCTTGTTGCAAATGGTGAGATCGAATTCGTCGAGAATGACCGACTGCGCGATATGCGAAGCGAGCGCCGGATGGCCTTTCACCACCGGCACCGGACGCGGACCCCAGCCCTCGTCGGCTGGCGGAAATTCCGCGGCGCAGCCCAGCGCGAAAGTCGGAATCATCTCCACCGAAAATGCCGAGGCATGGTCGTTATAGACGATGATCGCCACGTCCGGCTTGGTCTCGCGCATCCACGTTTGCGATTTCTCGAAGCCCGAAAATACCCGCTTCCAATAGGGCTCCTCGGTCTTGCCGTTGTCGAGCGCCGCGCCGATGGCGGGCACATGCGACGAACCTATACCTGCGACGATCCTGGCCACGGCTTCACTTCCGTTTTGCTGACTTGGTTTTGGATTTAGCTTTGTGTTTCGCGGCGGCGGCCTTCTTCCCCGCCGTGGCGCTTAAGAATTTCGACGGCGCGTTCTTGCCCGAGCGCGAACGATTACCTTCAATGGAGCGCCCGCCGGCAAGCATCATCGCCGCGTAATCCTGCTGCGAGGCCCCGGTCATGACCGCGGCCAGATGCTGGAACGAGTGCCCGTCGGACGCGCCGAGCTTGGCCGTGAAATAGATATTGCCGCCAAGCTCCAGCATGCGGTTGTAGTCGCGCTTAAGCACGGCGTCGGTCTGTTCCGGGGTCAGATTGAATTTCTTGAGGTACTCCGCCTCGTTCGCCTTGAACGCCTTGCGGTTCTCCTCCTTCATCAACGACATGCAGAACATGTTGATGCCGAAACCCTGCCGGGACCGTTCGGCGTCGAACACGAAAGTGCCCGGAATGTCGTCGTAATCGTGCTGTTCGCGGGCCATCGGCGTCTCTCTCATTTTAAGCGGAGCATGACCTTGCTACCCCTCCGGACCACGTCCGGGGTAAGTAAGCTTTTCGGATCGTGCTTTGGCTTTGACATATATAGCGCAGCAAAGCTTGGCAACATAAGCGATCAACCGCCCAGGCCGAGCGCGGCCTAATCCGGCGGATGAGTGCCGAGCAATTTGAGTTCGGATTCCCTGGCGGTGGCGGCCTTGCCGTTCAAATCGCGATATCCGAAGATCTTGATGCCTTTACCCTCCTCGGCCTGCACGACGATGACCGGCAGCGACGGCTCGCCTCTCTTGATCAGATAGGCGTATTGGGGGATGACGACATCGAGCGGCTTGCCGAAAGGGATACCGTAAGCCCGCAGAGCGAAAACGGCGTTGCCCTCGGCGACGTCCCTGTCGGTCGCGGCGCGACCCGAAATAAATCCCGTCGTCGGCAGCGGCGGCCAGCTTTGGCCCGGACCCTGTGCCAAAGCCTGAGCCAATCCGGCCGAAATCGCCGCAAACAGCATCAACCCCGCAAGCCGTAAAGCCATTGTCGATCCGCTACTATCTCATAGCGCAGTCAATTCGAAGGATGAGGCTCTGGGTATCTTTTGGGCATGATCTTTTTCGGAAAACCGGTTTCCACTTTTGCGGATCATGCCCTAAGCCCAATAAAGCCGCATCGGATTGTCGACCAGCAAGGCCTGTTGCGCCGTCGCGCTCGGGGCCACTTTCGGAATGTAGTCGACCAGGACGCCGTCGTCGGGCGCTTGTTTCTTCATGTTCGGGTGCGGCCAATCGGAGCCCCAGATCACGCGATCGGGAAAGCGCTCGACGAGGGCCCGGCCGAACGGAACGACGTCGTCGTAAGGCGGGCCGGCGATGCTCATGCGTTCGGGGCAGGTCACCTTGACCCAAAAGTTTTTGTGCTTGTCCATCAGCCGGTGGAAGCGCTGATTTTCGGGGTGATCGACGCCTTTCTTCACGTCGGGCGTGCCCATGTGATCGACTACGACGGTGGTCGGCAAAGCGGTGAAGAAATCCTCCAGCTCCGGCAAATCCGGCATTTCGAAATAAACGACGATGTGCCAGCCGAGCTTTTGCACCCGCGCGGCGATCCGTTGCAGCACGTCGCGCGGCGTAAAATCGACGAGCCGCTTGAGGAAATTGAACCGCACGCCGCGCACGCCAGCTTCGTCCATCCATTTCAATTCGTCGTCGGTCACCTCCTCGCCGACGAAGGCGACGCCCCTAGCTCGCCCAACCTTGCCGCGGCCGTTCGAGGCGTCGAGCGCGTCGACCATGGCGCGGTTATCCTTGGAGTGACACGAGGCTTGGACGATCACGTTTTTATCGAGGCCGAGAAAATCGCGCAGCGCGAACAGCGTTTCCTTCGGTGCATCGCATGGCGTGTATTTGCGCTCGGGCGCGTAGGGAAATTTCGCCTCCGGCCCGAACACGTGACAGTGAGCATCGACCGCGCCCGCCGGCGGCTTGAATTTCGGTTTCGACGGATTGGGATGAAACGGGATGTAACCCGGCGACATCGGCACGCGCGATTCTCCTTGTCATTCCGGGGCGCGCCACGGGCACGAGCCCGGAATCCGTAACCAAAGACAATTTGAGTCAGCATTGCTCGGAAACATTCAGGGAAATATGGATTCCGGGTCAAATCCTTTCCAGCGCCAGCGAGACGCCTTGGCCGACGCCGACGCACATCGTCGCCAGCGCACGCCTGCCGCCGCGCTTTTCCAATCCGTGCACCGCGGTTAGCGTCAGCCGCGCACCCGACATGCCGAGCGGATGGCCGAGCGCGATCGCGCCGCCATGCGGGTTGACGTGATCGGCGTCGTCGGCAACGCCGAGCTGACGCAGGCAGGCGAGGCCTTGCGAGGCGAAGGCCTCATTGATCTCGATCAGATCGAAATCGGAAATCTTCAGCCCGAGCCGCTGCATCAGCTTTCTGGTCGAAGGAACCGGACCGATGCCCATGATGCGCGGCGGCACGGCGGCGGACGCCATGCCGAGAACGCGCGCGCGGGGGTTAAACCCATGCGCTTTGGCCGCGTCGGCGCTGGCGAGAATAATCGCGGCGGCGCCGTCGTTGATGCCCGACGCATTGCCGGCGGTGATGGTGCCGGGATTGCGCACGATGGGTTTGAGCTTTTGCAAATTTTCCAGCGTGGTGTCGGGGCGCGGATGCTCGTCCTTGTTCACCGCGATCGGGCCGGCTTTGCCGCCTTTATCCCCTTGCGCTTCGACGGTGACGATCTCCTCGGCGAAATATCCGGCGGCAGCGGCCTTGCCGGCGCGCTGCTGCGAGCGCAACGCGAACGCATCCTGGTCCGCGCGCGTAACCTGAAATTCCTCGGCGACGTTCTCGCCGGTCTCGGCCATCGAATCGATGCCGTATTGCGCCTTGAGCGCGGGATTGACGAAACGCCAGCCCAGCGTGGTGTCGTAGATTTCCGCCGAACGCGAAAACGCCTCGCCGGCTTTGCCCATCACGAACGGCGCGCGCGTCATCGATTCGACACCGCCGGCAATGGCGAAATCGATTTCGCCGCAGCGGATCGCCCGCGCCGCGTCGCCGACCGCATTCAATCCGGAGGCGCAGAGCCGATTAACGGTGATGCCCGGAATGGAATCCGGCAGCCCGGCTAGCAAGAGCGCCATGCGCGCGACATTGCGATTGTCCTCGCCGGCCTGGTTGGCGCAACCGAAATAGACTTCGTCGAGCCGCGACCAGTCGGCCTTGGCATTGCGCGCGACCAGCGCCTTGATCGGAACCGCGGCGAGATCGTCGGTGCGGACCTTGGCGAGCGCACCGCCATAGCGGCCGATCGCGGTGCGCGCGGCATCGCAGATGAAAACCTCCCGCATCGCTCGCTCCATTTTTTCGGGCGTTTTTCGTCCCTCGCAGGCTATTTACGGGCCGCGGCGGACAGGGTCAAATGGCGGCGCGATGACCGACGAAGCAACGCCATTCGCCGATTTGCCGCCGACCTTACGGGCCGAGCGGCACGGCATGGTCGCCGTTTTGCGCCTTAATCGCGCGGCCAAGCGCAACGCGCTCGACGACACGATGGTGGCGGGCATCGAGTCTTTCTTCTCCGCCGTGCCCGACGACATCCGCGCCGTCGTCATCTGCGGCGAAGGCGATCATTTCAGCGCCGGCCTCGATCTCACCGAGCTCGTCGAGCGCAACACCGTCGCCGGCATCGCGCATTCGCGCTCCTGGCATCGCGCTTTCGAGCGGATCGAGTTCGGCAGCGTGCCCGTGGTCGCGGTTCTTCACGGCGCGGCGGTCGGCGGCGGGCTTGAATTGGCGGCGGCGGCCCATGTGCGTGTCGCCGAGCGTAACGCGTTCTACGCCCTGCCGGAAGGAAGCCGTGGCATCTATATCGGTGGCGGCGGTTCGGTGCGGCTGCCGCCGCTCATCGGCGCGGCGCGGGTGATGGACATGATGCTGACCGCGCGCACGCTCTCCGCCGAAGAGGGCCAAGCCATCGGGTTGAGCCAATATCTGGTCGACGAAGGCCAAGGTCTCGCCAAAGGTCTTGAGCTCGCCCACCGCATCGCCGGCAATGCCCCGTTCACGAATTTCGCGATCATGCACCTGCTCCCGCGTATCGCGCGCAGCGACCCCGCCGCCGGTTTCGTCACCGAGGCACTCGCCGCGGCGATCGCGCAAGGCGACGACGAGGCCAAGGCGCGGCTCAAGGCGTTTCTGGAAAAGCGTGCGCCAAAAGTGGCACGCACATGATTCACGGTGACCGCGACCGGCCGCCGCTACGGCCGGTTAGGCTCGGACCGGCCGATGTTGCCGTGGAGCGGCGCGGCGACGGCGCCATTGTGATGCGCTCGCCGCACCCGCTGCCGCGCTATCCGCGCATGTTGACCGAACGGTTGGCGCATTGGGCGAGCGCCGCCCCGGATCGCGTGTTTTTGGCGCAGCGCGACGCCACCGGCGGCTGGCGCACGATGAATTATACCGAAACGTACACCGCGGTGCGCGCGATCGCGGCGGCGCTCCTGCAACGCGGCCTTAATGCCGATCGGCCAGTCGCCATTCTCTCCGGCAACGACATCGAGCATGCCTTGCTCGGGCTCGCCGCCATGCATGTCGGCATTCCCTATGCGCCGATCTCGGTGCCGTATTCCTTGCTCTCGCAAGACTTCGGCAAGCTCAAATCCATTATCGAGGTGCTCGCGCCGGGCCTGATCTTTGCCGCCGACGGCGGCGCGTTTTCCCGCGCTATCGCCGCCGCGCTGCCGTCGAGCGTCGAGGTCGTCGTAGCCGGCAATCCGCCGCCCGGGCGCGCGACGACGCCCTTCGCCCAACTTACAAAAACATCGGCGACGGCCGACGTGGAAACCGCGCATGCGCGCGTCGAGCCAGATTGGCCGGCCAAGATTCTTTTCACCTCCGGCTCGACCGGGCGGCCGAAAGGCGTCGAGAACACGCATCGCATGCTATGCGCCAACCAGGCGATGATCCGCGCCGCCCTCGCCTTCCTCGCCGACGAGCCGCCGGTCATCGTCGATTGGCTGCCGTGGAACCACACGTTCGGCGGCAATCACAATTTCGGCCTGGTGTTCGACAATGGCGGCTCGCTCTACATCGACGAAGGCAAGCCGCTGCCGGGCGCCATTGAGGCAACGGTGCGCAATCTGCGCGACATCGCACCGACCATCTATTTCAACGTGCCGAAGGGCTTCGAAATGCTGCTGCCCTATCTCGCCGCCGAAGGCGCGTTGCGCGAGATCTTCTTCAGCCGCCTCAAGGTGATGTTCTATGCCGGCGCCGCGCTCGCCCAGCACGTGCTCGACGCCTATGAGGCGCTCGCGGTGCGCACGACCGGAGAGCGCATCCTGTTCATGTCGAGCCTTGGCTCGACCGAAACCGCCCCCGCGGCGCTGTCATGCAATTGGGACTGCGAGCGCGCCGGCAATATCGGCCTGCCCTTGCCCGGCGTCACGCTTAAGCTCGTGCCACGCGAGGGCAAGCTCGAAGCGCGGCTCAAAGGCGAAAACATCATGCCCGGTTATTGGCGGGCGCCGGCGCTGACCGCGGAAGCTTTTGACGAAGAGCGGTTCTACAAGATCGGCGATGCGCTGAAATTCGCCGACCCGAACGATCCGGCCAAAGGACTGCTGTTCGACGGCCGCCTCGCTGAGGATTTCAAGCTCGCCACCGGCACCTGGGTCAGCGTCGGACCTTTGCGCGGGGCTTTCATCGCGCATTTCGCGCCGCTCGTGCGTGACGTCGTGCTGGCCGGCGCCGACCGCGACGAAGTCACCGCGCTAATCTTCCCAGACCTCGATGCCTGCCGCAAAATCGCCACTGCGCTCCCGGCCGACACCGGCTCATTGCTCGCCGATCGGCGCGTGATGGAGGCGTTTGCACGCCGCGTCGATAGCTTTGCCGCCGCAAGCACCGGAACGTCGAGCCGCGTGACGCGCGCTGTTCTGCTCGCCGCGCCGCCATCGCTCGACATCGGCGAAATGACCGACAAGGGCTCGATCAATCAGCGCGCCGTACTTGCGCATCGCGCCGCGATGGTCGAAGAGCTCTACGCCGCGGCGCCGCCGCCTCACGTCATTGTCGCCGGCGACAGACAAGCGGATACCGAGCCGACGGGTGGCAAGAAAACAGGCGGCGAGGAATCAGGCACGAGGCAGACAGTCGGGGTTAGTTGATCATGGATATTCGCGGACATGCCGCCGTCGTCACTGGCGGCGCTTCGGGCCTTGGCGCGGCGACGGCGCGAATGCTGGCCGAAGCCGGCGCCAAGGTGGCGGTTCTCGACGTCAACGCCAAGGCCGCAGCCGAAGTGGCGATCGACATCAACGGCATCGCCATCGCGTGCGACGTCACCGACGCCGCCGCGACCGAAAAGGCGCTCGCCAAGGCGGCCGCCGACCACGGCGCACCGCGCATCGTCGTCAATTGCGCCGGCGTCGGACCGGCCAAGCGTATTGTCGGCCGCGACGGCCCGATGCCGCTTGCCGAATTTGCCCGCGTCATCGAGATCAACCTGATCGGTACCTTCAACGTAATGCGGCTTACCGCCGCCGCGATGCAGGCGCTCGAACCGCTGCAAGACGGCGAGCGCGGCATCATCGTCTGCACCGCCTCGGTCGCGGCCTATGAGGGGCAGGTCGGCCAGGCCGCCTATGCCGCCTCGAAGGCCGGCGTGGTCGGCCTCGTCCTGCCGGCGGCGCGCGAATTCGCCCAGGTCGGCATCCGCGTCACAGGCATCGCCCCCGGAATCTTTTCCACGCCGATGCTGCACGCGCTGCCGGACGCGGCGCAGCAAAGCCTTGCCGCATCGGTCCCTTTTCCGAAGCTGCTCGGACAGCCGCCGCAATATGCCGCGCTGGTGCGCCACATGATCGAGAACCGCTACCTCAACGGCGAGGTGGTTCGGCTCGACGGCGCGCTGCGCATGGCGCCGAGATAGAAAAAGAGGATGGACGACGGAGGGCAGATTGAACAAAGTTGGCGCTTCCGAAAGATATTTCATCGGTTTATAGATCGCTGAAATATCATTCGCCTTCCGTCTCCCGTCCTCCGATGTTCACCAACGTCCGCAAAACACGCATCGAATGGGGCGACTGCGACCCTGCCGGGATCATTTTTTATGCGCGCTATTTCGATATTTTCGATATTTCGACGACGGTTCTGATCGAGCGCGCGCTCGGCATGAAGAAGATCGACTATCTCAAGGCTTACGATTTTCTCGGTCATCCGCTGGTGGAGACGCGCGCGCGATTTCTGCTGCCGACGCGGTTCGGCGACGAAGTCACCGTCGAGACCGCGGTGGTCGCCTGCGGGCGTTCGAGCTTCAAACTCGAACACCGCCTCATCCATGCCGGGGCGCTGGCGGCGGAAGGTTTCGAAACCCGCGTCTGGGTAGTCCGGCATCCCAACGTCCCGACCCGCATGAAGTCGCAAGTGATCCCGCCTCAGGTGGTCGCGCGGCTGACCCATGCGAAGGCTTGATCGAATATTGATCCGAGACCTGATTCGTAGGGAGGGATGCCCGTGAATGACGAACCGGTTGCTTCGCCGGCGCACCTCATAGCTTGCCGAGCCGCAAGGCGGATGTGCTACAAGCCCCCGGCCAAAAAGGGAGAGAATTGCCTATGATGCGTGTTGACGCGTATACCCACTTTTTTCCGCAAAAGTTCTTCGACAAGCTCAACGAGGTCGCCGGCGACTACAAAGACATGGGCAAGCGCGTGCGCTCGCTGCCGGCTTTGTTCGACCTCGATGTACGCAAGAAAATCGTCGACGGGCACAAGGATTATCAGCAGATCCTGTCCTATCCGCAGCCGCCGATCGAGAAGTTCGCCAGGACGCCGCGGGACATCGACGAGTTCTGCCGCATCATCAACGATGGCCTCGCCGAGCTTATCGCCAAGGAGAAGGATCGTTTCCCCGGCTGGGTCGCGCAGGTTTCGCTCGCCGCTTCCGATGCAGGGGTCGGCGAGGCGGAACGCGCGCTCAAGAACGGCGCGCTCGGCGTGCAAATCTACACCAATGTCGGCGGCAAGCCGCTCGATCGGCCGCAATACGCGCCGTTTTGGAAAAAAATGAACGACCTCGGCGCGCCGATCTGGCTGCATCCGGCGCGCGGCGCCGAAACGCCGGATTACATCGATGAAAAGAAGTCGCTCTACGAAATCTGGTGGACCTTCGGCTGGTCCTACGAAACCGCCTGCGCCATGATGCGGCTCGTCTATTCGAAGATCATGGACACTTACCCCAATCTGAAAATCATCACGCACCATTTCGGCGGCATCGTGCCGATGCTGGAAGGCCGCATCGGCCCCGGCAACGATGTAATGGGGTCGCGCACCACGGATGAGGATTACGTCGCGTTACGCAAAAGCCTCAAGAAGCGGGTACTCGATTATTTCAAGCAGGACTTCTGGGCCGACACGGCGGCCTTCACGGCGGTGCCGGCGACCAAAGCCGGCATGGAGTTCTTCCCCATCGACAAAATCGTGTTCGCGTCGGACTGCCCGTTCGATCCCGAGGGGGGAACGATGTATCCGCGCGAGACGCTCAAGATCTTGGATTCGCTCAAGCTCGACAAAGCGACCGCCGAAAAGGTGTTCTACAAGAACCTCGCAGCGGTCACCGGCAACAAGCTTGTCAAGTAAGCCGCCTTGGCGGCGGTAACCTTGGTAACGATGCGCCGCGCCGCCAACGAACCCGTGGACGGCGCGGCGGGAAAGCGGACATCGCGCCCTGTTTTTTGCTAGCGTCGGCCTATGGAAGCCGCGCGCACCGTCATGGCTGAAACACCGGAGACCGCGTCCAAAATTGCGGGCCGGATCACGCCAATGATGGAGCAATATATCGAGATCAAAGCCGCCAATCCGGATTGTCTGTTGTTCTACCGGATGGGCGATTTCTACGAGCTGTTTTTCGAAGATGCCGAGGTCGCCTCGCGCACGCTCGGCATCGTGCTGACCAAGCGAGGCAAGCATCTCGGCAACGACATACCGATGTGCGGCGTGCCGATCGAGCGCGCCGAAGAATATTTGCATCGGCTGATCGCGGGCGGACACCGCGTCGCCGTTTGCGAACAGCTTGAAGACCCGGCGCAGGCGCGAAAACGCGGCGCCAAGAGCGTGGTGCGCCGCGACGTGGTGCGGCTGGTGACGCCGGGCACGCTCACCGAGGATTCGCTGCTCGAGGCCAGGCGCAACAATTATCTGGTCGCGCTGGCGCGAAGCCGCGCCTCGGCGGGCGACGACCGTTTCGCGCTCGCATGGATCGATATTTCCACCGGCGAATTTCGCGTCGCCGAATGCGAGCGCGGCTCGCTTGGCGCAGAAATCCAGCGGATCGAACCCGGCGAGATCATCGTTTCCGATGCGCTCTATGCCGACGCCGAACTTGCGTCCTTTCTGCGCACGCTGCCTGCGCTAACGCCGCTCACGCGCGACGTGTTCGACGGCGCCACGGCGGAACGCCGGCTCGCCGCGTTCTTCGGCGTGGCGACCAGCGCATCGTTCGGCGCCTTCTCGCGGCTCGAACTCGCGGCCGCCGCGGCCGCGGTCACCTATGTCGAGCGTACGCAGATCGGCAAACGCCCACCGCTGTCGCCGCCAGCCCGCGAGGCAGCCGGGGCGACGCTGGCGATCGACCAGGCGACGCGCGGCAATCTCGAACTCGTGTATACGCTGACCGGCGAGCGGCGCGGATCGCTCCTTGGCGCGATCGACCGCACGGTGACGGCGGCGGGCTCGCGGCTGTTGGCGCAGCGGCTCGCCGCGCCGCTGACCGATCCCGCCGAAATCGCACACCGGCTGGACGCTGTCGCCGCCTTCGCCGGCGATTCCGCCGCGCGCAACGATCTTCGCACGCTTCTGAAATCCGTGCCGGATTTGGCGCGCGCGCTCACCCGCATCGCCATTGGCCGCGGTGGCCCGCGCGACCTTGCCGCGATTCGCGACGGCATTGTCGCGGCGGGCGAGTTCGCCAAGCGGTTCGCGGCGCTCGGCGAACTTCCGCGCGACCTCGCGCAGGCCGCGGCGGGTCTCAGCCGCGCCGACACCACGCTCGCCGCGGAACTCGGCGACGCGCTGGCGGATGAATTGCCGGTCTCGCGCCGCGACGGCGGTTTCGTCCGCGCGAGCTACGCGCCGCCGCTCGACGAAGCGCGTGCCTTGCGCGACGAATCCCGGCGCGTCATCGCCGGCTTGCAAGTGCGCTATGCCGAGGCGGCCGGCATTCGCGCGCTGAAAATCCGGCACAACAACGTACTCGGCTATTTCGTCGACGTTCCAGCGCAGCATGGCGATAAATTGATGAGTGCGCCGCTCAATGCCACGTTCATCCATCGCCAGACCACCGCGGGCCAAGTCCGCTTCACGACGACGGAGCTCGGCGAGCTCGAAGCAAAAATCGCCAACGCCGCCGATCGGGCGCTGGCGTTGGAGCTTGAAATCTTCGACCGCTTGGCCGAAGCCGTCGCGGCGGCAAGCGCGGAGATCAAGGAGGCGGCGAACGCCATCGCCGCGATCGACGTCGCCTGCGCGCTCGCCGCGCTCGCGGTCGAGCGCGACTATACGCGACCCGAAGTTGACGACAGTCTCGCCTTCACGATCGTTGGCGGGCGGCACCCCGTCGTCGAACAGATGCTGGCGGCGGACGGCGGGCCGTTCATCGCCAACGATTGCCATTTGTCGCCGCCGGCGCAGGCGCATGCTGGGCGCATCTGGATCATCACCGGTCCGAATATGGCGGGCAAATCGACGTTTTTGCGCCAGAACGCGCTAATCGCGATCTTGGCGCAGATGGGCAGTTTCGTTCCGGCTCGCGCTGCCCATATCGGTGTGGTCGACCGGCTATTCTCGCGCGTCGGCGCCGCCGACGATCTGGCGCGCGGACACTCGACCTTCATGGTAGAAATGGTCGAGACGGCGGCGATCCTCAATCAGGCCAGCGAACGCGCGCTCGTCATTCTTGACGAGATCGGCCGCGGCACGGCGACCTTCGACGGCCTGTCCATCGCCTGGGCGACCATCGAGCACCTGCACGAAACAAATCGCTGTCGCGCTCTGTTCGCGACCCATTTTCACGAAATGACTGCGCTCGCCGCGAAGCTGTCACGATTGCATAATGCCACCATGCGCGTGAAGGAGTGGCAGGGCGACGTGGTGTTCCTGCACGAAGTGGTGGCCGGCGCGGCGGACCGCTCCTACGGCATCCAGGTGGCCAAGCTCGCTGGGCTACCGGCAAGCGTCATCGAACGCGCTAAGGTCGTGCTGGCGCAGATAGAAGCCGAAGACCGCGTCTCGCCGGCGCGGCGCCTGATCGACGACCTGCCGCTGTTCGCCGCGGCGCGGCCGGCGGCTCCCGCCGAACAGGGCGACACCGCCCTGGGCGATTTGACCGCCGCGATCGCGGCGCTCAATCCCGACGAAATGTCGCCGCGCGACGCGCTGGAGGCGCTGTATACGCTCAAAGCGAAGCTCGCGAAGGCGAAATTATAGGCCGTTATAGTTTCCGCAGTGCGCGGGCCAGCACCTGACTGCGTATGAGAAACAGCATTCCGCTCCAGCCGACCGCGATCGATAGCCCGATGGCGAGCGCCCACCAGGAACCGAGCGGCTCGGCCAGATAGTGCACGGCCACAAAGCTCAGCGCGAGACCGATAAATGCAACTTGCGCATAGGCCACCATGCTGGCGGTCGCCTTGCCGCCCACGCGCGGATGCAAAATGACGATCGAGCTGCAAAAGATAATCGGGAAAAGCGCGAACATCCCCGAGGCAAACGAGCCGATACTGTAACTCGCCGTGGTCACCGTGGCGACAACGATAGCGGCGGCCAGCGCGCGTAGCGGAATATCGAACGCCGTTCGCAGGAAATGCTTCGGCGGTCCGGCGATTCGATAACGCCAGCTCAAAGGGATGGTGACGGCGAAGACGGCGGCATTGAGCGCGACCGCGCCGAGCGGTGTTAAGACTATGAGGCGTAACAAAGCCGTGACTGCGAACCAGGCGGCAAGCGCCACGCCGAGGCTGAGTACAAGACCGTGGCGCTGCGCCAGCGCGGCATAGACGGCGGCGAAGATCGAGACCGCCGCCCCGGTCGCGAGACTGCCCACCGCGCTGGCGGCAATGAAAGCGGGCGAATGCTCGATCGCGAGAATGACGTAGGCCGCGCCGGCCGCGGTCGGCAGCGCGGCGATCAGCGCGCCGACGAACGGCCCCGCGCGCTCGACCACAATCGACGTGACGACGACCACGCTCGCGGTGAGCGCCATTTTCAATGCGAGTTCCAACCAGAATGCGAAGGCGGGCGACACCATCCCAGGACGATTATCGCGGCCATCGCGATAAGTCTCGCTGGCGCGGCTAAAGGGAAGGTTTTTCCCCAGAAGAGGGCCAGTGGCCCAGTTAACCGAAAGGAATTACCCTCCACCCGTCATGGCAAGGAATATTTTCCCTTTCGCCATCTCAGCCTTCCGACCGCCGGGCGGGACCTTGCCGCCAGCGATCACGATGACACTTGTCGCCCGCTCCGCTAAGCCTATCGCATGTTGGACGTTCAGCAATCACATCGCGTCGCCGGCGATTTGATCGATCCGGCGGCGATCATCGCCGAGCTCAAAGGGCTCGCCGAGCGCCATGCCGGGCGTGAGCGCGAATTGCGCGTGGCCGTCGCCCAGTGCCTTAAAGCCGCGCTGATGCGAGGGCGGGCCCGCGCCGAAGATTTGCTGCGCAAGGACCGGCACGGACGGCGCTGCGCCGAGCGGCTGTGTCAGATGCAGGATGACATCATCCGCATTCTCTTCGATTTCACTGGCACCGAGCTCTATCCGACGCGGGTGCCGTCCGAGGCAGAGCATATGGCGGTGATCGCGACCGGAGGCTACGGTCGCGGCCTGTTGGCGCCGGGTTCCGACATCGATCTGTTATTTCTGCTGCCGTACAAACAGACGGCGTGGGGAGAATCGGTCGCGGAGGCGCTGCTTTATTGCTTGTGGGACATGGGACTGAAGGTCGGGCATGCGACGCGCTCGGTCGACGAATCGATCCGGCAGGCCAAGGCCGACATGACGATCCGCACCGCGCTTCTCGAATCGCGCTATGTGCTCGGCGACGCCAAACTCCACAACGAACTGACCGCTCGCTTCGACAAGGAAGTGGTTCAGGGCACTGCGGCGGAATTTGTCGCCGCCAAACTTGCCGAGCGCGAGGAGCGGCTGCGCCGCGCCGGCCAGTCGCGCTATCTGGTGGAACCCAACGTCAAGGACGGCAAGGGCGGGCTGCGCGACCTGCACACTTTGTTCTGGATCGCCAAATACGTCTATCGCGTGCGCGAACCGGAAGAGTTGATCGAGCGTGGCGTATTCGATCGCGACGAATACAACATGTTCCGCCGCTGCGAAGACTTCCTATGGTCGGTCCGCTGCAACATGCACTTCCTCGCCGGCCGCGCCGAGGAGCGGCTGTCGTTCGACATCCAGCGCGATATTGCGGTGCGGCTTGGCTACACGGCGCATCCGGGTTTACGCGACGTCGAGCGATTCATGAAGCATTACTTTCTTACCGCCAAACATGTCGGCGACTTGACCGCCATCCTGTGCGCCGGGCTCGAAGAGCGCCAGGCCAAGCCGGCGCCGGTGTTAAATCGCCTGATGGCGCGGTTTCGTCCCGCGTCGGCGCACAAGACATTGAGTGGCACCAGCGATTTCGTCGTCGACAACAACCGCATCAATATCGCGCGCGCCGACGTGTTCAGGCGCGATCCGGTCAACCTGATCCGGATATTCCGGCTGGCGCAGCAGCACGATCTCGCTTTCCATCCCGAAGCCATGCGCGCCGCCACGCGTTCGCTCAAGCTGATCGACAAGCGCGTAAGGCAGGACCCGGAGGCCAACCGGCTGTTCCTGGAAATCCTAACTTCGGCAGACGCCGCCGAAATCGTGCTGCGGCGCATGAACGAAGTCGGCGTGCTTGGCGCTTTCGTGCAAGCGTTCGGCCGCATCGTGGCGATGATGCAGTTCAATATGTATCACCACTACACCGTGGACGAGCACTTGATCCGCTGCATCGGCGTGCTCAATGAGATCGCGCGCGGCGACAGCCCGGATGTTTCGCTGGCGAGCGAACTGATCAAGACGATCCAGCCGCAGCATCGCCCGCTGCTCTGCGTCGCATTGTTCCTGCACGACATCGCCAAGGGGCGCGTAGAGGACCATTCCATCGCCGGCGCGCGTCTTGCCCGCCGCCTCGGCCCGCGGCTTGGCTTAAGCCCGGCCGATAGCGAACTGGTCGCCTGGCTCGTCGAGGTTCACCTCGTGATGTCGACGGTGGCGCAATCGCGCGACCTTTCCGACCGCAAGACCATCGAGAATTTCGCCGCGGTGGTGCAGTCGCTGGAGCGTATGAAGCTACTGACGATTCTCACCACGGCGGACATCCGCGCGGTCGGTCCGGGCGTGTGGAACGGCTGGAAGGCGCAGCTTATGCGCACGCTCTATTACGAGACCGAGCCGGTCCTCACCGGCGGCTTCTCCGAAGTTAATCGCGCGCAGCGTGTCGCCATGGCGCAAGCAGAATTTCGCGCCGCGCTCGTCGACTGGCCGGCCGCGGAGCTCGATGCCTATATCGAGCGGCTTTATCCCGCCTACTGGCTCAAGGTCGACTTGGCGCACAAGCTCGACCACGTCCGCTTCGTGCGTTCGACCGAAGCGGCCGGAAAGAAACTCGCCACCAGCGTCGGCTTCGACAAGGCCCGCGGCGTCACCGAACTCACCGTGTTTGCGCCTGACCATCCGTGGCTGTTGTCGATCATCGCCGGCGCCTGCGCGCTCGCCGGCGCCAATATCGTCGACGCGCAGATTTACACCACTACCGATGGGCTTGCGCTCGATACGATCGCGGTGTCTCGTGAATTCGAGCAAGACAAGGACGAGACCCGCCGCGCCATTCGCATCGGCGAAGCGATCGAGAAGGCGTTGCGCGGCGAACTCAAACTGCCCGAGATCGTAGCTAAACGCTCGCCGCCAAAGGGACGGTTTCGGGCTTTCGCCATCGAGCCCGAAGTCAGTGTCAATAACCAATGGTCGAACCGCTATACGGTGGTCGAAGTCACCGGGCTCGATCGGCCGGGCCTCCTCTATGAGCTGACCACGACGCTGTCAAAACTCAACCTGAATATCGCTTCCGCCCATGTCGCGACCTTCGGCGAG
>Ga0187778_10000805_pt1 | contig 22500 bp, 19 predicted proteins | sample 1015_Q2_SP5_20_M_FD_132418 | JGI IMG/M metagenome (GOLD analysis project Ga0187778, IMG submission 132418) | Tropical peat soil microbial communities from peatlands in Department of Meta, Colombia - 1015_Q2_SP5_20_MG | ecosystem: Environmental > Terrestrial > Soil > Wetlands > Peat | place... | reverse complement strand
TGCAGGCGATCGCGCTAGCCGGTGGGACGACGCGCACTGCGAAACTGGGCGCCGCCAGAATTATCCGAAAGGGGCCGAATGGAATGAGTGAAACGCCGGTGCAGTTGAAGAAGATCCTGGAAGCTAAAGCGCCGGATTTTCCCATGCAGGCGGACGACATTCTGTTTGTGCCCACGAGTTCAGGAAAGGCCTTTGCTGGACACACGCTGCAGGCCGCCTTGCAGGCTGCGGCTGCCGCTAGCATAATCACAGTCCTGCCTTAGCTTTACGCTACGGCCTCCGCCTGCAGTTGCTGCCCGGATACAAGGTCGTTGAGCACTCTTAGATACGCTTCTGATGTTTGTCGTCGTGTAAATTTCTGCAAAATGTAAGAGCGGCCATTCCGGCCAAGTGTTTTGCACAATCCTGAATTGCTGGCGAACTGCAGGATCGCATGGACTAGATCGGCTGAGCTCTCCGGTTCAACATAGATGCCAGCACTAGCATCCTGCACGATTTTTCGGGCCAGGCCGTTTACCCCGACGATCACCGGACGAGCGCACGACATGAATTCCAACAACTTGGTGGGAAGAACGCTGCTGAAGAGCGCAGAGTTTCGCAGAGGAACAACGCACACATCGGAAGCAGAGATGTAAGCCGGAATCCTGTCACGAGGCTGCTGCGCAACGAAGCGTACGTTGGTTAATCCGCGGTCGCGAGCAATAGAAACGATCCTGTCCTTTTCGGCGCCTTCTCCCAGGAATACGAAAAGAATTTTCGGCGCTGAGTGATGGAGCTGGGATGCCGCTTCCAGCAGGGTTTCCAGACCATGAGCCATTCCCATGGTGCCAATGTAGGAGACAACGAACTTATCTTCCGCTCCTAATTCCGCTCGGAGTTTGGAGGCCTCGGTCTGCGGTCTGAAAACCTCGGTATCAACTCCATTTTGCACGACGGAAATTTTGTCGGATGGAACTTGCCAGTTTGCCACCAAGAGTCTTTCGAAAGCAGGCGTGACAACCACGATCCGATCGCAGGCTCGATATAGGTGTCCCGCAATCCGCTTCAGGACTCTATAGATCAGCGAGTGCTCATTGCCGACTCCCACGGCAGCCAGTGACTCGGGCCAGAGATCACGGACCTCTAGAATAAATGGCACTCGTTTGCATCGAGCCAGCCACCAGCCAGCCAATCCAACCAGGAGCTGTGGCGAGCTGGCAATCACCACGTCAGGTTGAGATAAGAACATGCCGGTGCTCGCGGCCGAGACACAAAATGAGCTGTAATTCAAAACGCGCTCGTACGGCTTTCGATTGGGAAAAGGCAGCAACCAGGTTCGAACTACCCTAACTTGATTTTGCTGCTCACGGAGGACCAGACGCCATAGCTTGCTGCGATACTGCTGCGGCACGACTCCCGTCGGATGGTTGGGAAAACCGGTTAAAACTGTGACCTCGTGGCCTGCTTCAGTCCAAAGCGTTGCCAATTCGGCGACCCGCGCCGCCGGCGCACCCATTTCCGGAGGGAAGTATTGTGAGACGTACAGGATTTTCAAGAATTTTCAGTAATAGCAGAGCTTAAAAGCCGCCTTGCAACACAGGGCGCGAGTGCGCTTGGTTCGGCTGCGGCCGTATGCTTCCCAGTTGTCGGCGAAACTGGCAAACAATGGATCTCCGGTAAGCCGGTGCAAGATTCTCAACTGCACGATGTGCAGGCGGTGATAGAAAGGACTGGCCATCATGGGCAGCTTCGTGCCGGATTGCTCATAAAGAGACCAGAAACCGAGATCATAAGCCGAGAGGTTGGATCGCAAAGTTTGCACGGCATCGTCAAATAGTCTCTTGGCTTTCTCGCTGTGGGTAGCCAGAAAATAATCGTAAACACCCCATGCTGCCCAAATGAAACCATTCAAGACATGAGTAGGAGGAGAAACAATGTATTCCTCAAACCAGATATTCCCGCGTTCATCTGTGAACGCAACACCGCCCTCGTCGGTGGACTTGCAAAAACCTACGAAAGCTCGATCCGCCGTTTCTGAATACTTCGTGATTCCGGTCTCACGATGGGCACGAACTAGCAGCGAGATTCCCTGCCCCTGCGCCAGCGCGGAGTACCAGGGTGCTTTGAGCGGTGTGCGGTAATCCCAATCAAAATGGTGGTTCCAGAGCCAAACGCCTTGCGCGTTGCGCTCAAGGTGAGCGCACAGCCAGTCGCTTGCTGCCAGGAACTTCCACCTGCGGCTTTCGTCATTCCATCGGCAAAAAAGATTGTAATTGCCCAGTCCCCACTGGGCGATCGCGATAGGGTTGTACTGCCGTCCAATTCGGCCACGGTAGTTCAGGAGAGGAATGCCAGCACTGTCGTACTCGCCCGCGTAATCCGCTTTCTCGGCGAACAGCATGTAGTACTCGCGCAAATCGTCAACATACGCGAGCGGATTGAGCTCGGGCGTTTCATGCCAGAAAGTGAGATGACTCTGGGCTGGCGTAGCGTACGCCGTGAAGATGCGGGAGTAGTATTGCAGCCGCGTCGCCAATGACATGGAAGTTATTGCGAAACGCGCCACAAGGTGGTTTCGCAATCGGCATGTTTGACAGCCACAGTCGTCACTGCGAGGAGGCCGCTGAGGTTGTTGCCATCAGGGAAAAACGCATTTCCGTATTGAAAAAGACGCATGGGCCAAGCATCCTTGCGCCAGCTTGGCAACTCGGTAAACTGTCTACCATCGGAACTACCCCAGACGGAAACCTTACGTTCGAAATTGGCTCGGCTCGGTTCCACCATGGTCGAGAAGAAAATGGCATTGCCGACCTGGCAGCCGCAGATGGACGAGCTACCCAGTTCGGCCAACGTTGTCAGATGGCCGCGCCGATCAAGGCGATAAACGTGGTTTTGCTCGAGCGGAGTATCGGATGAGAAATACAGCGCATCGCCGGTAGGAATTAAAGCTACAGACCGTATCTGCTGCTTTCCTGAGAGCACGATTTGTACATCACTGAAATCGCAAGAAGCTCGCATGATCCGGCACTCGTGCCCTTCGTCTCCTGTGAGCACCCACAAGCAGTTTGCCGATTCGTCGTACACAATGTTGTGAACGTGACGAATTGTCTTACTGGGGAAGGTGTAGGCCACATGCCAATGGGCGCCGCGATCGGTTGATCCATAGATGTAGACTTCGTCGCGTCCTTGATTGTCAAAGTATTCGCCCCAGAAAATATGCCCATCGCGCGTGACCGCAAAGTGGAGTGGCCGCGTTCCGCGTGACACACGGTGGGTTACGCGGAATTCCTGATCTCCGGAGCTGAGCGTCGCAATAGCTTTTGGAAGGGTGGCAATCAATTCACCAGAAGGCAATATAGCAAGAGCGTGGAAACCATCGCGGCAGAGTCGCGCAGCCAGCCCTGACCGGGAAGTAATTTTTCGCCACCATGCCGGCCGGAAATCCGACACATGCTCCCACCGAACAGGTCTTTCCTTACCCGTAATTCTGGCTCGTAGTAACTCATAGCTACGCGAGGCATAGAGCACCTCTCCTTGCCACGCCAGTGCGCGAAATCCGGGAAAGCTAGCAATCTGGTTGAGTTTTAGTTGTGCCGGATCTGAGGAGATCACAACCGGCAGTTGAAGAGTCGCCAAGGTTCTCTCAATTCTCTGATCTGAAAACTAAAAATGGGCCAATCGCGAGAGCATCCATGTGCGTCCGCTTGAAGCAGTCGATCGCTTCTTGCGGCGTGCATACAATCGGCTCGTTTTCGTTGAAGCTTGTGTTTAAGAGCACCGGGATTCCTGTTTGTTGCTCGAAGGTACGAATCAGATCGTAATAAGGAGGATTCTCCTGCGAAGCCACGCTTTGTAGCCGGCCGGTGCCGTCCACGTGATTTACCGCGCAAAGTTGTTCTCGCTTCTCCGGACGAATTTTGTAAACGTGCAGCATGAAGGGCGACGGGTGGTCATGTTCAAAGTACTCGTGCTGACGCTCGGCCAAAATCGAAGGAGCAAAGGGGCGAAACCACTCGCGGTGCTTGATTCTGGCGTTGAGAACATCCTTCATATTTGGCAGCCCCGGATGGGCGAGAATCGAGCGATTGCCAAGCGCACGTGGTCCCCACTCCATGCGTCCCTGGAACCATCCCACGACAGCGCCAGCCGCAAGTTGATTGGCGACTGATTCGAGCAGAGGCGTGCGCTCAAGCTTCCGATACTGCAGATTATTTTCTTTCAGAGCGCGTTCAATTCGAGAGTCCGAAAATTCCGGGCCAAAATATGAGTGCTTCATTGCGTGCCGGTGGGGCTGATCCAAGATCGTGTGATAGGTGTATAGCGCTGCCCCGATCGCCAGCCCTTCATCGCCTGCAGCGGGCTGAATCCAGGTGTGACGAAATGGTGTGCGGTCAAACAGTTTCCCATTGGCCACACTGTTGAGCGCGCAACCGCCCGCCATCGCTAGTAGCTCGACCGGTACACGCTTGTGGAGCTGATTCAACAGGTGAAAGAAAACCTCTTCAAACCGCTGTTGCATGGCGCAGGCGAGATCCATTTCCCGCCGGGTGATTTCTGTACGTGGCTGCCGCGGCTCACCAAAATCCTTCACCATCTTGTCAGAGAAATGCCGCGCCAAACGAACCGTTCCATCGGGCAGAACCTGCATGCCCTGATTGCTGCCAAGTGGCTTGAAGTAATCAATATCAAGCTTAAAGCTGCCGTTGTTGAGGCCGACAATTTGCCGAAGATGCTCGTAGTACGTATCTTTTCCGTAGGGCGCCAAGCCCATCACCTTGCCTTCGTCGCCATATTGGTTGTAGCCGATGAACTCGCAAATCATGGTGTAGAAGCTACCCAGTGATTGCGGCAGGAAGATGCGGTTGAGCACATCGATGCGAGGGCCTTCACAACGCGCCATCATGGTGGATACGAAATCGCCCGATCCGTCATAGCTGAAACCGGCCGCCTTCTCCCATGGCGAGCAGTAGTATGCGCTCGCAATGTGGGCAATGTGATGCTCAACGTGGTGCTCGCGAAACCGTATGGCCTTGTGATCTACACCGAGTGCGTTCGCCAGCAGGATACGCACATTGCGCATGGCTTGCTTGCGCCGCCGCAGATGCACAAAGTTCAGAATCCCGCTGGGATTGGCGAGCGTGTACTGCAGTTTCTTCGCAAGATTCGCGTCCGTGTCCTAGCCGATCGCGACGTGGTGCACATCGGTGATTTTTGCTCCCATGAAGTCGAGGCACGCCCGGACGGCCAACGAAGGAAACCCCGCATAGTGCTTGATACGATTTAACCGCTCTTCGGCAATCGCAAACTTCACCTCGCCGTCCTCAATAATCGCTGCCGAGGAATCAGCGTGAAACATATTTAGTCCAAGGATTAACATGGCGGAAAATCGGAATTAAATTTTGTGGGCAACGAACATGAGAAGAGATGCCCAAGTGCGGGTGCGCTGCGCAAGCGCCGGCAGCGGGCTTCCCAACGGGAGCGCCTCGTCAACCCTGAATCCCGCATGCGCCAGGAGTCGTTCAAATTCGCGAACTGAATATTGGTGGTGCGAATAGTCCAGGAATTTCGCCCAATGGCATCCCACCAGCGATCCCACACGATGGCACGCCACCTGAATTCGGCGAACCAGGGAATTGCGATTAGGCACTGAGACCAGCAATCGTCCCTCGAGTTTCAGAACTCTGGAAAACTCTCTAAGGCACGCGCTTGGATCAGGCACATACTCGAGGACGCTGGAACATAAGACACCATCCAGCGAACCGTCATTCATCGGAAGACGGGCAATGGTTCCTACGCGCATGAATTTAAGCCGATCCGAATAGTCGTATGATTTGGCGAGGTGGGCGGCAACCGAGACCATCTCGGGAGCGGCGTCCACTCCCAGCACTTTGCACCCTCGTTCGGCCAGACAACGCGCAAGCGTGCCGGCACCACAGCCTGCGTCCAACCAGTTGCTACCGGCGAGATCCCTTCCCCGCAAACATTTCAAAACCACAGCTTCGCGCATCTGAAATGAGCGCTTGTAGTAGCGACGGTCCCAGCCAGCGGCAAGAGCAGCGTGGTAAGCTACGGCATCTGCTGGGAAGGCAGTCGGCATCACGCGCACAATTCCCTTTTCATTCGCAGCTCGTAAATTTTCGCTTTGATATGAAAGAACTGTATGCCTTGGAAACCGCAGTAAAGCAGTCCAGGGATGCCGTCAAGAAATCCCAGGCGAAATAGAAAGCGATAGAGAAAGAACAAGAACGAAGAGCCTGGTAGAGAAAACAATTTCAGCTTTAGCCAGCGGCGCCGCTGCGCTTGTGTCCCGAATAACGAAGGGGGAAGCTCGGCATGAGCGGCGTCTGTTCGCAGCCAAGCGCGCGCTTCCCAGTTGGAATATTCGTCGTGTTTGCGAATATAGCGGGAAAGCGATTCGACGTTGTAATGCACCAGCGAGTTTCGTAATTTCGCAGTTTTTCCCTCAACGATGACATGCTCGTGGACTTCCATGTCGCACATGGAGGCGTTCTGGTCACGCAGGCGGCATTCGAATCGGCCTTTGCCCCGCCGGAACAGCGACAGCTTGCGGAAATCAGCGCCACAGTGGCGAAGGCGCCGGCCCAGGAAATGCATCTGCAATGAAATGTAACAGCCATCAAGTCGGGGATTCTGAATCACCTGGCGGATTTCCGAGCCCAGCTCAGGTGTAAGCGCTTCATCAGCATCCAGAAGCAGAACCCAGTCGTAAGCCAGCGGAAGCGTGTCCAGGGCCCATTGACGCTTCTTGGGCCATCCGCCGTGATAATAAAACTGGATGATCCTGGCACCGAACGAGCGGGCGATCTCCACGGTGTTGTCGGTGCTCTGAGAGTCGATGACATAAACTTCCCCGACTCCCTGGACCGATGACAGGCAGCGGTCCAGATTTTGCGCTTCATTCCGCACCGGAATAATCACGCTGACGGGCAACGAAACGCCCCGGTCCGCAGGTCTGATGGGATCGAGTTCCTGCAAAACTTGCATATCAGAGATTAACGGTTCGAGAACATCGTAGCGCCGACGGGCACTTGAAATATTGCTTGAGCAGATGCGTGCAGCAGACCTACGCTGTCGCGCTGATTTCCGAGGCCCGTCGACCGCCGTAGAATAAACTCTGCAGACGACTTCCTAATTGTTGTGGCCAATCCCGGCGCATGCATGGCTTCTCGAGGAGCAGAAAATATACACCGCAAATCACGATGATTGGCACGCCAATCAGCACGCATTGCATCACGAGATACGTCCAGTACGGATATCTCGCTGCCAAAGCCCGGGTGAAGCGCCCGGCCAATGAGATTACTTCGTAGTGGATGAGATAAATGGAGTAACACATGCCTCCAATGGCTGTGATCCACCGATTAGAAAAGATTCTCCTCGTCAGCGAACCTCGAAAGGCGGAGCAGTACAGGAGCAATATCAGGAACGGGAACAGCCAGCGAGTAAGCCGCTCTGATTGCAGCAGTGCGATCATCACTGGCCAGCCGCTCAGGGTGATCAAGTCCCAAGAAAAACTGGTGCCGGGATTTTCCTTCCAATCGGCAATGAACAAGTCCGCGAGCAGAAATCCACTTAGGAAAAATTGCAAATAACTGCATATCGAGAGGGCGAGCCGTCCATCGCATGAAAAGAGGGATTGCACAGCACAGAAAACCGTGATCATTGCGATCAGCGCGCCGCGTCTAAAAGCCTTGTGACGAATCGCAAATAGAGAAGTCAGCAGCGGCACCAGCAAATAAAATTGCACTTCGATTTCCAGCGACCAGGCAACGCCGATGACTGGGCTGCTGCGTGCATAGACGATGTTGTGCAGATAAAAGAGACTGGCAGCGAGATGCGGCCACAGCTCTGCCATTGACTGCCGCTGCCCCCAAAGCGCAAGCATGAACAGAACGATGACCGTTAAGAAATACGGCGGCTCCAGACGGGTGAGCCTGCGTAAATAATACTTGCGGAGGGTTACAGCGGGTCCGCCAGCAAGGCGCTGCATCGCAAATGGCAGTGCCAAAATGAAGCCGCTAATTACGAAGAACAATTCAACGCCATGAGATCCAACCAAAGCCGTTTGGGCCAGCCAACCGGATTGCGGGAGGAATCCAGAATGATGCAGCGGCCATTTTGCAACTAGATACCCATTTAAATGAAACAAAACGACCATGGTGATCGCGATGAAACGCAACCCATCCATCACCGGAATGAAGCGGCCGGAACTGGTCTCGCGGGAGAGCCGTTGCAATACCCACTCGCCAACCGGCAAGTCTCTCTTACTTGAATGCTTCAACATACAGAGAATGCGGGAGGTCCCTCGCGTCATCAGGTTCGAATAAAGGCACCTGCTTGCCATAAATTCGGCTATGCCCCTCTTCCGACTCCTGCACACGTCCGAACCCTGCCCTGCACAAGATCTCTTGCAGGTAGCTGAAATCGAACGCGGTGCGGTGTTGCCCGTCACAGAACAAGAAATTCGATAATCTTCCGCCGATGGAATCGAATGGACGCGGAAAACTAGCCGGAAACCAATCGATCCTGTTCTCCTGATATGCGTGGATTGCATTGCGCAAACTAGGCACAATAATTCGCAGGCCGGCTCCCGCCCTGAGCACTCTCACACACTCCCGGAGTAAGGCTTCGAGCTCATCGGGATAGAGATGCTCAATCATGTGAGTCGAATAAATCGAGGCCACGGAGTTCGCCGGGAACGGCAACCCACAACGGACATCAAGCCAAAGATCGATTTTCCGTAACGGATTGGCATCCACATTGACGAAACCGGGAAGGTATTTCTCGCCACAACCCAGGTGAAGATGCACAGCATGACCGTGCGCGGGGGTGATCGCGGGCCGATAACGGCGCAGCCAGTAATTGGGCAACGCTGCCTTAGCTATGGCCAAGAAGCAAACGTCTTTATACCGCTGATGAAGCATGGCGTGAATTCAGTTGAGAATTGAGCGCGCGGAGACATGACAGCAGGCGAGTGGCACTCATTCCTGAATTAAAGCCTGCCGAATCACCGAAAATATTCCCTTGCGACTGAGCCGACATTAAAATTCGTTTCAAACTCTGCATGCGAGGAGCACACGATAAAGGCCGTCGGCCGCATTCTCGATAAAGAGCTGCTGGAGCTTCTGGTTTGTCCCAGGGACCATGCTCATCTGGAAGAAAAAGATGAATACATGACCTGCCCGATCGGGCATCGCTATCGAATCGTCGATGGGATTCCGGTTCTTCTGCTTTCGGAGACGCCACAAACCCATGCCGAAGGCAATCGTTCGTTGCTGATTGCCGAAGCACCCGACGTGACCTCGACCGACGCGACCACGGCACAAAGCGGGGACATTGATTCCTTCGTCCAGCAGATCATCGCCGGCACAAATGGTTGCTTGTACATTCCGTTGATCGGCAAACTGACCGAATATCCAATCCCCACTCTGCGGCTCCCCGGCGGAGAAGGCAAGCTTTTCCTGGAAATCGGCTGTAACTGGGGCAGGTGGTGTGTGGCGGCAGCGCGAGCGGGATATCGTCCGGTGGGAATCGATCCCTCGCTGAAAGGCATCAGGGCTGCCCGCCAGGTGGCGCAGAGACTCGGCGTGGAAGCTCACTATGTGGTGGCTGACGGACGCTATTTGCCGTTTGCTGATGGGAGCTTCGATCAGGTTTTCTCCTATAGCGTCTTGCAACATCTTTCGCCCGATAATGTTTCTTTGGTTCTGCAACAGATTGCCCGAGTCATGCGGCCCAAGGCAGGGTGTCTGGTGCAAATGCCGAATCGCTTTGGTCTTCGCTGCCTGTATCATCAAGCGCGTCGAGGCTTCCGCCCGGCCCGCGACTTTGAAGTGCGCTACTGGACTCACAAAGAACTGACTTCAGCTTTTACGCGCATGTTCGGATCGGTACGCATTCTCGTGGACGGCTTTTTTTCACTGAACCCGCAGATCAGTGACGTCCACCTGCTTCCACGGAGGTACCGTCCCATCATCTATGCTTCGGAAGCGCTGCGCACTGTGAGCCGGAATTTTGCCTCCCTGGCCTATGTCGCCGACAGCCTGTACATCACGGCTGCACTCCGGCAGTGATTCACGCCTTTGAGAAAATGCGTCGGGGACTCGCACCAGTTCGGAAGCCAGTGTGAGCAATTCGTCCACGTGCTTGGCCCAGCAGAAGTGGAGTGAGCGGGTTTGGCCGAGCATTGATAGCCGTTGCCGCAAATCTGGCGCCTCTGCGAGGCGAAGGATTTGAGCACACGCCTGTTCTGCCGAAAAGCGGTCGAAATATAGGGCGGCTTGCCCGCATATCTCGCGGTGAACCCGCAAATCCGAAGCGATGACAGGCAGTCCACATGCCATGGCTTCGACCAGCGGATGCGCAAACGTCTCGGTGTAAGCAGGGCTTACGTAGATGTCACAAGCTTTATAAAGATGATGAAGCTGCTGGTATGGAATGGTTCCCAATTCCACAATTTCTTCGCTGATCCCAAGCTGCCGCACCCAGGCGGCGGCCCGCTCCGCCCGATACCGACCAGGGTTGTCTTCGGAGCGCAGCGTGCAGGTGAGAAACAGGCGAATTTTTTTCCCGAGGCGTGCCCGCAGAATAGGTATTGCCTTAAGCAACGTTTCGAAATTTCGGTAGTAGTTGTAATGACTGACAAATAGAAGGCGCAGAGCACATCGAGCAGAGTCGATCTTCTGCTGCACCTCGGGAGGCAGCGGGGTTCGATCCCCGAGAAAAACATTTTGATCGAAACCGTGATGGATGCTCAAAATCGGCTTGCCAGTCCAGCGTTGCAGGGCATCGGCGAAGCTCTGGCTCGGGGCTACGGTTGCATCGGCCCAGTGAACCGATCGTCGCGCAAAAAAACTTTTGATCTGGTTGTCCAACAAGAGACCGTACTCTCGCCGCGAGCACAGGTCGCGTGTGAAGTCAGCGGAGGTGTAGAGCGAATTACCTGAGAGCAGAATCTGTGCGATAGGTGAGTTCCGCAGGGCAAAATTTCCCGCTGAAATGAGCACATCCGCCGCCGTCTGCCGAATAATCGGCGGTAATTTTGTTTGTTCCACCCAAAACCGCCGTGCCGCACCCGCCGGCACATCGAGATCCAGAAAAGAGACGTTTGGCGTCTCCGGAAGGTCTTGCTTTATTTTCTTGCTGACCACAACTGTGGTGTGAACACCGGGACAGGCGGACAGGTGGGGTATGACGTTGCGAACGTAAGTAAAACCACTAGCGCAGGCCGCTCCTGATGCGTTCAGGAAAAGGTGCATGTTTGCGTATCGCAAGCGATGTGGAAGCGCTGGCCAAACAATGAAGGATAGGGGTACGTGACTGGCTGCGAAGCCTTCCTCGGAGCAAAATCTGCCAGCATAAAAGCAAAAATCCAGAACAGCACACAGGTGTGATAGCCGACAGCAAAGAGCCAATCTTCAAATCCTGCGTGCACCAGGGCTCCGGCGACAAAAACGGCAAGCGGAACCGCCGGAGAAGCCGCACTGCCTGTCTGGCGGATCCAGGCCCATACCCGCGTCACCTTGGCCGCAACCAGCAGCAACAGCACCGCGAACGGTACAACTCCTATTATCCCGACCCATTCGGCAATCTCGAGATAGCTGTTGCCATGTTCTCGCGTGACCTGCCCGGCGGATGAGAACTTTTTATCGATCTCAGTTTTATCGTAAGCGGTAGCGCTGGTCCCGAAGCCCGTGCCCAACCAGGGATGTTCCTGCAAGGACGAAATCGTTTTTTGCCAGACACTTTTTCGGGAGGCCAGGACTCCGGCTTCGCGTTTGCCTTTGTACACGAATCTGGACGTGAGAGAACCGTCATCGGCTGGGCTTACTACCGGGAGCGGCACTATCGTTACCACAATCGCGGCGGTCGCTAATGCTATCGCAAGACCGGTCAGCATCAACCGATAGCGTCGCAACGCGAGGCAGAGCAGAGTTGAAGAACTCAGAGCGGCGATGATTCCCGCTCGTTCATAGCTGCTCAGCAAAAGGAGTTGGCAGAGTAGCAGGGCAAGAATTCTGCGCCGCCGCACAGATCGGGAGTCGCTGACCAGCAGTCCCCACAGCAAGAATGGCAGTGACACTACTCCCATCGCGACCCCGAGCGAGTTGCGATTGCCGAAGAGTTCCAGATGCAAAATGAAATAAGCGATCGCACTGATATAAACCAGGGCTTCACATCCAAGCAGCAGCCCGTGCAGAAATTTATTTTCTCCGTCGGCCAGTGCGACGCGACCTCCGGTAGAGGCGTAAACAAACAGCAACAACAGGCTCAGGGCTTTGAGCAGAGCGACATCGGGGTAAGCGGAGACCAACGCGGAAACCACTGCGGTTAACACGCACGCCAGCGCAATCAGATGAAGCGCTCCTAACGGGAGGTAATTGGATCTAAGCCAAACGATGACTCCAGCAACTGCACCGGCCCCAAGGACTACCCATCGCACTGAGATCCACAATTCTTGTCCTGGAACCGCTGTACCGGCGAGCAGAAATACCACAACCAGAGCTGGAAGGAATGCTACGCGAAACCTCAACAAAATCGCTGCCAGTATCTGCAGGAATATCAGGGCACCCAGCAAGATTGGATCAGTGAAATAACTTGATCGGAACACAATTAGATAAATGCCAAGAGCGCAAACGAGGGTAATTGCCAGCGCGCGCCAATATTTCCCATTACGCACGATGCTGTACCTGCACAGATGCGAGCACGGCGTTGGCCATTCCTGCCGCACAGGCTTCGGGAGAGTATTGTTGGATCTTGGCGCGACTCGCGTGCGCCATCGCGGAACGCAGTTGAGCATCACATGCTAGTTTTGCTAATGCGTTAGCCAGTTGACTGACATTTCCGGCGTTCACCAAAAGGCCATTCTCCGAATTTATGACCAGGTCGGCAGCACAACCGGCAGCGTCGCTGCAAACCACGGGGAGGCCGCAGGCCATGGCCTCATTCACCACCAGCCCCCAAGGGTCAGTATGAGTCGGAAAAACAAAGACCTCGGCTAAGGCGTAGAAGATCGCCAGGTGCTCGCGCTGCAGAAATCCCACAATACGGAGCGAGCCCGAGTCGAGTGCAGCCGCTCGTTTCTCCAGCGGTGAGCGAGCCGAGCCGTCCCCTGCGAACACCAGCCCGATCTGGGTTCTCAGCTCGATCGGAAGCCTGGCATAGGCATCGAGCAGGTCGAAAATTCCTTTTTCCCGTTCCAGGCGGCCGACGAATAGAAAATAGCGATCCGGCAAATTGAACTTTTGTCGATTTCGGCTGGTACCTCTGCGGGCGCTCTCGGCTGCTTTGAAAAAAAAATCGATGTCCACCGCATTAGGCGCAGTAAAGACATTCCTGGCGTGCACACCATAGCTTCTGACGTATTCAGAAGATGATTTTCCCGGAACCACGAAGCCATGGCATTCCCGCAGGAATCTGGTTTTGAGAGATTCCAGCAGAATCGCTCCACTTCTGAAATCCCGTTCGGTGCTTTCCGCCCACAGCAAAAATGGCACTGAATTGTAGCGTGCCCAGTGTAACGCCTCCCATGATGCCAAATAGTTGTAGCCTCCACAGATGATCACGTCCGGCGAAAACCGTTGTAGTGCTGCATTCATTCTCCAGTTCAACAGAAAGTTGTGCCGATAAATCCGTTGCCTCCAGGAGGGCAGTACCTCAAAGGAGAATCGAATGTCATCCTTGCGCACCAGCCACTGTCGCTGGGTAGGATCGGTTTCCGCCAGAAAAATGACATGTAGATCAATTTCAGACTGGCGCGCCAGTGCATTGAATACGGGGATGCGATAAGGGGCAATGATCTCGGTAATGACCACCACTCGGCTGGTCACGCCGCGCACTCCCGATAAAGACGTGCGAGCTGCGCCACCTGGTGCGTCAACGTGTGCCCTGCCAGAATAGTTTTGCGAGCTGCGATACCCAGGCGCCGGCGAAGCGCCACGTCGAACAGCAAGGCCGAGAGCGCACTGACTAGCTGCTGCTCATTCGGATCAATTAGCCAGCCATTTCGTCCTTGGTGAATGATGTCTTCAATTCCTTGTCCCCGACAGGCCACCACAGGTTTTTGTGCCGACATAGCCTCCAGGTAGACACAACCCAGGCCCTCGTAGTGGCTCGGCAAAGCAAAGATCGTGCACCGTTGCATGGCTTCAGCAACTTGCTTTCGACTTTGTCGGCCGAGAAATCTAATTTTCTCCGCAATCTCTAAGCGCTCAGCGAGTTTTGTCAGGCTGGAGCGCTCTGGGCCGTCCCCGATAATTTCGCATGAGATATTCGGGAATCGCGCACAGAGAATTGCAAAGGCGCGTAACAGCAGTGCGTGGCCCTTGGTAGGAATCAAGTTTCCGGCGCTGAGAATAATCGGAGGATCCGATTCGCACTGTTCCGGTGAAAAGCGGTCGCTATCCACTCCGTTGTGAATAACTTCGATGTTGTCTGCGGGAAAGCCATTTGCCAGCTCATTGGCAACCTTACCACTGATGCAAATCACTCGTCTCGCCGAGCGATAAACCGATTGCGCCACATGCTGGCACCATCGACCCGCTTGCCCTCGCACCTGCGCAGCGAAGAAAACGTCCAAGCCGTGCACCGTAACCAGGAAAGGAATCTGCAGCTTGCGGCTCAATAGTGCTGCGGCATGGCCACAGGGCAAGGCGGCATGGGCGTGAATCAACTCCAGGCGCCGCTCGCGATGCAACCTGCGGATTCTCGATACCAGGCTTGCATAGAGAAACATCCCCGAAGAGGCCAAGCCAACTCCGCCGGGGATCGCCGCATAGCGAACCCAGTGGGCGGGATGGCCGTTGGGAGTTGATCGTGCACGATAGAAGGGCTCAACGGCGACGACGTAGGATTCAATTCCAACCTCGTCCAAAGCACGAATGGGCTCGGCAACGAAGCAACCGGCAGCATCATCGCAAGCCTTGGGATAAAACGGCGTCAGCGTCAAGACTCGCATCTGGAATCTAGGTTTGAGCGAACAATCTGCGCACAAACCATCCACAACTCATGGCGTAAACGCAAGCTCCCACAAGCACCACCACCATCGCCTGCGAAGTGTAGGAGTTTGCCAGTTTGATGGCGAAAATCATCAGCAGTGCCGAGACAGGCGCGATCCAGAACACTGAATTTTTCCATGAACCATGGAGTTCCGGAATTTTTGCCAGCGCCACCAGAGCTACGATCAGCTCTGCCGAAACAAATGCCAACGCGGCTCCCCTCAGACCCAAGAAGGGGATCAGCGTGATATAGAGAAAAACTCCAGCCAGGGCGCCGCTGGCGGTGGAAGCCAAGTACGCGCGATACCGTCCGACGGCAAATAGAATAGTGCCGGAAAACAGAGAAGCCGCGGACGCGGTAATCAGGTATGGAGCCATCCAGCGCAAGAGGGCGACATCGGCAAGGTACTTCGTCCCTAAGACCCAGGGCACGATCAAATGCGCAGTTCCGATCAGTCCTACAGTTAACGGAATGCTCAGAATTGCAATGATCGATGTAGCTAATCGCGCGAGGCGGCGCAACTCCGGTGCGGAATCCGCGGCGGCAGCTATTCGTGGCATCAATACTTGCAACCCAGTGATGACGAAACCTCGCAATATCTCGACGAACCTCACGGCGGCTGCGTAAATCCCGAGGGCGAAATCGCCTAAAAACCACCGAACCAGCAAATGCCCGGCGCGATGGTAGATATTAGACATCAATGAGGAGCCGGCATAATGCAAACTGGGGCGCAGAATTCCGCGCCAGCAACCTGGCCGCAAGCGCGCCCGAAACCGGAGTCCGTTTCGCCAGAGAACAATCCACGCCACCAAGGCGCTCGCCATGGACGAAGACAAAATGCTGATAGGCAGCCAGATTAGATTCCTGGTACTTCGCACGAAGATGAATACCATCAAAGCGTAGAGTAGTTGTTGCATAACCGTCAGCAGTGAACGGGCGTGAAACAATTCCAATGCCCCCAGCAGATGGTCCGCAGCGACCAGATTTGCCAATAAAATTCCGATCCCATACAGATACAACAGTTCGCGAACGTTCCCCTGAGTTTCACGAGAGGTAATGGCCAGCACAGCTAACCCGGTGATCAAAGAAGTGATCAGTCGAAGGAAAAGAACATCGGGAATCGTGTCAAACGCCGATTGCCTGCGTGCCGCCACGTGCTGCGTAAGAAACGAATTCATTCCCGGGTCTGCGACGAGGTTTAACAAGGCGCAGATTGCGACGACGTAGCTCCATTGCCCATAGGCCTCCACGCCCAGTCGGCGCAGCAGATAAGGAAAAGTGAGAGAGCTGATGAGAATTCCGGCGGTCCGTGCTCCGGCCACTGAAAAAATATAGCCGCCATAACGCCAACCAAGAAGCGATCGTTTCAAGGCTTCGTTCACAATATTTTCTGGCGCGCATCGCGCCGCCGAAACCAGCCTAATTTCCAGCGGTTCGGCTTAGCACTAACCATCGAAAAAGGATTGAGCTGTGATCCGCGCCCGCAAGGTGCTGACGATTGAGTTCAGCAAGGTAAGCCGGCACGAACATCTTCCCCCAACCATTCGAAAGTTGTCTGATGGCCTCGTCCATTCGAGTTCGTAAGCTGCCGCGCAACCAACTTGCAAGAGGCGGCGTGAATCCTTGCTTATTGCGCCACCGAATCTGCGGCGGTACCCAGGCGGGTAGCGAATGGCGAAGAAGCGCTTTGCTCTTTCCTCCAGCAAAATGGATTTCCAGCGGCAGGCCTGCGGCAAAGGTGAAAAGCTGCCGGTCTAGAAATGGCGTCCGGCATTCGAGTCCGCAGCGCATGCTGGCACGATCGATTTTGACTAAGATCTGCTCCGGCAGATATGAATTGGCTTCGCACTCCATGGCGGAGAGCGGAAATCGCAACCTGCTGTGGTGTCTCGCCGAGTTTTCCAATTCATCGAGACCGCTGCGGGCAGCATGCTGATAGTCCGGCTGAAACCAGGAAACCGTTGTTTCCATTTCTTCAGCAGAGCGCAGAAGATGCCAATCACTTTTCCGCAGGAAATTCAGCAGATTTCGCCCACGCCAACTCGGCCCCCAATTGCGCAGCAGCGAACCAGCCACGCCATTCATGCCGGGAAAGCGGCGAACTGGGTGCCAGCGAAAGTACGAAGACATGGCACGGTATCCGCCAAAACATTCATCTCCTCCCTCGCCGGATAACATCACCTTGCAGGAGTGGCGCGCTGCGCGGCACACAGCGAAGGTGGGAAACATGGAGGCATCCGCGAAAGGCTCGTCATAATGAGTAATCAGCGCATCGCAGGTTTCCAGCAATTCGGCGGAAGAAAATATGATCTCCTTGTGCTCGGAGCCGATCTGTTCGGCAATCCGTCTGGCATAGGGGGCCTCGTTGAATTTATCGTCCTCAAATGCCACACAAAAGGTTTTGAGCGGCGCACCCGCGCGCAATTGTCGAACTGTGCTCGCGACCAGCGTGGAATCAATGCCCCCGGAAAGGAAGGTACCTACCGGGACGTCACTGCGCAGCCGCAATTTGACGGCAGCTTGAAAACGATCATGAAGTGCTTCCTTGGCTTGTTCCAACTTCCATGGCCGGTGGTTCCCCGAACTGAACTGCGGACGCCAATACCGGAACCGGCGCAAGCAGGATCCGGCGCTCGCAACCAAAGCCTCGCCAGCTTGCAGCTTTCGTATTCCGAGCAAATGAGTGCGGGGCGCTGGAATATAACCTTGCGTCAAGAATTGCGCTAACGCAGCGATATCCAAAGAACGATCTACGGCTGCCAGCGGCAGCAGCGCTTTTAGCTCGGACGCAAAGGCAAGGCGCTGGCCGTGAAACGATGCCCAGTACAGCGGCTTTTCCCCAAAGCGGTCGCGTGCCAAGAAAATCTGCTCTTTCTGCGTATCTACGATGGCGAATGCATACATGCCTTCAAGCTGATCGAGAAGTGCGGTCCCGAGTTCCTCATAAAGGTGCACCAACACTTCAGTGTCGCCCTCGGTGGAAAACTGATGGCCGCGGGCCTGAAGGTTCTTGCGAAGTTCAAGGTAGTTGTAGATTTCTCCATTGCAAACCACCCAAACTGTGCCAGCTTCATTGCTGATCGGCTGTCTACTTCGTTCGAGATCGATAATCGCGAGTCGCAAATGGCCAAGCAGGCAGCGGCCCTGCATCAGCGTAGCGACTGCTTGTCCATCAGGGCCGCGGTGATGGAGAAGACGGGTGGCTTCGTCGGCCCACGCCCGGTCGGAGCCTTCTAAAGCGTGCTGCGGATCAAAGATGCCGAAAATGCCGCACATGCTAATTCGCGCTCCGACTGGCGGCCTGTGTGAAGACCGCAATCCATTGCTTTGTGATTTCGTCCCAGTCAAACTTTTGTGAATGCCGGACTGCGACCGCTGCCATTGAGCTGCGCAATTCAGAATTGCATAACAGCAGCTGTAGTTTCGAAGACATCTGCTCGTCGGACTCCAGCAGGAATCCGGTCTGCTCGTTGACTACGTATTCTGGACGATAAGAATTCATGGCAATGACGGGCAAGCCACAGGCGGCCGCTTGGCCAAGGACCTGCGGGTGGCCTTCGTCAATGCTAGGGAAAAGAAAAACATCTGAGCGGCGCATTTCATCGCTTAGTTGCGCCTGCGAAAGATGTCCGAGAAAAACAACGTTCCGGCAATCGAGCCGGGCGGCCAGTTGCCGGCAAGCCGCGTCGCACTGGCCTTTCCCTGCAAGAGAGAAAATTGCATAAGGAAATTTGGCTGCCTGCTGAATGACGACATCAGGACGCTTATGGCTTTGCAGCGACCCTGCATAAAGCACTTTGAGCGGCCCGAACTTTTCGCGTTTGGATCCGGGGAAAAAGAATCGCCGGTCAATGCCGTTGTAGATCGTGCGTGCTTCCAAGGCGAATCTTTGGCGCACAGTTTCGGCGACAAATGCAGAATTTGCAAACACCGCATCAGATTGCAGGATGCATCGGATGGCCGGATCCTTCTCGCCAATTTCAGCCACAGAGGAGACAACGTGGGTGAGCACGCTAGTTCGGGCAGCAAAGCTTTTTCGGGCTGCAAAAAAGGCGCTGTCCAAAGGGCCAATGCGAGGATAAAAGTAAATGTGCGGACGACAAAGGAATGAGCGCATCAGCAGATGTGCGGAATTTCCGTGACGGAAATAGGGCAGCAACTTTGTGTTCTTTCGACTAGCGATACGTGGGTCAGGCTGGCCTGCGCATAACATGATCACGCGAAACATTTCCGGCGGCAGCCGCGCCACAATTTCTTTTACGGTGAGATTTTGCGCGTTGCTATTGTTCTCGTCCGCGAACGAGGGTGTGAAAATTGTGATTGGCCAAGTTTGCCCAGTGTGCATTTCGGCTGACGCGGAAACTATGATGCGATTGGGCTAGCTGCGCAAATCGCGGGCGATAGCGGCTTCAGTGCGGCCTCACAGCTAATGTTTGAGGACAACAAGACTTGCAAGCTCTCGCGATCAATGGTTTCCCGCCATCCTGCTGAAGCCCCATTGCTTGTCTTCCATAGTTGCGGAACAGTCTCAAGTTGCTGGGGAGACTCCAAAGCATAGCCAACGCCAAATTTCTCGTATTGCTGAACGTAACCTGAGTACGGGTCCCGCAACCAGGTGCACACAAAAACTGGAATCCCTCGTGCAGCGCACTCCAAAGCAATAGAAGACTGGCCCGTAAGCGCAAATTTTGTTTTTTTCCAGAGATCGTCAGTAGGTGGCCCGGTAACTAATTGGACCTCGCCTTGTTGATCTCCCAGAATGCACCGCAGTTTCTTGCGATGACTGCGAACGCTATCGAATGGATGGAGCTTGAGGATCAGCTTCAGGCCGCAGTTTTGAGCAAGCGAACAAAGCCGTGGCAAAAGATCTTTGTAAACCTCCTCGCCTCGCCATCCGCTGGCTTCATATGCCTCGGTAAAAAAGACGATCCAAGGTTTCTCCGACGGTTGTGGGCGCATCTTCGGCTGTTCTGCCGCCGCTGCTCTGCCTGCGAGTATTTTGTCTGGAGCTACTCCGCACAAATTAACTAGATAGTCGCGTTCCATTTCGCTCTTGGCCAGGTAATACTTGGCAGCCAGAGTTTTCACAGCCATCCAGCCATCGAGCGCGCCGTGATGGCAGGCCACGGTGGGCAATCCGCGGTTCTTCGCTAACAGAAGTGGAATGCGTGTGTAAGGATTCGTATCATCCGCAGATAGACAACCTGCGATGGTCTCGATATTGAGAACATTTGCCCAGGCATTGCGTATCTTCAGCAACCATTGCAGATCGGATTCAACTCTTTCCAGAATGCAATTACGTTCTAATGTCTCAAACATGCTTTGTTCATGGACGAGTATGTGCTTCAACGCGCGCCATCTGTGGACCAGATAAGATTCCGCACCGTTTTCCCGATCAAAGTACGGATCCAATGATGTTGTGATGACGTTCCCAGGAAGCGACTGAAGTTTCCCGTTTCGCCGGGCAAACACAAGCAGAAACTTCTGATCTGGGAGCAATTCTGCCAACCGGACTGCCATGCGAGAGACGTTGACGTAGGCCGAAGGGAGCAGAATCATAGGTATGCTTGATGTATTTTTCCGGCGAGACACCCGACTGCGAATCGCATGATGCCGGTCAAACTTGTCCTGGATGATCTGCCACATTTGCCCCGCATCAAGATTCGCCACAACGTGCTTATAGTGCTGCAACTTTTTCCGAAGCACAACCGAACCACGACCGAGAACTTTTATCGGACCACAGTCGCGAAGCACAGTCGTAAGCCTGAAGGGCCGCGTGGCATGGAACTGGCAGGGCTTATCGATGTAAGTTGATAATCGCTCAAACAGGGTGATCTGTTGAAGAACAGGAACGATGCCGAGCGCGAGCACGTCCCACCAGTCGATACCGAAACGGTCCACCAGAAATCCCGCGCCATGTTGCAGGCCTTCCCGGCAAAGCCGCAAGTCCGCTATCTCTTCTGCGAAATCATAAATGCTGATTACGGTACACCCCATTTGCGCAGACCAGCGCGTGTAAGTTGACGCCGGGGCGCGGCCAAGATCAACTACGAGATCCCACTCGCGCCGAGAGTTCCCGAGCGGAGGGTTGTCCTCGGGATGAACCAGCAACACTTTCATTTCACGCTGCAGTGACCGCATGTAACTTCACTGGGATCGAGATCAATTACCTCCCCTGCGGCAATCAGCTCCCAGGAAAGAGGCGTTCCGCGCGCAATCGCCCGTGCAGCTTTTTTCCCCAAAATTTGCGGCAAGTATCGCGTATGCAAACCTCGACTTGGGCGAATAGAGCGAACATTGTTTTGGCTGAACACGTCGCCGCGCTTCACATCTTGCACAACGAAAAGTGAGCGCCGGAAACGACGGCTGCTGTGTTCGTGGGGCGTGGAACCAAACTGCACTGATCCCAAAGCTTTCTCGGCCAAGCGTACTGCCTCGACCATTTGCTTAAATTCATTTGGTTCCAAAGAAAATTCTGCGTCTGGCCCCCCCAGCGAGCGCGAGAGTGTTAAATGCTTTTCGATGATACACGCGCCTAAGGCCACAGCCGCGACAGAGATGGCAATGCCCCTGGTGTGATCGGATAAACCGACCGGGACCCCGAAGCGGCGCATCAGCTCAGGAATGGTAAGCAGGTTCATTTCGTCCACTGGCGCCGGATACGCGCTGGTGCACTTGAGAAAAGCGACCTGTTTTGCGCCGGCATTTCGCGCGGTTGTCAGCGCTTCTTGGATCTCCTTAATCGTGGCCATACCCGTGGACATGATCAGCGGCTTGCCTGTGCCCGCAATCTTCTCAATCAGCGGAAGATCCACCAGTTCGCACGATGCAAGTTTGTAGGCCGGCATATTCATCGTTTGGAGAAAATCTACGGCTGTGCCGTCAAAGGGAGAGGAAAACAAATCAAGCCCGAGTTCTTCTGCCACTTTCTTCAGCTTCGGTTGCCAATCCCACGGTGTATGCGCCTCAGCATACAAGTCATAGAGCGTGCGGCCATCCCACAGGGTGCCTCCGTCGATACGAAAGCATTCGCGATCGCTGGCAATCGTGATCGTATCCGGCGTGTAGGTTTGCAGCTTGACGGCGTCGGCCCCGGATTCTTTCGCCGCACGAACCAATCGCACGGCTCGCTCGAAATCCTGATGGTGATTGCCAGAGAGCTCGGCGACGATGTAAACGGGATGACCCGGACCGATGGGGTGACCGTGGATGCTGAAGTCCGTCGTCATGCGGGGTTCACTAAGAGCTCGGCCGCGACGTGTTCTTCCGATAGTCCTTCTAGCCTGCCACTGCGCAAAATATCCAGCGCACACTCACCTTCATTGAAGATCAAATCGAGAATCGAGGCGTACGGGAGGAACGGAGGAAACATTTGGCGGTACCGGGGATGATGGTAGTTCTGGAACCAAACTTTAATTGAACGGCTGTTGAAAACATCAACCTCCTGCAGCAAGTACGCCGACGACCCCAGAGGAGATACGTACTCCGTCGAGCCAAAATACTCGC
>Ga0187778_10000803_pt1 | contig 22506 bp, 21 predicted proteins | sample 1015_Q2_SP5_20_M_FD_132418 | JGI IMG/M metagenome (GOLD analysis project Ga0187778, IMG submission 132418) | Tropical peat soil microbial communities from peatlands in Department of Meta, Colombia - 1015_Q2_SP5_20_MG | ecosystem: Environmental > Terrestrial > Soil > Wetlands > Peat | place... | reverse complement strand
CACAAACGCTTCCAGACACGCCAGGCAAAGCAGGGAAAACAGCAGCGTCCGCGGTTCCAAGTGCTTATAAGTGAGGATCACCTCGAACCCGACAATCACCATCAGGCCGACGCCGATTCCCACATAGGAACTCATGGTCAGTTCGCGATTCGATGACATTTCTTGTCCTCCGGCTCGATGCGCCTCAGCGGGCGTTCATCAAATACATTAGGGGGAAAACGAACATCCAGACCATGTCGACAAAGTGCCAGTACAGGCCGGCGGTTTCGACGTGGCTGTCGTCGTACCGACCCTGATAAAAGCCGCGGGTTATAAAGGCCAGCGCGATCACACCCGTAACTACGTGCGTCATATGCAGTCCAGTGACACTGAAAAAGCATGCGCCAAACTGGGCTGCGCCACCCGTCGGGTTGTAGAAGAGCCGCCATCCCTCGCCGATCAGCTTGAACCACTCGCGAAGGTGCAGGACCGCAAAAATCGTTCCCAGCAACATCGTGATTCCCAGCCATTTGTTGGCCGAAGCCTTGGTACCGGTTTGAGCTGCACGCACTGCGGCCAGCATGGTAAGGCTGCTGGACAGCAGCACGGCCGTCATGACCATTCCGTTCACAATGGACGAGATGCCGAATGGCGTTCCCCAAACCGGCGCTCCGACACGCATGTAACCATAGGCAAACAGAAATGCTCCAAAGGTGCAGGCGTCCGAAATAATGAACACCCACATGCCGAGCTTTTTCTTGTCCATGGCATATGGAGAAGCCTCCATCAGCACCTCGTGCTGCGTAACCACGGTCATTACGGATTGACTCACAGTGTCCCCCTTTGTCTAACTGATCGCGTTCAAATCACGCATTCCAAGTTAACTAAGTTCCGGCAATTGAAGGCGCGGGTGAAGTCTGCATCACACTGGCGTCGCCGTCGTATTCCATTGGTCCGTGATAAACCGTGACTTGCCGTCCGCCGAAGTTGTCGAACGGAGGCGGCGAAGTCGTATCCCACTCCAAGGTTGTCGCCTGCCATGGATTGTCTGGTGCTTTCGGTCCCTTGAAGCGGCTCCAGATGGCATTGAATAAAAAGATGAACTGCGTAGCTCCCAGCAGCAAGGCGCATATGCTGATGAACTTGTTTACCCCCAACAGCGGAACCATGAAATCATCGACCAACGCCGAGTACCGCCGGACCGCGCCCGCGAAACCAGTCAAGTGCATGGTCATAAAGACGGCGTAGACAAGAGGGAAGCTCAGCCAGAAATGCAATTTGCCGAGTGTTTCGTTCATCATGCGGCCAAACATCTTGGGGTACCAGTAATAGAAACCGGCAAGAGCCGCAAAGATGGCAGAAAGACCCATGGTGAAGTGGAAATGGCCTACCACAAAGCTCGTGGCGTGAAGGTAGGAATCAGTGGAAGGCTGGGCCAGAAAGAAGCCCCCAATACCGCCGCTGATGAACAGCGAAATGAAGCCCAGGCTGAATAGCATCGGAGTATCAAATCGAATATTCGCCCGGTACAGTGAGAAGACCCAAATCAGCACCGCGATGACTGACGGAATCGTGATGAACAGCGTTGGAACGGAGAATACCATCGCCATAAATGGACTCATGCCGCTGACGAACATATGGTGTCCCCAAACCACAAAACTGAGGGTTCCCACTGCGACCATCGCCCAGGTGATCGCCTTCCAACCACCGACCAGCGGCTTGCGGATAAACGTCGGCAGGATATGTGAAACGATCCCGAACGCCGGCAGAATGATGATGTAAACCTCCGGATGTCCAAAGAACCAGAACAGGTGCTGGAACAGAAGCGGCGATCCACCGGAGTGTGGCTGTAGTTGATCATTAATCACCAGTCCCGAAGGAATAAAGAAGCTCGTGCCCCCAAGGCGGTCGAGCACCAGAAGCAGGCAGGTCGGCAATAACACGGCAAAAGCCAGCAAGCTGACCCATGCGTTTATGAACCATGCCCACGTGGAGAGCGGCAGGCGTGATAACGTCATGCCCTTGGTACGCAGGTCAAGCGTGGTCACAATAAAGTTGAGAGAGCCCAACAGCGAAGCGACGCAGAATACGGCAATTGAAAGCCCCCAAAGATTCTGTCCCCATCCTTGGCCGGGACCGGCAACAGCGCCTACCGCACTGAGGGGCGCGTAAGCCGTCCATCCGGAGAGCGGGGGACCGTCGGGAATAAAGAACGTCGCGCAAGCAAGTACGAATCCGACGAACGTGGTCCAGAACGATGCCATGTTCAGCCGGGGAAATGCCATGTCGGCTGCACCCACTTGGATGGGAAGTATGAAGTTGCCGAAGCCAGCCATGGGCGCGGCTGTCAGCACAAAAAATGCCATGATCGTGCCGTGCATAGTCATCAGCGAGAGGTAATATTCCGGCGTCATCAGCCCGCCAGGCGCGCCGCTTGGTGCAATCCAGCCGAGCAGCGGAATGTGCGTGTCCGGCCAGGCAATGTGAATTCGCATGGCCCAGGAAAGCGCCATGCCAATGAATACACTTACCAAGCTCAGTGTCGTGTACTGAATGCCGATTACTTTGTGGTCCACGCTAAAGATGTACTTGCGGATGAACCCTTGCGGCGGTGCGTGGTGTACGGCTGCATGTGCTGCGGTTTGTTGCATGATCTTCACCCCGGGGAAGAAGATTTCTCATCGCCGGTTAAGGCGATCTCATTTACTGTTCGGCTGCTTGCTTCTTCAGCCAATCGTCAAAATCTGATTGCGAGAGTACCGACAGATACGCCTTCATGTTGTAGTGCCCTAGCCCGCACAACTGTGTGCACACAATCTCGAAGCGCCCCGTCTGAGTTGCTGTAAAGTGAATCGGAATATTCAGTCCCGGCACAAAATCCTGCTGCACACGCAGCTCGCGCACATAAAAGGAGTGCCCCACGTCCTTGGAATGCAGCGTGAGCAAAACTGGTTTGTTGACCGGAATCGCCAACTCGGCAGTGACAATGTCATCCTTCGCATCGGGATCGTGATCGGTGTCGATACCAAAATAGTTCTGGGTGCCTTCATTAATACGGTCGGGATGGATGGATCCGAACTTACCGTCTGGGCCGGGATAGCGGAAATAGTAGGCGAACTGGCCCGCTTGGACATCGACGCGCATGGAGTCTGGGTCTGGGGCAGCGAAATAAACCGCACCCCACGCCTTCGAACCAATGAACGATAGCGCCAGAATTTCGGTACCGACCAGAAGAAACGCAAAGATAACCAGCGGTTTAGCGCCGCCGGGTATTTGCTTGATCTTTTTTTGGGCTCCGCCATACAGAAAAGCAAACGCCGCCAGCACGACTTGCCCGGCGATAAACAGAAGGCCGGCCACCAGCACCGTCTCTTCTATCTGGTGATCGATCTTGGGCCCGTGCACGGAAATATCAACGGGCATCCACCACACATGAGCGATGACACAATAGGCAATCGCCAGCGTAATGAGTACGACGACAACCGCAAAAAATTTTCCTGCCATGTTTCCTCACCCCAGAACCGGCCGAGCATGCCGGTCAATTGTGCAGGCCGCGATTCCTCAACTCGCGGCCTGCATGTCATTCCTCTACTTTGCTTTGAAAGTGAAATCCGTCGTGACCGGCTTACCCGCAGCCACGGTCACTTTTGCAGTTTGCGTTCCGTAAGTTTCCTGCCACGCGGTTAATGTGTAACTGCCGGGAGGCACGTTATCCAGCTTGAAAGATCCGGTGTCATTGCTCAAGCCGAATGGGCCTTTTACCACCGCGATGTAGCCCCGCATCCAGGGATGGATGTTGCACTTCACCGGGATTGCGACCTCTTCGTTTGTCCAGGCAACATCAATCGGCCCGGCGCCAACGGTCTGCGACTTGTTCCACTGCGCGTTGCCACCCGTGGGACTCGGCTGCGGGTGGATGTTGTGGGCCGTTTTGTCACTATTCAGGACTGTCATGTGCTGACCAACATTGAGCGCAACAACATGGGGCACATACTTGCAACCCTTCTGGTCGATAGTTGCCGGCTGTGACGCACTAGCCGCCTCGTTACCCGTCAGTCCTGGTGAAATGTAAACCACAACATTGGCGAGTCCGCCATTCGCGCCGACCACCACGTTTTCGGTTGCAACCTGCGCGCCCCCAGCTGCCTGCGCACAGGCAGGATCTTTAGACATATCGATCGGCTTCTGGTGGGGCGCTGCCCCGTCGAGCTTTACAGTGCCCACGATCTGTCCGGTTGCCGAGGCTCCCACGGTGGGCGCCGAGCGCATGAAAGCCACAGCAACCAGCAGCAACAACAAAGTCAATGCGGCAATTCTGAATTGAGTTTTCATGAAGTTGTGTTCCTCCATTATTTCGAGCTAACTCTCCGACGAAACCTGCAGAAGAATTCCGTGCACCTGGGATGGCCCATCATTCTGTGACAAGACGCACAGAAAGTCTGTGACTTATGTCACGTATCAATGTGATAAGCAAAAGACTTGTTCTGTAGGCAGAAAGTCCGCGACTCTGGGCTAAGTTGACAGTGCCGGCTGCTGCTGGGTCATGCAATGCATCGCTCCGAAGCCCCAGATGAGATCTCCTGAGTAAATCCCCACCACTTCCCGATCAGGAAACAAGTCGGCAAGAATGTCGAGTGCAACGCGGTCGTTCGGATCGTTGAAAACCGGGACGAGCACGAGGCCATTCGCAATATAAAAATTGGCGTAACTGGCCGGCAGCCGGCGACGTTCGAAGAACAGCGGCGCTGGCATCGGCAATTCGACGATTGAGATGGGCTTGCCAGCTTGATCGCTGGCCTCACGCAGGCGCCGAATGTTTTCCCTGAGCGGCTCGTAGTTTGGATCGCTGGGATTGGACTCGACTGCGGTGACGACCGTATCCGGAGAAACAAAGCGAGTGATGTCGTCGACGTGGCCGTGCGTGTCGTCGCCCGTGATGCCACAGCTGAGCCAGATCACGTTTGAGATGCCGAGATAATCAGAGAAAATCTTCTCGTAATCTCTCCGTTTCATCCTCGGATTTCGCTGTTGTATATCGCTTAATAAACATTCTTCGGTAGTGAGCAACGTGCCTTGCCCGTTGACGTCGATCGAACCGCCTTCCAGCACTACCCGTTGTTTGCCGAAAATGGGGCGGAGCGCAGTGGCATTGCCGGCGTGGGCCATCAGACCACCAATTTTTTGGTCGCGCTGATAGTCGGAATATTTTGCCCAAGCGTTGAAGCGCCAGGCGATGGCGGACAACTGGAGGGTCGGAGACCCGCCCGGACGGCCGAGGGCGGCCATCCCGACGTGGTCCGTGGTGGTCACAAAGGTGCAGCCGGAATCCCGGACCCATACGCGGTTGGTGGGCCAACGGTGAAAGTGCACGTTCTCGCTGAGCGCGTTGGCACGATCAAGAACACGGCGCGCTCGCTTTTCCGAGGCAGCATCGTTGACGATCAGTTCGACCCGCTCCTGGCGCGCAAGATAGCGGATGATCTCGGCATACACCCACGGGATGGGTTCGAATTTTCCCGGCCAGTCTTCCTTGTTGTGAGGCCAGGCCAGCCAGGTCGCTTGGTGCGGTTCCCATTCGGTCGGCACGCGACCGTGGCCCAAGGTTGTAAGTGTGCTCGAGGGCATTTTGGGTCTAGAGCATACATACCGAGATTACGGACGGGTGTCCAGAGGATGCTTGGCCTTTTCGAAAAATTCATTCTGTAGTTTTAGACTGGTCTGGTCAGCCTGGACGACGCGAATAGCTTCGACGATCGCGTCTTCCCAGTGGCGCATTTCGAATTCGCCGCGCTCCTCGGTCGCTGCTGATCCTTCACCCGAATAGTGATTGGGGAAACGCGCGTACCACCAAATCGCGGTGTACAGGTCATCAGGAAGTTTCAGCCGCGCCTCGTCGGCTCCCGATTCCTGATTGGATCGTTCCATGTGAACCAGGTCGGGGCGGGCGATCAGCATCTTCGAGGTCTCGGATTCTCCAGCGTGCATGTCAGGGCCGGAGGTTTTCTTGGCTGGACCACCCGGCGGAGCTTCCACAATAGGGAGCACATAAACGACATAGTCGTGTTGCTTCTCCAGTTGGGTTTGCGCAAAATAGGGCAACAGATTTTCGTTTCCGCCATGTCCATTCACGATGACGATTTTCTTGCATCCGTTCCTTGCCATCTCGTCAGTCGTTTCCTGCAGCAACTCCAACTGTAAATGTGAACTATAGGCGATGGTGCCGGGTTCGTGCCTCGCCTCAAAAATCTGGCCAAAGTAGTACTCGGGGAACACCAGGGCATATTCCTGCTGCGCGGCTTGCAAGACGGCATAACGAACCTTGAGCAAGTCCGTGCCCAGAGGCAGGTGGGGCCCGTGCTTTTCGATAATTCCAAACGGCAAGAGGCAGGTAGATTGGGATTGTTCGATTGCGGACCTAAACTCTGCCGCGGTGAGTTCTTCCCAATGCACTGAGAGCTTGCTCTGAGGCCACGTGAGACTGGTGCAACAGAGGATCACCAGGGCAGTGAAGACTTTCGTCATTAAATCGTTTCTCCAGCTGCGCATTGTAGCACCCGGGCCTGCTTCGAAAAGCTATGCCACGAATCTGAATCGGAGCAGAGAAGTGAAGTAATGTGAAAACACGCTATTTTTGCCCGCAGGGTCGGCAACAGGCCGCTTGTTACTCTAGTCATCATGCCCCATCGCAGCTGCGAAGGTATCATTCGGGCAGAGTGCGTCATGAAGAAGTTGAAACTCGTACTTTCATTGACTAATCAGGACAACGACTACCAATTGGAACAGGCCACTGCGGCCGAAGAGGCTTCCAAGCGGCTGGGCATCGACTTAGAGATTCTCTACGCAGACAACGATGCCATTGTCCAGAGCCAACAATTGCTTAAGCTGATTCAGTCACGCTCCGAGGCAACTCCCGACGGAATCATTTTTGAACCGGTCGGCGGCACCGCTCTTCCGCAGGTCGCCCGTGCAGCCGCGGTCGCGGGCATGGGTTGGGTAGTAGTAAACCGCGAGGTTGATTACATCGCTGACCTTCGCCAGAGTCATCATGTTGCCGCCTTCAGTATCACTTCCAATCATGAGGAAGTAGGCCGAATTCAGGGCCGGCAATTGGCCGCCTTGCTGCCCCGCGGAGGATCCGTCCTCTATATCCAGGGTCCGTCAGAAAGTCTCGCCGCTAAATTGCGAACCACCGGTATGTACGAGACCAAGCCGGCGGAAGTGCAAGTCAAGATGATGAAGGCGCAATGGACTGAAAGCAGCGCCTATCGGACGGTCAGTTCCTGGCTGCGCCTTTCCACATCGCATCAGATGCACATTGATGTGATCGCTGCCCAGGACGATTCCATGGCATTGGGAGCCAGAAAGGCGTTTCAGGAGCTGCCCGCAGGCCCGGCACGCGACCGATGGCTAAGCTTGCCTTTCCTGGGATGTGATGGCCTACCCAATAGCGGCCAAGCATGGGTGCAGAAGGGTCTCCTCACCGCCACTATCTATATCCCGGCGAATGCGGGCAAAGCAGTGGACATGCTGGCACATGCTTTGCAAACTGGTTCTATGCCTCCGGAGCAGACGTTAACGGTGCCGATTTCAATCCCTGCTATAGAATCGCTGGCATCGGCCGCCAGTAAGAAACAAACGCTCTCGGCGGGAATGGCATAAAAACTTACTTTCGTTCGGGACAGCATCGGAGGCGGGTGCCGCTGTACCGCCCTGTGGTGACTCCAATTCCCTGATAAATTGGAATCCTCCGTCCAGGAGCGTCATGCCGATTCTGATCACGCAGCCTAGTCGCATCACCGCAGCGGCTAACAAACCTAAGTTGATTGACGAGTACATTGGCCGCGTAAACACGAAAACCAACCACCTCAGCATAGCGCACATGCGCAGCCCGAAAGGATGGGAGGAGCCGGGGCAGACTCCTGACTTCGATGAGTTCACGATCGTGTTACGAGGCATGCTTCGCGTCCGGCACAAGGATGGGGTGATCGATGTCGCTGGCGGTCAGGCAATCATTGCACACCGCGGGGAGTGGATCCAGTATTCAACCCCAGAGGAGGGCGGGGCAGAGTACATAGCAGTGTGCCTGCCGGCATTCTCAATGGACACGGTTCATCGCGATAGCTGATCCTGACAGTCGGCGACTTTTTCCGAATCCCTCAGGCCCCTACGTCATCCATCAAAGCATCGTCAACAGAGTAACGAATCGTTACCGCCGCATGTTAACAAACAAATGCATTCTGCATTCAGAGGAGCACATACACGCGGCGATCTTTTCTGAGCAGCTATCTCACCTTCAAGCCATACTTCTGTGTAGTTGGGGGCACGATGCCGTTCATGCGCAAGTATTCGACGAGTTGACCGTAATGGTCCGCTATGTGCCAGACTGCGGCTACGGCAATTCCCAGTTTTGTGTTAGGACCGGCATAAGGTCCTTCGACGCGGTCGATGGCGTTCTTAGCGTTAATCGTCTGTAACACGGAGTTGCCATAAGCGAAGGAATCTTTCAAATACTTCAATAACTCGGCTTTGGTTTTGGCGGGCGCAGTTCCCCCTTTTTCGCAATGCTCGGGCGGGGTTTTTCCTTCAATCTCATTAAAGAACGCGTAGTTTGCACAGGCGACGTGCTTCACCTGCTCGGCAAATGAACGTGCCCCCTCGAAATTACCCGCAGAGGGAATGTAATCATATTTTGCCTCCGGCATGGCTTCGGCGACCGAGTAGAACTGGTCTTCCGTCCACTGCAGCGGGTTGCCAACACTGTCAGCGATGTTCTTGGGAATGTCACCTTCTGCAAAGGCAGGGACGACAAGAACCGTGAGGTAAAGGGCCAAGATGAGCTTCAAGCGAACCTCCTGCGGGATCTGCAATCGGGGGTCGGGTCGGCGATCCGGCCCCATACGCACCAATTTACTTGAGGAATATCTCGTTCAGGATTTCCGAGCTAACGGTCTCACGATATTCCTGACGTTTTTCACCGATTTGCTGGGCCTGTTGCTTGCCGCCGAGCACTTTGTCCCGAATCGCTTCGAGTTTGGGGCCTAGTCCGTCCATAGCGGCATGGTTTTTGTATTCGACTGCCAGGCAGAGATCCCAATCCTGGGGATCGTGCTGCGTCTCCTTGAAGAAGACCTTGTAATCGACGATCAGGCCTTGGCGCTTCTCTTCGTCGAGAAACGGCTTGGTAACCTGCCGCAGACTGGTCAGATACTCGTCCATGTGGGTTGGCTTTACCTTGATCAGGCTAACCCGCCACACGGGACCTTCAGTGTAATGTTCCTGGGCGGCGAGAACAGGCGCAAACAGCAACACAAGAACACAAAGCCCGTAAAGCTTCTTCATGAATGATCTCCTTAAATTGACGTGGATGGAACGGCGAGGATGATCATACGCCTTCGGCGCAGGATTCGTAGCGTGATCGGGCGGGCGGAGTGAACGGAAGACCCAACACAAGATGAGGACACGTGCAGCGCCCGTCCCCGAGTTCGAGGACTGCCGAGCTACGCTCGGCCCGGCACGAGGACGTCAGCCCCTACGTGGCCGTTCTACGGCGCTTCGATCAATTCCATCTTCCCATCACGCATGCGGTGCAGAACCATCACTTTACCCTTGGGATCGCGGAAAACGAACACGTCGCGATCGCGAAAATGTGCTTCTTTGATCGCTTCTTCCAGCGTCATAGGGCGTAACGCAACCGCGTCATTCGAGCGGAGCAGATGAACCTCAGTAGTCTTGGCGACCGCAGGAAACTTGTGAACCACGACATCGATTTCCGTATTTTTTCCTAAGCCGACGCTGGCTGCAATCGCGGTCTCGGGAGCTCGGATATCCCACTTCTTGGGACTGGGGCTCTTATGATTGTGGCGTTTCTGAGTGCGCCAGCGGGTTTTGTATTTAACTGCTTGTTTCTCGAGGTGTTCGAAGGCTTCGTTGATGGCAGCATTCATGTCACCAGCCTGCGCTAATCCGACTAGCGGGCCATTGCGCGGGCTGATCGTGATTTCGGCCTTATGGCGATGCTTCTCGACAGCCAGAATGACCTTGGTATCAAACCTGTCGCGGAGAATTTTGCGGAGTTTGGTAAGGCGGGTTTCCACTTCCTTGCGAATGGCAGCCGTCACTTCATATTGCCTGCCGGTGTATTCCACGTTCATGAGCGCCCCTCCTAAGTCTTTCGCTTTGCTACGGGCACTACATTTGGAACAAGTAAGAAGTCAGAATTCAGAAGTTACGAATTTCGCTTTTACTTCTGCATTCCTCCTTCTTCCTTCTGCATTTTTTGTTGCCGGCGAGGACGCCGGCGCTACCTACTTTTTCACTCTGCGCTGGTGGGTGCTCGGGATGCGCATGTCTTCCCGGTACTTCGCGACTGTACGGCGAGTGACCTGGATGCCCTGCGACTGGAGGATGCGGGTGATCTGCTCGTCGGTCAACGGGCGGGTGGGATCTTCTTCATCGATCAGCTTCTTGACCCGGCGTTTGAGAATCAGTAAGGAAGTGTTACTGCCCTCAGGTCCATTGACGCTCTCGCTGAAGAAATACCGCAATTCGAATACGCCTTGTGGAGTGTGGGCGTATTTACTGGCCACCGCTCGGGAAACGGTGGAAGGATGCACGCCGATTTCCTCCGCCACCTCCTTAATCATCATGGGCTTCAGACAATCAATCCCCTTTTCCAGGAACTCCTGCTGGCGCTCCACGATGCTGTAGCAGACTTTCAGAATCGTCTGCTTGCGTTGCTCGATATTCTTGATCAGTTGGATTGCGGACTTGTAACGCTCTTTCACATAATTGCGGGTGTCTTTGTCGTTAGCATCTTTTGTCAACAGGCGGCGATAAGCGGGGTTCAAACGAAGTTGCGGCACGTCTTCGTCGTTCATGACCACCAGCCACTCGTCGCCATGCTTGACGAAAGCCACGTCGGGCTCTATGAGCCGCGGCTGAACCTTGTTGTAACGCAGGCCAGGCCGTGGATCGAGCGTGCGAATGCAATCCAGAGCCGGTTGGACAGCCTCTACCGGACGATTAATGGCTCGGGCAATCTCCTTGAACTGCTTCAAGGTCACAGCCCGCAGGTGCTGGTCTACAACGGCAATCGCATCCGCGAGCACCTGCTTCGTGGCTGCGCGATCTCCGTTGCCGTTCTTGTGAGACTCGAGGTGCTGCTGATGGAAGCGCAGCTGGTATAGCAAGCATTCCCGCAGATCACGGCAGGCAACGCCTGGCGGATCCAGCTGACGCACCAGTTCGATGGCTTCATGCAAATCCGCCACATTAAAATTCGGCCGCACCAAAGGTGGAGAAGCCGGAATGGCCTGCGTGTTTGCGGCCGGGGCAGGAGAGGCAACAGGAGACTCTGCTGCGGTCACAATGGCCGCAAAGTCTCCCATCGGATCGGTTTCGTCACTTAAGGATTGACCCCATTCGGGAACGGCGCTTGGTGTAACGGCGGATTCGTCGGCGGCAGCTTGAGAGGCCTGTTCTAAACTTGCATCCGCTGAAGCCAAGCCGAGGGCAGCAGCCTCCTTAACCACATTTTCCGCAGCCGCGGCGTCGGATTCGACGGGCGCGGGCGGCGAGATGCCCAGCAGTTCGTCATCTGTGGCGATCAGGTATCCGTCTTCATTTAAGTTCCCGATCACAAGTTCGGCAGCTTCACGCACCGGCGGGCGGGTTGGCAGGGAGCCGAGCTGCCACACTAAGTAGTCGGTGAGATTACCTGGTTTTGAGAGGAAATTCTCGAAGGATGGACGCTCGACTTCTTCCGATTCGCGCTGGCTGCGGTAACCAGGATCGAGATAGTCTTGGAAAAACGAGCCGAAATCGATCTCCTCAAATGGATCCTTCTTTTCCGTCGCCGCAATCGGATTCTCTTCGGGGGCGGGAGCAGGGCGATCCCGGTCTTCTTCTTTGCGATCTACGTCATCCAACAGAGGAACCGCATCTTCCAGTTCTTCCAGAACAGGATTCTCGACCATTTCGGCGTTGATCATGTCCCGCAGCTCGAGCTTATTGAGCGCGAGCACACTGACCATCTGCACCAGGCCCGGAGTAAGGATCTGCCTTTGCGAGACCTTCAGATGCAGTCTGGGTTGCAATAAGACCATAGAAATCGCTTTACGTGGTTGGTCCTTGGTCGTAAATCGTTGGCCGTTTTCGGGCCGGCGTCCACCATAGGTGGGCTCCACCAATCATGCCGAAGGCAGAGAGCAGAATGGCAACGATCAGCGCAGCCGGTCTTATATCGCACCTCGTCCAACAAAACACGACCAACGACTGTTTTTAAACCAGCGAAAAACTTTCTCCTAAGTACACCTTGCGAACCTCGGCATCGTGGGCCAACTGCTCAGGCGTCCCGTGGCGGAAAATACGGCCCTCATCAATAATGTAGGCCCGGTCGGTCACCGACAACGTTTCGCGCACGTTATGGTCGGTGATCAGAATCCCGATTCCGCCTGCCCTTAAACCGCTAATGATCTTCTGCAGATCGAGGACGGCAATAGGGTCGATCCCAGAGAACGGCTCGTCGAGCAAAATAAAAGTCGGATTAATGCACAAAGCGCGAGCGATTTCCACACGCCGCCGCTCTCCGCCGGACAGCGCGTACCCGCGGTTCTGGCGAATGTGCTCCAAGCCTAACTGGTCGATCAGCTTTTCCATCCGCTCCCGGCGCTCGTGCCAGGAGATCGGCTGAGCTTCCAATACCGCTAAAATGTTCTCCTCCACAGTGAGCTTGCGAAAAACCGAAGCTTCCTGAGGAAGATAGCTGATTCCGTACTGACGAGCCCGTAGGTACATGGGCAGATCAGTGATGTCGTCCTCGCCAACCAGCACTCGGCCAGTATCAGGTGGGATTAATCCCACAATTGTGTAGAAGGTTGTGGTCTTTCCGGCGCCGTTGGGTCCCAGCAAACCAACGACTTCACCCTGCTCCACGCGAAGGCTTACGTCATTTACGACCCGCCGGCCGCGATATGATTTTCCGATCTCGTCGGTGGCCAGCGTACGCATTTATCGTGCCACTCGCGTTTGGGTGACGGTGGGGAATTTATTATTGCCTTCTACCAGCACCCTATCATCGCGTCTAAAGAAAGTCAACGAAACCCCGGTAATCTTGCCATGTTCGGCATCAAAAATGCTAGGCGGCCCGCCGCTGAGCAAAAACCTGTCGTCCGCTGTCGTGTACGTCAGTTGGTCACCGGTGCCTCGCCGGTTTGGTTGAATAACAACCACCTGACCTCTGGCCACGATCTTATCTACTCTCGCTGCCGATGAAGCCTGCTTGGCCGATTGCCCACGAGCTTGCAGAAAAGCATCGATTTGCTTTGCGGTGATCGTCACTTCAGTGCCTTTGACGGTTACTTCATCATCAAAGTGCGCCTGCCGTTCGACATCTGTATACGTCAGCCGCGATGAGGTGATTGCCACGGGAGTGATATTTCCCTTCGTGTCATTTTGAACCAGAATCGTCGAAACCGGCTGTTCCCCAGTTCCATGGGCGATCATCGAGCGCTGGTCGCGATCGAACTCGATGGATGGGGCTTCGACCATGTTGGCATCCTGCCAAAGACGCACATGCCCTGTGTAAAGCGCAACTGCGGACGTACCCTGAACTGACATGGCACCTGCAGTAACATGAATGGGACTGGATGAAGCCAGAAGCGCACCATCGGGTTGTGGCTTCAGATCGCTGTAAGTGGTCTTAACATCGCCTTCAGCTAACGCCTCTCTGCTGCCACGATTCAGGCGCATGGAATGCGCCGTCGTCGTCATGCCGCCTTCCACCAGTCGCGGTGATCCGGTGAGCAGCAGAATTTGATCGTCAGGCGTATAACGCGCGCGATCACCCCAGACCTTTCGTTCTCCATCTACGTAAGCGACCGCTCCTTGCTGCACAATCGATTCGATTGCACCCAAACGAAATTGGGCGTCAAACATCGCGCTGGTGCTGACGCGATCCGGCGACCCGGGGTTCTGGCTAACAATCCGCGCATTCGGGGCGCCATGAATTCCCACTACTTGGCCCAATTCGTCGAACTGAGCTTCTAATTTTCCTGCCGTAGCCCGCGTCTCAGAGCCTTTGCCGTCCGCGGCCGGTAAGAGCGCAATCTGACCTGATCCAATGGTCTCGGCGCGGGTAAGGTGACTGCCACCTGAAAGGAAGAAATCGATCATCGAGGCTGTCAGTTCGAGATTCTGTGAGACAGAACTGCCGGTTGTTTTCTGCGGCTGAATGACTTTCACCGAATCTTCCGTCCGCACCTTCGTCAGAAGGTTCTGGCCTGCGAAGTCCAGTTGTACGCGACCAGCATTTGCCTGAAGTGTCTGGCGGCCAGAGAGTTCGGCTGCAACCGCCCCTGAAAATACGGCTCTGCGTAAAGTGCCTTCTTGCGCAGCCATCGTAAGTTCCAGTTGTTCGGAGCGGACTTCCGCAACTTCCGGGGCAGTTACGCGGGCCAGAACGTTACCCGACGCCAGCACCCGATCGAGCGTGTCGTCGTCGCGCAAGAAAAGGGTAGCGTGGTCCGCCTGGGATTCACGAGCAATCATTTCCAGTCGCGGGTGCTCCAGCACCACTTCATGGGGATCCTTCGTGATGACGGCCCTCAGTGCCGTGAGTGTTGGCGCACCCGGACCATCGCCCCGAATCTTGAATTGCGATTTAAGCGTGAGCACGTTCGTGTCAGCAATGTAATTTACGCCCACAGCTGATCCACTGGCTTGCGGCAGTTGGAAATCAACTTTCTGATTGGTATAGGCGTTGCCAGTTCTCTGATTAAAGACCAAGCCGCTAGTCTTAAGGTGGATGGGGTTCTTAAGTTCGGCGGGTGGGGACTGATCGGGATTTAGGTTACCTTCCGGGTTCGCCTCCAGGTCAATCTGAACTTCACCTTGCGCAGTTACATCCTGAGTTTGCTGGTTGTATTCGAAGTCGGAGCCGTAGATTCGGTCATATCGTGCTGAGTCACGCCCGTAAACGGTAATAACCACATCATGGAGCTCGATCAGTCCGCCTTGTTTGAACTGCACCGCTTTGCTGGCATCGATCTTCAGAATTGTGCGTCCTTGCTCAGACTTGGAAACGCTAAAGCCGGTGGCGCTCTGCTGAATTGTTAGCCCAATCTTCTCAGGAACCTGCTTCAGCGCGTTCTGCACCCTATGACGGGCATAGAAGTAGACCCCGGCCACGATCAGCATGAGGACGATCGCTGCGCCCGCAAACCACCGACGCAGATGGGAAACAAATGCAGGCATCTGAAGACAGTGTAATTCAGGCGCCAGGCATCAGGGTGTCAGGCCCTCAGGAAAGTTTGCGTGCGACTAAACCGTGCATCTGTTATGGAAGCTGCTGGGACGTTTCTCGCGCCGATTTTTCCTGTGCGTCTTCTGTGGTTTTCATTTGGGTTTTGAAATCATGCAGAGCAAGTTCCAATCCCCCGAATTCAGGATGGTCATTCTGGTCAAGCGAAAAGGCGACGTCCAGAGCGTCCCCGGGCAACAGTTGTGCTTGCTGAATACGCTCGGCCATGTGCCAGCCTAGAGCGTCATAGGTAATGGATTTCCGCCAGTTTTCACCGTTGTTGCGACGTGGTATTGCCGCCGAATCCGGGTGGCAGCGCGGAATCACGGAAATGGCTTTAGCGCTTAGTTCGTCCGATGGGTCTCCATTCCACGCCAACTTCAGTTTGACGTGCTTATCCTTGAGGATGCGTGGCGAAGCCGTCAAACGCACATTCCGCGCAATGAAGACGGGCTCTGGATTTCCCACTCCAAACGGCTCAAGCTGGCGCAGGGCCTGAAACAACTCGGGAGTGATTTCTTTCAGGGAAAGTTCCGCATCTACATCGAGCGTGGGCTCAAAATCGGCCAGCGTCAGGCGCGCGCGGGCATACTGATCAAGATGGGTACGTAAATCCGGAATGCGATCAGCCAGCATCGAAAAGCCGACTGCGTGGGCGTGACCTCCGTAGCGAGCAAACAAGTCTGCGCAGGATTCGAGCGCATTCAGCAGATGAAAGCCTTTGATCGACCGGCCTGAGCCGTGGGCTTCGTCTCCCTCCCGTGAAATCACAATGGTTGGGCGGCAGTACCGCTCTACGATTCGCGTGGCAGTGATGCCAATGACTCCCCGGTGCCAAGCATCACCATCAATCACGATACAGAATGCATCCCGCAAAGTAGGGTCATCGAGAAAGCGTGAATCAATCGCTTGCAGGATCCTGCGCTCTTCCTCCTGACGCTCGGAGTTGAGTTTGTCGAGCTTGGTTGCGATTTCACGGGCACGGGTCGCATCTTTGACGCTAAAAAGTTCGATGACATCAGAGGCGATGTCCATACGCCCCGCTGCGTTGATTCGTGGCGCAATGCGGAAAGCCACCTCGCTGGACGTCAGCGGGCGACCACTGACCTGAGCAAGTTCAAGTAAAGCTTTGAGACCGGGATTGACCGCATTGCGCAAAGCCTCAAGTCCGAATTTGGCGAAGATGCGATTCTCACCGGTGAGCGGCACCGAGTCGGCGATTGTGGCAATCGCAGCAATTTTGCAGAATGACTTCAACAGAGCGTTCTGATCCCGTCCCGTAAGCCGGCGCTCCATGAGAGCTTGTGCCAGCTTAAAAGCAACCCCCGCCCCGCATAGCGCCTTGCAAGGATAGCTGCAGCCGGATTGATTTGGGTTGAGGACCGCGAGCGCGGGCGGTGTTCCGTGCAGGCCGGGAAGATGATGATCGGTGACGATCAGATCGACTTGGAGTCGTTGCGCAGTTTCGGCAGCGGCAAAGGCGCGGATTCCCGCATCCACGCTGATGATAAGACGAATGCCGGCTGCGGCGGCACGCTCAATGACGTCACCCCTGAGATCGTATCCTTCTTTAATGCGATGGGGGACGTGAAAATCGGCAGCCCCGCCGCAAAGCTCGATGGCGGTTTTCAGAATGACGATAGCGGTTGTGCCGTCCACGTCGTAGTCGCCATAGATAAGAATCCCTTCTTTCCGCTCGATGGCGGCCTCGATGCGGTCGACTGCAATCTTCATTCCGGTCATCAGATACGGCGAGTGCAGGTTCGCAAGAGAAGGTTTGAGGAAATACGGCGCAGCTTCGAGGTCGGTGATTCCTCGCAACACGAGCAAGCGGGCGAGAAGGGCAGCGACCCCTGAATGCTTTGCATCCAGGTCAGAAGCTAAATACCTGGCAAGGAGCTCTACCTGCCCGGCTTCGGCATTCTTGGAAATCCATTTCATTGTTCGATGTCACGGTTCCTCGTCCTGGCCGGGCTCATCGATGGGAAGACCGGCAAAGTCTTCCGCCATCTCAAGAATATTCTGATAGCGCTCGTACCAGGGAGTAGAAGCTTCGTAAATCATCATCACGCCCTGATGCGCAAACCCGAGTTGCACGAAACCGGTTTTACCCACGTAAGTGCGCAACCAGCGCGCGTCTTCGAGATCTTCATCGCTGGTAAACTCGGCGCTGCTCAGGTGCTGGATGAGTTCATCTAATTCACTTCGCTCCAGCCGCCAGGAATCCATGGTTAAGAAAGGCGCTCCTGCCGCTTTAGCCAGTTCCACAAAATCTTTCCAGCCCTCGGGATTGTCCTGCGATTTCCAGATTACGCTCTGCACTTCGTCGTATTCGACAACTCCCGGAAAGCGGCGCATGCCATGGCCCTCGATGAAGGCAATCATGTCATCGTTAAGGCTGGCGAGATCGTCAGGCAGCGGAGACATAAGCTTTTCCGGATATTCCAGCATTGTATGCCGGAACAAGGGGAGGTGTCAGGTCTCAAACCTTCCCCACTCAGCAGTCAGCATTCAGCCAGGATGATGAGAATGGAGGCCGCTTAAACAGATGCACTATTCCGTCTTGGCTGAATGCTGGAAGCCGAGCGCGGAATGCTCGTGTGCTAAACTAATTTTTCACAACAACATCCGATCCGCTCATGCTGCTCTCGAAAGAATATGTGACCTACCTGGCTCGCGAAGTCACCAAAAAGCTCCTCGCTGGCGAGTTTATTGAGAGCAAGTCCGTGCCTGTGGTGACGGAGAAGGTGCATGCCGCCATGCTGGAGGAGCTTTCCCTGGAAGACCGTATCAATGATGAGGTGCGCGTTATTCTCGAAGCTTATTCCGAAGAGATGCGCAAAACCGGCGCTAACTATCAGGAGATGTTTCGCAAAGTAAAAAACGAATTGGTGCGCAAGTACAAGGCGGTGCTGTGAGGTTGAACCGTGACAAGGCGAATAAAGTGGCGCATGTGGTCACGGACGCGTTGGCTGAGATGAGCGAGGTGGATTTTATTGAAGATCGAAACACCATTCGACTGGAAGTGAGAAAAATTCTCGAAGAGCTCCTCAACCAGGAAGAAAGAATCGACCAAGCTGCCCGGCAAAAAATCGAGAACCAGAAGCGCACCATCCTGGAAGGCAGCCAGGAGTGGGACATCCTCTATCGTAAGTATTACAGCGAAGAAGTAAGAAAGCTGGGCGTTTGATCTTCGGCTTAACGTCCGCTAGAACTGGCCGGTTTCACGCTTGAACGGGTGAGAGATCCGTTACCCACAAGTTACCGATCGCAGCTGTCTCAATTAAGAATGAAGGAATCTTGAGTCCCACCACAACCTTTGATTCGCGAGGCGTGCTCGCCTCGTATCGCCATTGGTGGGCCCACGCGCGCTCGTCGCCGCAATGGATGGTGCTGTTTGCTGTAATCCTTCGGCTCGCCTACATCGTCATCGCACACACCTACAAGTTTAGGGCATTCGATGACAATTTCGGCTTTGGCTTCGAAATGGGCCGCATCGGCCGTTCTCTGGCTCTGGGCCAAGGTTTCAGCAACCCGTTTGACGGAATCACAGGCCCGACGGCATGGGAGCCACCCCTTTATCCATTTGTGGTTGCCGGAGTTTTCAAAATTTTCGGTATCTACACGCTTCTTTCTGCATTCGTATTGCTCAGCATCAACAGCATTTGCTCGGCAGTTACCTGCATCCCCATTTTTCTAATTGCCAAGCGATGTTTTGGGGAGCAAGTCGCCGTGTGGGGTTCGTGGACCTGGGCCCTTCTGCCACCCATAATATTTTGGTCTACTCGTTATGTATGGGAAACCAGTCTGGCCGCGCTCGTTCTCGCGCTAATTTTTGGGATGACTCTCGCGTTGGAGAATACAGACGGACTCATGCAATGGTTCTTATTCGGATTTCTCTGGGGAATTTTGGCGCTGACAAACACAAGCTTGCTGGCATTTCTTCCAGCTTCCGGCTTGTGGGCTTGGTATCGCCGCGCGAAGAAGGGAAAGCGTTCGGTAGCGGGCGTGTTGCTGGCATCTGTGGTGTTTGCCGCAAGTTTGGCCCCGTGGCTGGTTCGGAATTATCGCGTATTTGGGCAATTCATTTTCATCCGCTCAAATTTTGGCGCAGAGCTTCGATTGGGGAACGGCCCAGGCGCAAACGGCACATGGATGGATTACCTGCATCCCACAAAAAATGCTGAGCAATTAGAATTGTACCGCCGAGTCGGTGAAATGGCTTATGTGGCACAACGCAGGCGCGAGGCGGTCGCGTTCATACAGGCAGATTATGCGCATTTCATCGATCTGTGTATGAAACGATTCGTTTACTTTTGGGCCGGATCTCCCGGCGCTGGCAGCTCAAGCTCGACTGCAAACTTTCTTTATCTCGCTTCATCGGTGCTGGCGATCTGTGGCTTAGGCTTAGCCTTGCAAAAGCGGCGGCCAGGAGCATGGCTGTTTTTCTGGTTGGTGATCCTTTATCCGCTGGGTTATTACTTTGTCTTTGTCCTTCCTCGTTATCGTCATCCCATGGAACCTGAATTACTGATCCTCATCGTGTATTTCATTTCCGAAATACAGTTCCACAGAACATCGTAGCGCCGCGTATTCGGATGAATAGACTGCTGGCAATTGCCGACAACAAAGCAAACAGTGCAGCCTGGGACCGCTGGAGGCGGTCTCACATTAATGCGATTGCTCTGGGCACTGTTGCTCTCGGATTCGTGTTACGAGTGCAGGAAGCGGTGGGGACTTTTCTGAACCCAGATGAGGCGCTGCATTTCTTCATCGCCAATCGGGCGTCGTTGCATGCGGTCTATCAAGCCAGCCTGACCCAGGCTCATCCTCCGCTGCTGTTTTTCTTACTGTACGCGTTGCGACCTTTTGGAAATTCAGAGTTCATTCTTCGCCTGCCGTCGGTTCTCGCCGGTAGTTTGTTCTGCTGGATCTTCTTCAAATGGCTGAATCGCATTTTGGGGCCGGTCGTTGCCCTTGTTGGCCTCATATTCGCAACGCTGCTGCCGCCCATGATTAATGTCACCGCGCAGGTCCGCCAGTATGGACTGCTGCTTGTTTTCTTGATAAGTGGAGCCTGGTTCCTGGAAAGCGCGCTGGAAAAAGATTCGCCGGGATTGATGCTGATTTCCGCAGCCTCGCTGTGGCTGGCGATGCTCTCGCACTATTCCGCATTATTCTTCATCGCTGCGGTCGGCCTGTATGCCATTCTGCGCATTTTGAGCAGTGAAACCTCAATCAGCACTGCGATTACGTGGCTTGCGGGCCAAATCGTTATTGTTGCACTCGCTGTTTCTCTCTATCTGACTCACATCTCAAAAATCAAGGGAACAAGTATGGCGGAGCAGGCTTTCGACGGGTGGCTTCGAAAATCCTACTTCCATCAAGGCAGCGACAACGCCCTAACATTCCTGCTCACTCGCAGCTTTAGCCTCTTCCAGTACAGCTTTGGGCAACTCGTGGTGGGCGATATCGTCGCCCTACTTTTCCTGGCGGGAATCGTATTCCTGCTTGGCAACAAGCTCCGAAGCACAAGAACTCGTTACGAACTCGCTGTCATATTCGTACTTCCAGTTTTGCTGAATTACGCCGCTGCTCTCCGGGATCTTTATCCCTATGGGGGCACGCGGCACTGTGTTTATTTAACGATTTTTGCGCTTGCCGTAGTTTCTGCCTGCATCGTTAAGGTCGCGCGTGAAAGCGCTGTCCGTGCCATTGCAATCGCGATTCTAATAGTTACATTGTGCTTCATTTTTCGCACCAATCACGCTCCCTACATTGCTCGCGCGGATCAGAGTCGAAGCAACATGCTTCACGCCGTCACTTTTATTCGTGAGCAAGTATCTGACTCCGATCCAATCTTCGTCGATTACGAGAGTGGAATTGAGCTGGGACACTACCTATGCGAGCAGAAAGCTGTGACCTATGACGGCTCCATTCCCGGTTTTCTGGTTTTTCACTGTGGCGGCAATCGCGTCATTTCCACAATCCCGGATGTGTGGGCATTTACGCCTACAATGTTCTTGCAGGAGTTCAGCAGGCTGGTTCGCGTCGCAAATTTGAAACCAGGCCAAGTTGTCTGGGTGGCTGAAGCGGGATGGATGGTCAAGCTCGATGACGAGTTACGAAAATATTCCGAATTTCATGATTTGAAGACCCAAGCGTTCGGAAACAATCTCCGATTTTTCACACTGACGGTCGGACAACCCTTGCCCCCTCCCGACGCTACGCCTTTAAGAGCTCATCACAAACCCAGCAGGCCTTTCAATTCGAGGGCCGTGCTCAGCAGCTGCGGAACCACCCCCGCAACTTCGGTAATCTTACTAATGCATTGCCGAAGCAAGCTCGTATTTTGAGACTGCTGTGGTTGTTTCAATTCCTCAACCAGTTCGCCAAGGGCTTGCTTTAGCTGTGCCTTTTGCTGAGCTGAAAGCGATTCCGCCTCCTGGTCTGCTGAATTCTCGATATTCTCGCTCAAACGTAGCAGTGCGGAATGCACAGCGCTGGGATTCTTTACGTCCAATCTTGCCAGGTCGACCTTCATCTGGTTGTTGTCGCCAAACATTGCCTGGCCGCGCACATTCACGCTTCCGATGTTCCATTTGCTCGCGTTCATTGGCCACACCTCCCAGTACTGCTTATGAAGCGGCGGCCTGGGCCACAGTGATGGCGCCACGATCGCCGAAAATAGCTTGCCCAGTAACATTGATGATTTGAAATCTGTTTGCCTCGGCCGGCAGCATGCCGATGGCAGCAGCTGACGCGGGGTTGTAAGGCCGTTCAGCGACGTGATCGCGGAATGATTCCAGTTCTACAATCCGGCGGATGATGAATGGATAGGTGTGAGTCGCTTGCGACAACCAGGCGAAGAAGCTGTCGTGCAGTTCGTCTTCCTGCTCCTCAATCGCGCCCAGCCGTGTCGCTTCAGCCAGCTTCTTGCCTACAGTCAAAACAATGAGGGCTCGCCTGGACGCCCCCAAACTGCCCGAAACCAGAAATCCAACCCGGTCTGCCGAGTAATGGCACCGCCGCCACCACGCTGTGTGAATGAAGAACGTAAATGCGCCAACTACATCCTTGAAAAACCAAAAGCGGTAGTGCCCTAACTTTATATGTCCGAGCTGGCGCCCAATAATCATCATCAGCTCGCGGGAATCCCCGGCATCCAACAAGTTGTCGATCAACTCTGACGTGAACACCAGGATACCTTTGCGACTGAATCTTTTCAT
>Ga0187778_10000802_pt1 | contig 22510 bp, 19 predicted proteins | sample 1015_Q2_SP5_20_M_FD_132418 | JGI IMG/M metagenome (GOLD analysis project Ga0187778, IMG submission 132418) | Tropical peat soil microbial communities from peatlands in Department of Meta, Colombia - 1015_Q2_SP5_20_MG | ecosystem: Environmental > Terrestrial > Soil > Wetlands > Peat | place... | reverse complement strand
TGGAGGATTCCGCTCTGCCCAGTAACTGCGCCGTGCCAATACCACGCGTTTTCCGGGTTCCCGCATCTGAACCCGAATCTGATGCAATCCGGGATGCGGATTCTGCGGCTCGAAGCTGAGCACATAGCGACTGTGCAGGTGGTTGGTGAAACTGGTCATGTCGTTCTCGAAACCTTGACGGGAGGCGAACACTTGGTATTCGCCGCCGGTCATCCCCGCAATGGCTTTGGGGGTGTTCTTTCGCATCGCCTGCGTCGCCATCACCAACGGGGCGAGCAGGTTGGGAGTCGATCCCCATTCGTCCTGGTTGCTGCCTCGCTCGGTGTCGAGCATCTCGGAGAGGGCGGGAGAAAACGGAAGAGCGTATACGACGGTGTTGCCATTGCCAAGGGAAGTCACCACATCCTCGAGTTTTGCAAGGTGACTGCCGTGATCGCGCGTCTCGCTGATCAACAAGAGCACCTTGCGGTACCCGGCCGGGGTTCGGTCGAGCATCCTCAGGGAGAACTGCACCGCATCCAGAATTGCCGCCCCGCCATCGCCGGGGTGAAGTTGCTGAAGGTCTCCTGCGATGGCAGATAAATCCGGCGTGAAGTCGCGCAGGAAGAGGACGGTGCTGTCGAACTCAACCAGGGCGACCTGCGACCCGGGATGGGCAAAGACCGGACCCAGCATCGAGCCCAGGCCTCGCACCCGCGCAAATTCGCGGCTTGCTCGGCGCCCACGTTGCAGCGCCAGCATTAGGAAGACCGGCTCGGATTCGCTGGCCTCATCCAGGCGGGCCCTTTGTTCAATGCCATCATCCCGAATCAGGAAGTCCCGGGCCTCTAACCCGTAAACCGGGTTCCCTGCCTCGTCCTTCACCAGTGCGGGCACGAACACGACATTCGATTGGCTGCGAAACGTCGGCTCCTGGCCGCTGCTGTGCATGGCCAGCATCACCCCAAGGAGCGCGGGTAGACTCGCCTTGATCGAACTCATACGATGAGAAATTCCCCGGGCTTCTCCCTCTGTTAGTCTGATGCAGACCGGAACCGGTCAGAGGCTTCTGGATTGACTTCAGCGGTTCAAATCGGTCCCCCTCGGTACGCCCTGCGAGCAGTGCCCGGTTATCTTCCCATCGTACTCATTTTGTTGGTCCTGCCCCGGCACCTCCCGGCCGGACCGGCAGCCGAGGAGAAGCGGCTTTCGGTTTACGCCGCCGCCGCCGATTATTCTCTGGCCGTCAGCGAGCGCAATGGCCGGGATTATGTTGGCCTGTTGGAACTGCTGGAACCGTTGGGGCCGGTCAGCGCCCGAAGCGATGGGCTGCATTGGAGATTGCGCTTCAAGGCTCTGGAGATGGAATTCATTCAGGCCAAGAGCCAGGCCAAAGTGGGCCGGCAGGAAATCGATCTCGGCGCCCCGTTCGTACTCGAGAACGGTCGCGGGCTGGTTCCCCTAACCTCGCTGAACCCCTTGTTGCCTCATTTCGTGGCCGGACCTCTGAACTTTAACGAAGCCGCGCGCCGCCTTTTCCTGGGAAACGTGGGTACGCACTTCACCGCGCAATTGAGTCACGGCACACCACCGCGCCTGGTCATGAACTTCACGGCGCCGGTAAATCCCACCATTGCCACCGAGCCCGGCCGGCTGCGCATGGTCTTCCACCGGGAACCGGTGGTGGCGCCGAGTACGCCCACGCTGACCTTCAACGATACGGCGATCCCCTCGGCCACGTTCGCGGAAAGCAACGGGCTGGCGGAGATCACGGTCACGAGTAGTGTTTCTCTCATGGCAAGCTTCGGCAACGATGGGCGAACCATCACCATCTCGGCAGTTCCGCAGCAGACGATGGCGGCCCAGCCGAAGCGAGAGGCGGAACAGATTCCCGCGGCGACGCTGCCCCCGTCCGGCACTGGACCCGCCCTGCCCCCCGCACCCGGTTCGACGGCAGTCCCGGCAACGCCCGCGGGCCAGAGGGGCTATTTCGCGGTCGTCGACGCGAGCCATGGCGGGGAGGATCGCGGGGTGGCGCTTACTGGCCAGCTGGCCGAAAAGGACGTGACCTTGGCAATGGCTCGCCGACTGCACCTGGAATTAGAGGCCAGAGGTGTGCCTTCCCTGGTTCTGCGCGACTCTGATGCCAATCTCACCCTCGACCAGCGGGCAACCCTGGCGAACGCGACGCACGCGGCCCTCTACATCGGCTTGCATGCTGCCTCCGACGGCAGTGGGGTTCGGCTGTACACGGCCATGTTACCTGCAGGAGGCGACAACAATGGACCCTTCGTCGCCTGGGACGCAGCCCAGTCCCGTTTTGTGCCGCTGAGCGTGGCGGCCGCATCCGGGGTGGCCTCCGAGCTAGAGCGCAAACAGATTCCCGTGCGCGTGCTGACTGCGCCCTTGCGTCCGCTTAACAACATCACCGCCGCTGCCCTGGCGGTGGAACTTGCGCCGCCCCCGGGGTCAGCCCCCAGCCAGCTTAACTCTCCTGTCTACCAGCAGCTCATCGCGGCGACGCTGGCGAACGGAGTGGCTGCCATGCGCGACAAGCTGGGAGCGCCACGATGATCCCGCGCCATTTGCTGATCGGCATCGCCCTCATGTTGGCGGCCGCGCTCGCCATGAGTGCTTACGTTTGGCGCATGCGTGGGCGGGTCGCCGCGGTCGAACCCACCGCCGACACCCGTCCCCTGGCCCCGCCGGTCTCCGGGCCCATGGAACCCGTCACTCTGTATGTGGCCGATGATGAAACCGGCTCCCTGCACGTCCAGGGCGCCAGCATTCCGCTGCCTTCCGACCGCCAACAGCGGGCCGAGGAACTCCTGCGTGCCCTGCTGGGCATTTACCTCGACAAGGCCTCACCTCATGCCCTTCCGCCCGCGTCGGAGGTGCGGGCCATTTACCTGGTCGATCCTGGTCTGGCCGTGATCGATCTCAACGCCGTGTTTGCCGACGCGCATCGCTCCGGAGTGCTGCAGGAAGAGCTCACCGTAACCAGCCTGATCCAGACCTTGGCCGCAAACATTCCGGGAATTCTACGAGTCAAGATACTGGTGGATGGCAAGGAACGCGCCAGCTTAGCCGGTCACGCCGACCTTTCCAACTTTTACGACGTCGCAGCCGTCAATGGTTTTGTCGCCCAAGCGCAGGCAGCACCGTGAGGACGATTTTCGATTGCCAGTTGCCTCAACCCGGGAAGACACCGTTTCGAGGTGATCTTCGCGGTGTTTTTCGATCGACATTTGGCAATTGAAAATTCACAATCCTTCCATGGTCTTCCGTTCCGACAATCGTGCCCCCGAGCAGTTGCGGCCCCTTAACATTGTGCCCGACTTCATTCATACCGCGGAGGGTTCCGCGCTGATCGAAGTGGGAAACACGCGTGTAATCTGCACCGCCTCGGTCGAGGAAACGGTGCCGGCGTTCCTGCGCAACCGAGGCAAGGGGTGGATCTCCAGCGAATACGGAATGCTTCCCCGCTCCACCCTGACCCGCATGCCGCGGGAGGCCAGTAAAGGCCGTCCCAGCGGACGTACGCAGGAAATCCAGCGACTGATCGGCCGTTCTCTGCGCGCCGTCGCCGACCTGGGGCGTCTCGGCGAACGCACCATCTGGATCGACTGCGACGTCATTCAGGCCGACGGGGGAACGCGCACGGCCTCCATCACGGGCGCGTTTGTGGCCTTGGGTCTGGCGCTGGAAAAACTGGTTGAGGCGGGCACTCTGACGGCCGTCCCCCTGCGCGACTTCGTGGCGGCGGTGAGCGTGGGCATCGTGGATGGAGAGGTTCTGCTCGATCTTTGCTACGAAGAGGATGCGCGCGCCGAGGTCGACATGAACTTCGTTATGACCGCGGGGCATAAGATGGTGGAAGTGCAGGCCACTGCCGAACACCGCGTGTTCGACGAGCCACAGCTGACGAAGATGCTGGCATTCGCCCGGAAGGGCGTGGAAACGCTGATCGCGAAGCAGCAGGCGATCTTGAGTACGCTGACGCTGCGGCAGTGAGGACGGCGCAGGCGGAGAGCTCAGGGTAACGTTTGCGGCCAAGCGCCCCGAAGCCCACGATGTTCATCCGTCACTACGCGAGTGCCAGCCGCGTATTACAATAAAAATCCGCCCCCAAACAGCTTGCCGGCGGACCGAATCCGTAGTCGATTCCACGCATTCATTGATGGGAGGAAAGATCATGAAGCTCACCCCTGGAAAACTTGCTGGCCTCAAGCGTGTTTCAACTGACCAAGGTGTTATAGCTGCCGCCGCCATGGATCAGCGCGGCTCGCTGCAGAAATCCCTGGCCAAGGAGAAAGGCGGCGAAGTCAGCGACGCCATGATGGAGGAATTCAAGTCGCTGGTCACCGAGGTCCTGACCCCGCATGCCAGCGCCATCCTGCTCGATCCCGAGTGGGGCTTGCCCGCCTCCAAGCACCGCGCCAAGAACGCCGGCTTGCTCCTTGCCTATGAGAAGACGGGGTACGACAAGACCGGTCCAGGCCGCTTGCCCGACCTGCTCGACCACTGGTCGGTGCGCCGCCTGAAGGAAGCCGGCGCCGACTGCGTGAAGATCCTGCTCTACTACACCCCTACGATCCGAAAGACGTGAATGACCGGAAGCATGCCTGGGTGGAGCGCATCGGCGATGAATGCCGGGCTAATGACATTCCGTTCTTCCTGGAGTTCGTGGGTTACGAGGAGGGTGCGGACGAAAAGGGCTTCGAGTACGCGAAGAAGAAGCCCCAGATCGTCATCGAGAGCATGCGCGAATTCAGCAAAGAGCGCTACGGCGTGGACGTGCTCAAGGTCGAAGTGCCGGTGAACATGAAGTTCGTCGAAGGCTCCAAGGTGTTCGCCGGGCAAAAGGCTTGCGCCAGGAAGGAAGCTGCGGATCTGTTTCTGAAAGCGGCTTCGGTGGCGACCAAGCCCTTCATTTACCTGTCGGCCGGGGTGAGCAATGCCGAGTTCACCGAGGCGCTCGAACTGGCGGGCGCATCGGGCGTAAAGTTCAACGGCGTGCTCTGCGGCCGCGCCACCTGGAAAGAAGGCATTCCGGTGTACGCCAAGCAGGGGCCCTCAGCCTTCCGCAAGTGGCTCGAGACCGAAGGCGTCCAAAACATTAACAATGTCAATCAACGGTTGAAGGCCGCAACCTCCTGGCATTCGATTTACGGTGTGGAACCGGCCCTGGTGGGAGCCTAGACCACAAACCTCATATGGGTTCGATTCCAAGAGGCGTGCCGCGAGGGGCACGCCTCTGACGTTCGCGACCAGGCTCCCGCCCAGCGGTTGTCCGGAAGAGCGTTCCGCCGTCACCCTACCCGACCCGGCGCCCTCTGGCCAAGGGAGCGGTTTAAGATGGGAGACGACATCCCATGAACGCCAACTCGCAGACAGCCCTCATCACCGGCGCCTCGGGCGGTATCGGGTACGAACTGGCCAAGCTTTTCGCGCGCGACCAGTACAACCTGGTTCTGGTGGCTCGCAGCGGCCCCAGACTGGTCCAGGTGGCCGAGGAACTGCGCCAGAAACACGGCATCAGCGTGAAGACCATCCCACTGGATCTGGGACTCCCCCAGGCCGCGCCCGACCTCTTTGAGGAAACGCAGCGCGCCGGAATTCACGTGGACATGCTCATCAACAATGCGGGCTACGGCGCCTCCGGCAACTTGGCCGACATGCCCCTCGAGGCCTGTTACGGGCAAATTCAACTGAACGCGACGGCGCTCACGTTGCTGACGCGGCTGTACCTTTCCCCTATGCTCGAGCGGCATTCCGGCAGGATCATGAATGTCGCTTCCACGGCCGCCTTCCAGCCGGGTCCGCTCATGGCGGTGTACTATGCAACCAAGGCCTACGTGCTGTCGTTCTCCGAGGCAATCGCCAATGAGCTCATGGGGACAGGTGTCACCGTCACCTGCTTCTGCCCCGGCGCCACGCTCACCAACTTCCAGAAACGGGCCGGAGTGGAGAGCTCGCGCCTGTTCAAGCGGGTGGGTGCCATGAGCGCGAAACGGGTGGCGGAAGACGGATACCGGGCCTTGATGTCCGGAAAAACGCTGGCCATCCCTGGCTTTCACAACTGGCTGGTGGCGGAGTCGGTGCGCTTCGCACCACGCAAGTCGGTGACGGCGATCTCGCGATGGATTGCGCAGAAGGTGGAATAGATGGGATTTCGCCGGAGACGGACGGCGGCGCGTCAGGCCGGCTCGGTCACTCCCACTCGATGGTGCCGGGAGGCTTGGACGTTATGTCGTAGACCACCCGGTTCACGCCCTTGACCTCGTTGACGATGCGGTTCGAAAGGGTCTTCAGGACTTCGGGGGGGAGCGGTACCCAATCGGCAGTCATGCCGTCTTCCGAGTGCACGGCGCGAATGGCACACGTGTAGGCGTAGGTGCGCTGGTCACCCATCACCCCGACCGACTTCACCGGCAACAGCACGGCGAAGGCCTGCCAGATCTGCCCATACAAGCCGGCTTTCTTGATTTCATCGACAACAATCTCATCGCAATCCCGCAGGATGTGGAGGCGCTCCTGGGTGACTTCTCCCACAATGCGGACGGCCAGGCCCGGCCCGGGGAAAGGCTGGCGCTGCAAAATCTCCTCGGGCATGCCGAGGTCGCGGCCGATCTTCCGAACCTCATCCTTGAACAGGTCCTTGAGCGGCTCGATCAACTTGAGTTGCATGGTCTCCGGCAGGCCACCGACATTGTGATGGGTCTTGATGATCTGGGAGGGGCCGCGCACGGAGCGGGATTCAATCACGTCGGGATAGAGCGTACCTTGGACCAGCCATTCCACATGTCCTTCTTCCCTCTCGATGCGGAGCGCTTCTTCTTCAAAAATGGAGATGAACTCGTTGCCGATGATCCTGCGCTTCTTTTCAGGATCAATCACGCCTGAAAGCTTTGCCAGGAAGCGGCGGCTGGCATCCACCGCGACGAGGTGGAGACCGAGTTTCTGGCGCAGGTTCTGCTGCACCTTCTCGAATTCGTTCTTGCGCAGCACGCCATTGTTGACGAAAACGCAGGTCAGGCGCGAACTGCCCTGGTCATCGCGTAAGGCGCGATCCACCAGGGTAGCCGCAACCGAAGAATCGACGCCTCCGGACAGCGCGCAGAGCGCGCGTCCCGCGCCGACCTGCTGCTTCACCTGCGTCACCGTGGCCTGGATGAAGTGCTGTGCCGTCCAAGTCGGCTTGGCGTCGCAGATAACCAGCGCGAAGTTGCGCAAGATGTCCTTCCCCAGCGGCGTATGGTGCACTTCGGGGTGAAACTGCACCGCCCACAGGTTGTGCTCGGGATCTTCGATCGCTGCGACCGCGCTCGGAGATTGTGCGGTGAGGCGGAAACCGGCAGGCAACTGCTCGGCCTCGTCGCCGTGCGACATCCAGACCGAGAGCGTGCCGGGCAGTCCGGCAAAAAGCCGAGAATCGCTGCTCTTGATTTCGATCTGGGCGTGCCCATATTCGCGCTTGTCCGCGGGGCGCACCTTGCCGCCCAGGGCAAACACCATGAACTGCAAGCCGTAGCAGATGCCGAGTACCGGCACACCCAGGCCGAAGATTTGCTTGTCGGCGTGGGGTGCATCGTTGTCGTACACGGACGAAGGGCCGCCCGACAGGACGAGGCCCACCGGCGAGTAGCCGCGGATTTCCGCCAGGCTCGCATTGAAGGGCAGGACCACCGAGAAGACGTTCAATTCACGGAGGCGGCGCGCAATGAGTTGGGAATATTGCGCACCAAAGTCGAGGACGACAATGGATTGAGCTTCCACGGATGAGTGTCTCAAACCCGGGCTGGTAATGTAAAGCCAAGCTGCGCCACACAGCCAGAGGTCCTCGTTAGGGATCGAGCGGCGGGAGAGAGCAGCGCTCCAGGTCGATGTGGCTCAGGATGAGCTCATCCTGGTCCACCATGCCAGAAGAAGGACCGGGTTCGGGCGGGCGGCCATATAGCGGGTTGGGCGGGCGGCCGGGCGCTTCCAGGATCGCCAGGTAGCCGGCCAGCCTTCCGACATAAAGCACATCGACGCAGGCGAAGTAGACGAGGACGAGCAGCACCGCCACTCCGGCCACGATGGCGGACGGCATGGCGGACAGCAGAGCCACGACCAACATGGCGCTGGCCAGGGCAAGCAGGAAAAGGCCGAGGTGGGAGAGTCCGAACCATGCGCCCACAGCCAGTACGGATCCAGGGCGCTCGCGGACCAAGCCGACAGCTTCCGACAGGGATCCGAAGGTGTCTGCTCCCGAGCGCACGACAAAGACCGAGGCCAGAGACAGAAACCAGTTCAGCCAAGACCAGGCCAGCCATACCAGCAGGCACATCACCAGCAGAGTGACCGCAATCACCGCAGGCTGGAGGGTGACCCCAGCCAGAACCATTGCGGCGAGGCAGCCGGCACAGGCGGCCAGCGTCACGCCAGCACGGAGAAAGTTCAAGCCCACGAGAGAGCGCAGCTGTCCGCGCTTGGCGGGTTGTGCCAGCTTCTCCCCATCGGCGCCCGCCTGGCCTGCGGGGCCAAGGCTTCGGAGACGTTCCCGCAGGCACGCCCACAGCTCGGCCAGCACGACGGCGCGGCCCACAGAGGCGAACAGGATCCAAAGGACAAGCAATGCGGCACACGCGACAATGCCCGCGAGGACTGCGCGGAGACCGCTGCCTTGCGCCATGTGAGCGAGGGCCGGGGAGGCCGGAAAGGAATGCCGGGGCAGCAGCAGCAAATCCGTGTCTGAGAGGGGAAGAGAGTTCAGGTATTCGAGCAGGCCGAAGCCCAGCAGCGTGCACGCGGCAGCGCCGAAGCTCCAGCGCCAGGCGATTTCCGCCAAGGGCAGCGCCGGATGGCGCAGGACCGCACGAAAACCTTCAGCCGACGGAGACCAGGAAGACATCGACTGCAAGGATAGCCGATTGCCAGGCGCCCGGGCCGGGGAAATTCACGCCCGGCCGGCACGCAACTCCAGGCAACGGTTTATATCGTAACAAGATATTTATCGATCGCGGCCGACGCCGCATGCATCTAACCTACATGTGACTCACGAACGTCGGCACGGGAGTGTCCGTGCGTGCGCACGGCTGCTGCCGCGCCCCAGCCAGAGATATCCAACCTAAGGAGTGTGATCATGAAGTGCGTGAAGTACGTTGCGGTTTTGGCTACGCTCATTCTGGGCTTGTCCCTGGGCGCATTCGCCAAAGACAAGAACGAAGGGAAGTTCACGCTGGGCAACACCGCGAAGGTCGGTTCGACGGAGCTGAAACCGGGTGATTATAAAGTGGAGTGGCAGGGCTCGGGCGATGCCGTCGAAGTGAAGATCCTGCAGGGCAAGAAGGTAGTCGCAACCACGACCGCCAAACTGGTGGAGCAGAAGGAGCCCGCACGGGCCGATGCGGTGACCTTGGACAACCAGACCAGTGCCAAGATTCTCCGGGAGATTGATTTCGGGAACCGTAAAGAATCGCTGGTCTTCGGAAGTAACCAGATCCTACAAGGCTCGTAGCGCCCGTCGTCAGCCGGAGTGGCACGCCGCGAGGGCGGAGGCGGGTTCCGCCCTCTTCGGCCTGCCCGCAGGGCGTCAGCAAAGCACGATATTGACCAGCCTGCCCGGCACCACGATCACATTCTCCACCTGCTTGCCGGCTACGGCCTTTCTAATCTTCTCGTCGGCCATGGCACGTTCGCGGACCAGCACCTCGGTGGCATCCGCCTGAACCGTAATGCGGCTGCGTACTTTACCGTTAATCTGCACGGGCATTTCGATTTCTTCTTCCTGAGCCAGGACAGGATCGTACTTTGGCCAGGGAGCCCGGAGCAGGTTCCCCTGCTGTCCCAAGATTTCCCAGAGTTCGTGTGCAAGATAGGGCGCGAATGGCGCCAACAGCAGCGCGAGATCGCGCTGCAATTCGGCGAGCAATCCCGCGGGAACAATTGCAGCCACCGACTCCCCGCGAGTCCTATTTTCTTCCAGCCCGTAGAGCTCGTTCACCAGTTCCATGATGGCGGCGATGGAGGTGTTGAAGTGCCAGCGGCCCTGGAAGTCGTCGCTGACTCTCTTGATCGTCTGATGCAATTTGCGTTGGACGGCGCGCGCTTCCGGGGACAGGTTCACCGCCTGCGGCGCGGCTGGGCCGGCATTGCGGGTGGCCGCCGCATGGCGCATCACGAAGCGGTAGACGCGGCCCAGGAAGCGCTGGATGCCCTCGATGCCCTTATCCTGCCAGTCCAGATCGCGGTCCGGCGGAGCCGCAAACAGGCTATAGAGGCGGGCAGCATCCGCCCCGTAGCGCGCCACCATTTCGTCCGGGGTCACCACGTTGCCCAGGCTCTTGGACATTTTGGCGCCATCCTTGATCACCATGCCCTGGGTAAAGAGGTGCTCGACGGGTTCGTCGTTTCTGACCAGACCGAAGTCGCGCATGAACTTGGTCCAGAAGCGCGAGTAGATGAGGTGCAGAATCGCGTGCTCGACGCCGCCAATGTACTGGTCGATAGGAAACCAGTAGGCGATGGTGTCCGAGGCGAACGGCGCTTGACTGTTCCTGGCGTCGGCGTAGCGGTAGAAATACCAGGACGAGTCGACGAAGGTGTCCATGGTGTCGGTCTCGCGGCGCGCCGCACCGCCACATTTCGGGCAGGTGGCGTGGAGAAACTCCGGCACTTCGAGCAAGGGAGAGCCCCCGGTAAGCGTGATCTGCACGTTATCCGGGAGGAGAACCGGCAGATCCTTTTCGGGCACGGGCACAATGCCGTCCTCCTCGCAATAGAGCATGGGGATGGGCGTGCCCCAGTAGCGCTGGCGGGAGATGCCCCAGTCTTTCAACCGATAGGTGACGGTGGCCTTGCCGAAGCCGTTTTGCTGGGCGTATTCCGCCATTTTCCTGATGGCCTCGGGGGAGCGCAGTCCGCTGAAGAGGCCGGAGTTCACCACCAGGCCGTTCTCGTCGACAAAGGGGAGCGGCGGATCTGAGGAAGTCTCGTCAGCATCACCGCCGCCGGGCAGGACCACCAGCCGGACCGGCAGCTTGTACTTCTTGGCAAACTCGTAGTCACGTTCATCGTGCGCAGGCACGCTCATGATAGCGCCCGTGCCGTAATCCATCAGGATGTAGTTCGCCACCCAGATGGGAAGCTTTTCGCCGTTAAACGGATTGATCGCGCCCCATCCGGTATTCACGCCGTGCTTCTCGATTTCGCCGATGTCGCCGAGTTCCTTCGCCTTGCGCTGCTCGGCAATCAACTGCTCCACCTTGGCCCGTAAGACGGCGTTCTCCGCCGTCATGTCCGAGACCAGCGGGTGTTCCGGGGCAAGTTGCACCGAGGTCGCGCCGTAGATCGTGTCCACCCGGGTGGTGAAGACGCTGATGGCGGGACCGGAGGGAGGCGCGGGGCCGTCGATTTTGAAATCGATGAGGGCGCCCTCGCTGCGGCCGATCCAGTTGCGCTGCATGACTCGGACTTTTTCAGGCCAGCCGGGAAGCCGGCCGAGATCGCGGAGCAGTTCCTCGGCGTAGTCGGTGATGCGCAGAAACCACTGCTCAAGCTCGCGCTGCTCGACCAGCGTGTCTTCATGACGCCAGCAATAGCCGCCGTTGATGACCTGTTCGTTGGCCAGCACGGTACAGCACTTCGGGCACCAGTTCACCTTGCTTTTCTTGCGGTAGGCCAGGCCCCGTTCGTAAAGTTTGAGAAAAAACCACTGGTTCCACCGGTAGTACTCGGGGAAGCAGGTCGTGACCTCGCGTTGCCAGTCGTAGGCGAAGCCCAGGCGTTGCATCTGCGCCTTCATGTTGGCGATGTTGCGCAGCGTCCACTCGCGAGGCGGCACGTTGGCAGAGATAGCCGCATTCTCCGCGGGCAAGCCGAACGAATCCCAGCCCATGGGATGGAGCACGTTGCAGCCGTTCATCCACATATAGCGGGCGAGGGCATCGCCGATCGAGTAGTTGCGCACGTGACCCATGTGCAGCGCGCCCGAAGGATAGGGCAGCATCTCCAGCACGTAGTACTTGGGCTTGAGCGAGGTCGACTCGGCCGCATAGAGCATGGGCTCCTGCTGCCAGCGTTCGAACCACTTGGACTCGACGCGCTGCGCATCGTAACGTTCGTCACGAGCAGGAATCACTTTTTCGTCTTGCGCCATCGGAGAGTTCGACGTGTGCCGAATAAACGTTCATTTTACCAGCCCCTTCAGCGTTTCCACGTTCCGACGATCATCGCCCGGCTTGTCGATGGGCGTCTCAGCGATGAAGGCTGCGTGGGCGAGGCGACCGTCGTTCAGCAGGCGGCGGAAGGCGGCGCGGCCGATCTGACCCTGGCCGATGTGCTGGTGGCGATCTAACCCGGAGCCGCGCGCCGCTTTGGCGTCGTTGCAATGCCAGACGGGAACGTTGTTCAAGCCGATGGTGGCCTCGAGGTGCTCGAGGGTTGCACGGAATCCAGCAGGGCTGACGATGTCGTAGCCCGCGGCATGGGTGTGGCAGGTATCGATGCAGGCAGCGACGGGAATGAGATCCCGCAGAAAGCCGAGGACTTCGGCAACCTGTTCGAAGCTGCCGCCCAGAGAGAATTCGGCGCCGGCGGTGTTCTCGATGAGAATGGTGAGGCCATGCCCCGCCAGATCGAGACCCCGAGTGGCGGCGGAGATAGCCGCCGCCGTCCGAAGCAGCCCCCGTTCGCGGTCGGTCCCGCGGAAGGAGCCGGGGTGCAGGACGAGATAGTCGGCGCGTAAGGCCAGGGCGCGTTCGATTTCGCCGCGGAACGCCTCCACGGATTTCTTGAGAAAAGCCTCGTTCGTGGCCGCCAAGTTCACCAGGTAATTGGTGTGGACGACCAACGGCCGGAGATCGTAATGGTGGCGCAGACGGTCGAGTTCCTCGTACTGGGGCCGGCTCAGGGTATAGGGCGCCCACTGGCGAGGACTGGAGGAAAAGATCTGGAAGGTGCTGCATCCCAGGCGATAGGCTCGCTCGGCGGCGTTGTGCACTCCGCCCGCGATCGAAGTGTGGATGCCGATGCGCCGGGAGGTACGGCGCGCCGGCCGCCGGGGAGGCGGTGTCCTGAGGATGTCCTGTTCCCGGGCGATGGCGCGGGGCATGGCAGGAGTATAAAAGGCACAGGGAAAAGGTCGCAGCTCCCACGGCCTCCCCGGAATGCATAGTTTGCGGTGCAGGTCGAGGGGCGATACACTCGGGGCGAGGTGGGTCATGCTGGTGGTCATGCAGGCGCACGCCACCGAAGAGCAGGTGCGCCACGTCTGTCAGAAAATCGAGTCCCTCGGATACCGGGCGCACTCCATCCCCGGCACGCAACGAACCGCTATTGGGATTACCGGGAACCAGGGCGAGGTGGAGGCCGGCACGCTGGAGGAAATGCCCGGCGTGCAGGAGGTCATCCGCGTCAGCAAACCCTACAAGCTGGTGAGCCGGGATCTGAAGGAAGAGAACACGGTGATCGGCTTTTCCGGCACCCAGGCCACGTTTGGCGGCCGGAACCTGGCCATCATCGCTGGGCCCTGCGCCATTGAGAGTCGCGAGCAGGCGTTGGCCATAGCCGAGCGCGTGTGCCGGGCGGGCGCGCAGTTCTTCCGCGGCGGCGCCTATAAGCCGCGCACTTCACCCTACACGTTCCAGGGACTGGGTGAGGAAGGGCTGCGCATCATGGCCGAGATTCGCGACCGGTTCGGGATGAAGATCGTCACCGAGGCCATCGACAACGAATCCTTAGAGCTGGTCGAACAGTATGCCGATGTGATCCAGATTGGCGCGCGCAACATGCAGAACTTTTCCCTGCTGAAGCGGGCGGGGCGAACCAAAAAGCCGGTGCTGCTGAAACGGGGGATGTCGGCGACGCTGGAAGAATTCCTCATGGCGGCTGAGTACATCATGAGCGAGGGCAACTACCGGGTGGTGCTGTGCGAGCGGGGAGTGCGAACCTTCGCCGACCATACCCGCAATACTCTCGACCTGAGCCTGGTGCCCGCAGTGCAGCGTCTGAGCCATCTGCCCATCGTGGTCGACCCCAGTCACGGGACGGGAAAGCGCAACAAGGTGACGCCCTTATCCCGAGCGGCGGTGGCGGTAGGCGCGGACGGGCTTATCGTCGAGGTACACCACCAGCCGGACAAAGCCCTCTCCGACGGAATGCAATCGCTGTATCCTGAGCAGTTCGAGGAATTGATGGCCCAGGTGCGCCAGATCGCGGTGGTGCTGGGTAGGACGATTTCTCCGATCCGTGCCGACGCGCCGGTGGTGAAATCCGCTCCCGCGCCAGTCCGTCCCCAGCCCCTGGCCCAGTAGCCGGATGTAGTACACCTCCCACCTCCCTGGTAACCGTGGTTTTTGTGCCTCATGGCTGAGCGGACGGTTCCTGCTTTCCTCCCGCCGACCAGCACCGCATCCGGCCCCATCTTTCGGAGCTGAGCCGATGCGAGCAGCTATCAGATTCTCCGCAAAATGAGAATCACGGATCTCCTGCTCTAGGCCGAGGACATCTACTCGCCGGGCAGCGGAAATGGCATGCACTGAAGCCAAGGGCAGTGCGTCCACCGAAGCTCCGAACCGACGGGGATCTGCAACGGGTCCTGCTCCAACCCGCTTTTACTTTATTGATCATCTCTTCCCGACTGTCGTAATCTTTCCACTCCGGCCAATTCTTTGCGCAAGATCCTGCTCATCACAGTGCTGCTGCCTTTGGCAGCCGCTCTTGCCTGGTGGTACTTGCACGAGCGCACGTTTCCCGACTACGGCCCGGCATACCGGGAATACGCCTACGTGACCAACGGGAAGAGCAATACCGTCTCCGTGATCGATCTGCGCACGTACCAGCCAGTGAAGACGCTCACGGTGGGCAGCGAACCGACGGGGCTGGCGGCGAACAGCCGGAAGAACGAGATTTACGTTGTCAACAGCGGCTCGAATAACGTAAGCATCATCGACGCGGAGAAGAACCAGGTGGCGGCTACGCTCGGCGTCCATGGCAAACCGTATTTCATCGACGTCGCGGCCGACGGGAAACGGGCGTACGTGGCCAACTCCGCTTCCGCCAACGTCTCGGTGATCGACCTCGAGAAGCGTGCTGTGGTGGGAACGGTGCGCGTAGGTGGCGCCCCGGGACTGGCGCGGGTTTCGCGGGACGGCCGCACGGTAGTGGTCAGCAACCGAACGGATAACTCCGTGTCGATTCTCGATACCAACAAGATGGCGGTGCGAGCGACGATTCCGGTTTGCGAGCACCCGGAGGATATCGCCATCCTTCCTGACTCCAGCAAGGCGTTCGTAGCCTGCACCGGCTCGGTGCAGGTGGCTTCCATCGATCTTAAAGCGGATAAGGTGCTGGCCCTGCTCGAAGTGGGCAAGACTCCCGTGAACCTGGCGCTCAAGCCCGATGGCGGCGAACTGATCGTCTGTAATTTCGATTCCGACAACATCTCCATCATTGAAACCACCACCAACGAAGTATCCGGGAGTTACCTGATCGGCACCAAGCCGTCACGCGCGGTCATATCGGCGGATAATGCGCGCCTCTACGTAAGCAACTTTGGTTCCAACACGGTGGCAGTGTACGACATCGACTACGGCAAACTGATCGCGATCCTCCCGGTAGGAAGCGCGCCCGATGCGCTGGCTCTGTCCATGAACCAGAACTACGTGCTTGTGCTGGACTCGGAGTCGGGGGATGTCACGGTAATGCAGAAGAGAAAACCGACGAGGCTTGAGCCCAGCGAGTACAGCCTACTGACGATGATTCCGGTGGGAGTGCAGCCCAATAACATCGTGGTGAAGTCGTTTCTCATGATCAAGCCGGGAGCGAAGTGACTGGTAGCGGCTTCAGGCGCGGTTCGGACATGCTTGGGATCGAGCTTGGGATGGATGCTGGACAAGGAGGGCGCTGATCGCATAATCTGAACCTAGCCCGTGCGCAGCTTGCGCGCGGGCATTTTTTTTGGTTGGGAGGGAGTTCGACATGGCGCCACGGGTCAAGTACAAGGATGAACGCGAGCTCGAAGAAGTCGTGAAGAAGTTTGAAAACTGCGAGTACGGGCTTGCGGAGTTCCCGCATGCGCGGCATCTGACCGTGGCAGCCTGGTACCTGTCACGGCTCCCGGCCGGGGAAGCTATGGCAGCCATGCGCCGCAGCTTGTTGCGGTTCACCGAGCACCACAAGAAGCAGGGATATCACGAGACCATCACCCGTTTCTGGATGGAACTGGTGGCGGGCTTCCTGAGCGAGGATGGCATGGACAGGCCCCTGGTGGACTCGGTGAATGCGCTCGTGGAGGACTATTCCAACAAGGACATCATCTTTGCGTACTACAGCCGGGACCGCGTCATGTCGGAAGTGGCCAAGCAGGAATGGCTGGAGCCGGATGTCAAGCCATTGCCCAGAGCGCAGTTGTCCGCTTAACACAGTCTGACCGTTCTGTTTCTACCCCTGACCTAGCCGATCATGAACGAGCCCCTCCGTCCCGGCGAGGGGTGCTACCGCCTCCCGCGGAGATCATCTGGTGATTTGGGCTAGCGCTGGCTTAACAAATCCAAGACAGCAGTGGTTTCGACCAGGATGCCGGTCTTGAGGCTGGGTTCGAGGTCGGGGGCGAACAGGGGAGAATGGGGGCCGGGCAGAACCCTGCCGCTCTTTTCCGCGGCAGCGAAAGTGGCGGGATCGGCGGCGCCCAGTTCCAGCATCACGATCGGGACACCGTCCCGGCGGTACTCGGCGAAGTCGTCGCTGGCCATGACGGGAGGTTCCTGAACCACATTCGACTTTCCGAGCGTGTCTTGGAGAGCAGCGACGACTCGCCCGGTGACGACCGGGTCATTGTAGACGGCGGCGACGCTTTCGAAGACCTTCACCTCGGGCTTGGTCTCCGCTCCCGCGGCTTCGGCCTCGGCATCGGCGATGCGCTCGATAGCGGCCAGCACGTGCCGGCGGACTTCTTCCTTGTAGGTCCGCACGGTCAGAGACAGGCGGACCTCATCCGGAATGATGTTGTTCTTGGTGCCCCCCTGGATGGTGCCGACCGTGACCACGGCCGGGTCCTGCGGATTGGTCTCCCGCGACACAATGGTTTGCCAGGCAAGGATGGTGCGGGCGGCAATCACGATAGGATCGACGGTGACTTGGGGCGCGGATCCATGACCGCCCTTGCCGAAGATGGTTACGTCCACCGAATCAGCGTTGGAGGCGGAGTAGCCTGGCGTGTAGCCCACCTTGCCGGCGGGAAGGCCGGCCGAGTCATGCACGGCAAAGACGAAGTCGGGTTTGGGGAAGCGGGTGAAGAGTCCTTCCCGGAGCATGGCCGTGGCACCCTGGATGCGCTCCTCGGCGGGCTGGCCAATGTAGATGAAAGTCCCGTGCCAGTGGTCCTTGTTCTGCGCCAGGAGCGCGGCGGTGCCCATTCCCACTGACATGTGCAGGTCGTGACCGCAGGCGTGCATCACGGGAACTTCTATGCCGAGATCGTTGTGCGTGGTGACGTGGCTGGCGTAGGGCAAGCCGGTCCTCTCCGGCACCGGTAAAGCGTCGAGTTCGGCGCGAATGGCAACAACCGGGCCGGGGCCGTTCTTGAGCACGCCGACCACACCCGTGCCACCGACGCCAGTCGTGACGTCATAGCCCAGTTTGCGGAGCTGGTCGGCGATCTTTGCCGCCGTCTTCTCTTCGTGGAGCGACAGCTCAGGATGGCGATGAAGGTCCATGTACAGCGCCTCCATTTGCGGGTAAACGCTGTCGATCTGTTGGGGGGAGGGAGCCTGCCAAGCGTCCGCGGCCGAGAGCCGGCCGGCGCCCAGCATGAAGCTGAGGATCGCCATTGCAATGGTGCGTTTCATGGAGGTCTTATTTAACCACGGACTACCAGCCGAGCGGCTCTCCCCTTCATATATAGTGGGATGGATTCCGATGCAGATGCGCGAAAATGTTCCTCTCGCGCCGTTGACCACGCTCGGCGTCGGTGGCCCCGCCCGCTACTTTGTGGAGGCGAAGACAGCCGAGGAAGTACAAGAGGCGGTTCGTCACGCCAGGCAGAAGGATGCGCCGCTGTTCGTCCTTGGTGGTGGCAGTAACCTTGTGGTCTCGGACCGTGGGTGGCCTGGGTTGGTGCTCAAGGTTGCCATCGTCGGGATTGAGCCGCGAGAAGAGACCGGGCACTTCGATGTCGGCGCGGGGGAGAACTGGGACAGGTTCGTGGCGACTGCCGTAGGGCTCGGCTGCGAGGGCGTGGAATGCCTCAGCGGCATTCCCGGCAGCGTTGGCGGGACGCCGGTGCAAAACGTGGGGGCGTATGGGCAGCAAGTTTCGGAAACCATCGAGTCGGTGCAGGTGTTCGATCTCAGGGACCACCAGATTCGTGATCTCTGCACTGAGGCCTGTGGATTCTCCTACCGCTCGAGCATCTTCAACACGACCGAGCGGGACCGATATATCATCCTGCGCGTTACCTACGTCCTGGTGCCGGGGGGAGGGCCTCAGCTCCGGTACGCGGATTTGAAGAAATATTTCGAGGGCAGGCAACCAGGACCCAGTCTCGAGGAAACCCGGGAGGCGGTACGGCAGATTCGCGCCAGCAAAGCGATGCTGATCACGCCTGGCGATGAGGATTGCCGCAGCGCCGGGTCTTTCTTCAAGAACCCGGTGCTGAGCGCAGAGCAATACGGAAAACTCAGCCGGCGGGCTGGCGCGCGAGGTCTTGAGATCCCGAGTTATCCCGCGCTGGAAGCACAACGAAAGGTCTCAGCGGCGTGGCTGGTGGAGCATTCCGCATTTGAAAAAGGCTACCGGTGGGGACAGGTCAGAATCTCCCGCAAGCATGCGCTGGCCATCGTGAATGGTGGAGGAGCGACGGCGGCGGACGTGGTGGCTCTAAAGGATGAGATTCAACGGCGTGTCGAGGAAATGTGGGGCATCCGGCTGGAGCCGGAACCGGTATTCGTGGGGTTCTAACCGCCATCGCCAGTCCTTGTTCGTTCGTCATCGGCCGTCAGCGCCAGTGGGCCATGCTTCGTTTGTGGCGGAGGAAGTGTGCCCCGGCTCCGGCAGCGACGGGCTTTGGGATTGCTCTGGCCACATTGTGCTCCGGCTCTCCTGCTCATTCTCCATGGGCGAGGCGAGCGGCTTCCTGAAAGATCTTCACGAACATCGCGCGCGTGAGTTTGCCGGTCTGGGTGTTCTGGTTGGAGGGATGGTAAGAGGCCAGCAGGATCTTGCCATCAGGAAGCTGGTATCGGACGCCATGGGCAAAAGGGTACGCGGTTTTGCTCCGCAACAGGCCGCGGCGCTTGAGAGAATTGAGGTAGGCATCAAAACCGATCCTGCCTAAGGCCACCACGATCTTCAGTTTTCCCAGCCCGGCAATCTCCCGGTCCAGGAAAGGGGCGCAGTTGGCGAGTTCCCGGGGCACGGGCTTATTTCCCGGTGGGGCGCAGCGGAGGGCGGCCGTGATGTAGACGTCCTTCAGCCTGAGTCCATCGTGGCGGCTGGTGGCCGCCGGTTGGCTGGCGAAGCCGGTCTCATACAGGACCGGGTACATGAAGTTCCCCGAGGCATCGCCGGTAAAGGGACGGCCGGTACGATTGGAGCCGTGGGCTCCCGGGGCGAGGCCCAGGATCAGCACGCATGCCTTTGGATCGCCGAAGCCGGGAACCGGTTTGCCCCAGTATTCCCAATCACGCCAGGCGCGCTTTTTCTCCCGGGCGACTCTTTCGCGGTAGGCGACCAGGCGCGGACACTTACGGCATGCCACAACTTCGCAATTGAGCTGCGCCAGCCAGGAGGGCAGCCGTGGTGGGTTAGTCGTTGGTCGTTGGCCTTTTGCCATCTTCCCAGCAGTATCCCATGACCCAGAGTGCAGTCGACGTTGACGCATCCCGCAGTCCGAGCTTGTCACTTGGCCGGCCCCTCGTTCCCTCGGCCAATGGAATCAGGGACGGATACTCAAACCGCTGTTTTGGCGCGTTTGACGGTGCTCTCCCCAGTCTTTACACTGAGCAATTGCAGTGCGGGACTGTTCCCCGGCTGCCTGCCCGGGGATCCTCCCCGACGTCGAGGTTGCGAAAGGTCCAACGTGAGCCCCACCGACACCAGAGAAAGCACGAAACGGGAGATTGCGGTCGAGATTCCGGCCGAGCAGGTTGCGCGCGAGGTCGAAACCCTGGTCCAGAAGTACCAGAAGCTGGCGCGCCTGCCGGGGTTCCGCAAGGGACATGTTCCGGCTTCGGTCATTCGCCAGCGTTTTGCCGAGGAGATCAAAAGCGACGTGGTAGAGGCACTGGTGCCCCGTTTCTTCCGCCAGGCGGCCGAACAGCAGGGGCTGGTTCCGGTATCGCAGCCGCGGGTGACCGACCTGCATGTTCATGAGGGCGAGCCACTCAAGTTCAAGGCCAGTTTCGAGATCCTGCCGGAGATCAGGGTGGAGGGCTACCAGGAACTGCGCGCCGACAGACCGGGGATTGTGGTCACTGACGAGGAAGTGGAACAGGCCTTCAATCAGTTACGCGAGCAACACGCGACGTTTACCGCGATCGAGGGTCGGGGGCTGGCGGATGGCGATTTTGCCCAAGTTTCGCTCAATGGCCAACCGAAAGAGGGCGAAGGGCAGCCCGTCCACATGGATGACGTGCTGGTCGAGATCGCGGGCAAGAACACGATGCCGGAGTTCACGCAAAATCTGCGCGGCGTGGCGGCGGGCGAGGAGAGGACTTTCGATGTCCGCTACCCGGCCGATTCGTCCGACCAGCGCTTGGCCGGCAAGAGCTTCGCTTACACCGTCAAGGTGCAGGGGTTAAAGCAGAAGACGCTGCCCGAACGTAATGACGAATTTGCCAAGGAATTGGGTGAGTTTGCCAGCATCGAGGAAGTGCAGCGCAAGATCCGCGAGAACATCGAGGCGGAGAAACGGCGCACCGCGGAGCGCGAAGCCAAGGACAAGCTAGTGGCGGAACTGGTCAAGCGCAATGACTTCGACGTGCCCGAGGCGCTGGTAGAGCATCAGATCGACGTGCGCCTGGAGCGCGGCCTGCGGGCGCTGGCGGCACAAGGCATGCGTGCCGAGGACATGAAGAAAATGGACCTGAACCGTCTGCGCTCGGGGCAGCGGGAGCAGGCGGTGCAGGAAGTGAAGGCGTCCCTGCTGCTGGAGAAGATCGCCGAGCGGGAGAAAATCGAGGTCAGCGACCAGGAGATCGAGCAGGAGATCCAGGCGCTGGCGCGGCATACGGGACAGACCTCGGAGGCGGTCCGGGCTCGTTTGACACGTGATGGGGCGCTCGATAGGATTAGAAATCGAATCCGCAACGAGAAGACCCTCGACTTTTTGTATCGCCAGTCCGCCTAGACGGACCACTTTCGATCCTCCCCGCACAACCCGTGGTTGGGGCAGGAGTGTGGCAGGTGAGCGTGAACGATCCAAGAATGATGCTGGTGCCGATGGTCATCGAGCAGACCGGGCGGGGCGAGCGTGCCTATGATATTTACTCCCGTCTGCTGCGCGACAACATCATCTTCATCGGGACCCCGATTGACGACAACATCGCCAACCTGGTGATCGCGCAGATGCTGTTCCTGGCCCAGGAAGACCCGGAAAAGGACATTCAGCTGTACATCAACTCGCCGGGCGGGTCGATTACGGCGGGCATGGCCATCTACGACACCATGCAGTACGTGAAGAACGACGTGACCACGATCTGCATCGGCCAGGCCGCCTCCATGGCCGCTCTGCTGCTGGCGGCGGGGGAACCCAAGAAACGTTTGGCCCTGCCCAACTCCCGCATCCTGATCCACCAGCCCTCCATGGGGGGCCTTTCGGGGCAGGCGACCGACATCGACATCCATGCCCGCGAGATCCTGCGCATGCGGGAAATCACCAACCAGTTACTTTCGAAACATAGCGGTCAGAAGCTGGATAAGGTAGAGAAGGATGTGGAGCGCGATTTCATCATGAATGCGCAGCAGGCTAAGGAGTACGGAATCATAGACGATATCATTTACAAGACGAAGTAGAGGTATGATCAGCCTCTCGCCCGTCGGTTTGCCGGAAGTCTCGGCTAGCGACGGGTGAAAGCGGCATGGGAGCGGGCAAGCCAGGGGTGAAGAAGGAGTAAAGCCGAGTGAAAAACCGGTCGGGCACTGACGAAATCTTGCGCTGTTCGTTTTGCCACAAGTCGCAGGACGCGGTGGCCAAGCTGATTTCCTCGCCCAGCGACTATCCCCGGGCTTACATCTGCGACGAGTGTGTCGCGGTCTGCAACTCAATCCTCGAGGACGACCGCACGGCCACGCCTGCTTCTTCGACTCCCAACCAGTTACCCAAGCCGCAAGAGGTCAAGGTCTTCCTCGACGAGTACGTCATCGGGCAGGAAACCACCAAGAAGAAGCTGGCCGTGGCGGTCTACAACCACTACAAGCGGATCTTCATGAACCGCCAGAAGACCAACGATGGCGTGGAACTGACCAAGTCGAACATCATGCTGATCGGCCCCACCGGGACGGGCAAAACGTTGCTGGCGCAGACCCTGGCGCGCATGCTGGATGTTCC
>Ga0187778_10000801_pt1 | contig 22511 bp, 22 predicted proteins | sample 1015_Q2_SP5_20_M_FD_132418 | JGI IMG/M metagenome (GOLD analysis project Ga0187778, IMG submission 132418) | Tropical peat soil microbial communities from peatlands in Department of Meta, Colombia - 1015_Q2_SP5_20_MG | ecosystem: Environmental > Terrestrial > Soil > Wetlands > Peat | place... | reverse complement strand
GGCGCCTCCTCCTGTCGCGGGTCAAGGGCAAGTCAGGCGCCAACGGCGCCGTGAGTCTCGCAGAGGCGGGCACCGCCGCTGTCGCGGGCGCTCGCGGCGCATGTGCCCTCGGGCGTGTCCGTGGTCGGTGTCGACTACTCCCGCGCCCCGGGTCATACGTGTCTGACTCCCATCAGACAGACGAACAAGGCGCTCGTGTATCTTCAGGCGACCGCTCATCGGTGCACGTCGATCCGTCGCGCGCCTGGTCCTGGCAGGCGATTCAGGCGCGGCGCACACATTGTGGCCCAGGAGGCTAACCTCATCAGCTCCCCGCCGTAAGCGCTCCAGCTCGGACTCGTTCCGGCCATCGACCGCTCCCAGCTGCTCGGCCTGATCCTCTACCTCGGTGCCTGCGATACGGAGCGGGTCGATCTCACCGGCCCGTTCGGCGGCTTTCTGCGCACGGTGCTCTGGTCCTATAGCGGGAGCCGCGCCTTCAGTACCTATCCCGCTTTTGCCTCCGCCGCGGTGATCAACTACCTTAGCGCGGCATTTGCGCCGAGCTTCATCTCCGCAGGCAACGCAGATCCGCTCGCACTACAGTCCTATGCGCTCGCCGATGCACTCGGCGCGTGCGGGGTGCACGTCGATGCACTGTTCTTCGAGCGCGATCACCGCCCGCCACTGCCACACGAGTACCAGTTCAATCTCGACACCGCGGCCGGGCAGTTCGCGCTCGAGCGCTCACTTGAGTTCCTCGGCGGGCTCTGAGGCTTCTGTCGCAACCGCGGCACGCGACCTGCGTAGAATGCCCGGGAGCCGCGCCGAACGGGCGCGGCTCGTTACCACCAGCTGGAGACTCCATGAAGATCAGCGCGCGTAACGTTCTCACCGGCACCATCGGCAAGATCGTGCGCGGTCCGGTGAGCACCGAGGTGACGATGCGTGTCGCCCCCGGCGTCGAAATCGTTTCCGTCATTACCACGCATTCGGCGAAGCGGCTGAAGCTCAAGAGCGGGCAGCGCGCGCACGCCCTCATCAAGGCCGACAGCGTCATGGTCGGCGTGGACTGAAGTCCGCCGCCACAGCCTCGTCAAGCTGGCGGCTGGGGCGGGCGGCTGACGGCGACCCGGATCGTGCTCGCCGCGTCGCCGCTGAACTGCAGCGTCAACCGCGTTGCCGCCGGCAGCACGAACTCGACGATCTTGTGCGGGGCATTGCAACCGGGACGTCCCTGAAAATCGCGCGCGCGAATCGCGGCGCCGTCTGCGAGCACATCCACCCAGAACGGTCGATTTATTGATATGCGATAGACGCCCGGCTGTGCCACCGTCAGCGTGGCAAGTCCCCCATAGGCGGCAGCGGACGCGGAACGCCGGCCCGGGGCCACCGCGAAGGCGACCTGGGGCAGAGCGCTCATCTTAAGCTCATACAGGCGGTCGGTCGTGAGTGCCGGGGAGCTCACAGCGTCCTTGCTGGCGGCGAGCGACAGCGGCTTTGCGCCGAAGAGCGTGCGCTCATGGTGCACGTCCCAGGCGAAACCCGCGCAGGGATCCCCGGCATCGCTGGCAAAAGCGGCGGGCGGTAGCAGCAGACAAAGTACCAGGAGCGCTCCGCCGCGACGCACCACCGGCCCCCGCAATCGCAGCCACCTCGTCCGCATGTGCACGTGGGTGTTCGAGAGTTGGATCGACCGGCATGTTACCGCACCGCATCCCCAAGTCGAGGCGACGTACCGATGATGAGGCCGTGCGCCCTCGCGCCTGTTGCTGGCAATCGCCTCGCGCAGCGCCCGCTGCGTGTCGAGGTCGGGTGATGCGATGGCGCGAGCCCGGCGCTGCTGTTACCCCCGTTCCTGCGCGTTGCCGGGGGCGGCAGGAGATGCCGTCGGTTGCCTGCCGGCATGCGTTTTGTGGCGCCGCGTCAGCATCCTCTGACGCTTGATTCAGACCAGCCGCCACTGTAACACTGCCACATTCATCACGATGCTGCGCGCGGCGCTGCGCGTGCCGGGATCGGGAGAACCACAGGTGAGTCCATACGCTCTTGCCTGCGGAAGCCGGCTGTGAGTGCCGTCATCCTGCTGGCATCCTTACTGCTGTCGCAGAATCAGGCCACGAATCAGGCCCCCGGTCCGGCCGCAAATCCGCCGGCGAATCAGGGTCAGCCACCTGCAGCCAAGATGCCCGCGCCCGCGCGCGCCCTGGGTGCGAGCGCTACTGCTCCGCAAACACCTGCCGTGTCCCAGGCGCGTCCGCCGCAGCCGTCGCAGTCGCGACCACCTCCCTCGCAGGCGCCAGCGTCGCAGGCGCCGGCCTTCGGCTTCGCCAATGTGCGACAACTGGCTAAGGAGCGCGCGAGCCGCGAGTACCGGCCGCCGCCGCAGACGCTGCCGGCCTCGCTCGCCAACCTGACCTACGACCAGTACCGCGACATCCGCTTCCGCGCGGGGAGCGCGCTGTGGCACGGGCAGGCCATGTTCGAGGTACAGTTCTTCCACCGCGGCTATAACATCCGCCAGCGCGTCAACATCTATGCCGTCGACGGCGGCGAGCCGGTCGAGATCGAATACAACCCACGCTCCTTCACTTACGGCCGCCTGGTGAAGCCGCCGAAAGCGCCGGCGAATCTCGGTTATGCGGGTTTGCGGGTGCATTACCCGCTGCAGACCCCCCTTTACAAGGACGAACTGCTGGTGTTCCTCGGGGCTTCCTATTTCCGGGTGCTCGGGCGCAACCAGCACTACGGTGCCTCGGCGCGCGGTCTCGCGATCGACACCGGGCTGCCGACCGGCGAAGAATTCCCGACGTTCACCGACTTCTGGCTGGTGCGTCCGCAACCCATCGACCGCGCGCTCACGATCTACGCGCTTCTCGACAGCCGGAGCGTAGCCGGCGCCTATCGCTTCGACGTTCGCCCCGGTGAGGTCACGCAGGTCGAGGTGCACAGTGAGCTCTACCCCCGCCGGGCCATTGCCAAGCTCGGCGTGGCCCCGCTCACCTCGATGTTTTTTTTCGGTGAGGACGATGGCAGCCGTCGTTTTGACGACTACCGCCCACAGGTTCACGACAGCGATGGACTTATGTCAGAAACCGGCCAGGGGCAGTGGATCTGGCGACCGCTCGCCAACCCGCGCGACCTGCGGGTCAATCGCTTCATCGACGAGAATCCGCGCGGCTTTGGCCTCATTCAGCGTGAGCGCGGCTTCGTCCATTACGAAGACGCCGAAGCCCAATACGAGACACGGCCCAGCTACTGGATTCAGCCGCTCGGCAACTGGGGCAAGGGCGGTGTGGAACTCGTTGAAATCCCGAGCGATGAAGAGATCCACGACAACATGGTCGCCTACTGGGTGCCGGCTCAGTCGCCGGCGGCGGGCAAACCGATCGCCTTCGCCTACCTGCTGTCGGCCTTTGCGGAGAATCCCCGCTGGCCGCCGGGCGGGAGGGTGATCGCGACGCGCAGCAGCAATCCGGCCACGGGCGACAACAAAGGTCACTTTGGCCCCGGCGCGCGGCGCATACTTGTCGACTTCGCGGGCGGTGAACTCGACGGGCTCGCGGGTGCCCAACCGGTGAAGGCGGAACTGAGTGCGGAGAACGGACAGATCGAGGCGCTCACCGTACAGCGCATCGCCGCCAGCGGCGCCTGGCGCGTGGCATTCGTGGTCACGCCGAAGCCAAAACGCACGTCGGTTGATATGCACTGCTATCTGACACTCTATGGCGAGGTGTTGACGGAAACGTGGGTCTCTCAGTGGACACCCTGAACCGCAGGCCGGGCGTACGGTGGCGCGCGACGCTGCGCCGCACGCTCTTTTTTGGTCTCACCTTCCTGACCGCAGGCGGTGCCACCGCGCTGCTACTCGATGTGCTCGAGGCGAACGGGCTGAGCGGCATCGAGGTCGTGGGTCTCGTGTTGTTCTTCGGGCTCTTTAGCTGGATCGCGGGGGCGCTCTGGACCGCCATCGCTGGCTTCTTCGTGCGACTCATCGGGCGCGACCCCGCGGGCATCGATCCGCGCGAAGTCGCCGGGCGGCCGCTGCTGACGCGCACCGCCATCGCGATGCCGATCTACAACGAGGATCCCGGCCGCGTTGCGATCGGGCTGGAGGCGATCTGGTCTTCGCTGCAGCGCGAGCCGCAGCAGGGCGCTTTCGATCTCTTCATCCTCTCCGACACCAGCGACTCCGCCATCGCCGTCGAAGAGGAGGCCATGTGGCAGGCATTCATCGCCCGTCACGGCGCCGCCGGGCGCGTCTTCTACCGCCGCCGCCTGGACCGCAGCGAGCGCAAGGCCGGGAACATTGCCGATTTCGTCCGTCGCTGGGGGAAGGACTACGAATGCATGGTCATCCTCGACGCGGACAGCATCATGTCAGGTGAGGCGCTGGTGACGCTCGCGCGCGTGATGGAGGCGCACCCGACGATCGGCATCCTGCAGTCGCTGCCGCTTGCAGTCGGGCGCGAGACGCTCTTCGGGCGCCTCATCCAGTTCGGCTCCCGGCTGCAGAGCCCGATGCTCTCGAGTGGTCTCGCCTTCTGGCAGCTCGGCGAGAGCAACTACTGGGGCCACAACGCCATCGTGCGCGTGCAGCCGTTCGCGCGTTACTGCACGCTGCCGCGCCTGCCGGGAAAGCCGCCGCTCGGCGGAGAGATTCTCAGCCACGACTTCGTCGAGGCTGCCTTCATGCGCCGCGGCGGCTACGAGGTCCGGCAACTCCCCGATCTCTCCGGCAGCTGGGAAGAGGTGCCGGCTAACGTCATCGACTACGCAGCCCGCGACCGCCGCTGGACTCAGGGCAACCTGCAGCATTCGCGGGTGCTGCGTTTTCCCGGGCTCCATCCCTTGAGCCGCGTCCACCTGCTGACGGGCATCATCTCTTACGTGAGCTCGCCGATGTGGCTCGCACTGCTGCTGCTGAGCTCGGTGCTGAGCGCCATCGAGGCCTCGAGGAAGGTGGAGTACTTTCTGCCCGGATTCCGCAGCCTCTACCCACACTGGCCACGGATCCGCGCCGGAGAGACCGCCCTGCTGTTGGCGGTGACAGTCGTGGTGCTGCTGTTGCCGAAGATTCTCGGCCTGATACTTGCAGTGCGCGACCGCGCGTTGCGCAGGCAATTCGGCGGCGTGCGGGGCCTGTGCGAGAGCGTGCTCATCGAGCAACTCTTCAGCATGCTGCTCGCCCCTTCGATGATGATGTTCCATTCGACCTTCGTGGTGCAGACGCTGCTCGGGCACGTGGTCTCCTGGAACGCCCAGTCCCGCACCGATCGCGGGGTCACCTTCCGTGAGGCGTTCCGCCGGCAGAAATGGCACCTGGCCCTCGGCGTTGCCTGGGGAGCGCTCATGCTGCGCCTCGCGCCGCAGTTCTTCTGGTGGCTGACGCCGGTGCTCGCAGGCCTGATCGGCGCTATCCCCCTCACGGTGTGGACCAGCCGTGTCAGTGCGGGAAGGCTCGCGCGCCGCTTTGGACTGCTGCTGACGCCCGAGGAGACGGCGCCGCCGCGTGAGCTGCTGGGCTTGAGCGGTGCCGAGGTTCCCGCGATCGCGCCGCCTCCCGCTGTAGCGGAGGTCGTGGAAGCCCCGCCGGTGGTGGAGGCCTCGATGCCTGCGGTGGCGGCCGCGGCGCGGGCACGGCGGACGTACTACACGCCGCAGCAGAAATCGGGCTGAAACGGTGAGGAGACGATGATGAGACGCACTGTGGGATGGGTGCTCGGCACGGTACTGCTGCTTGCGGCCGTGGTGATCCGCGCCGATGACTATAGCGACGCTGCGGACCTCTTCAGGAACGCCGGCGAGAGCCGTACTTTCTTCAAGACCTGCTACGGCTACGCGATATTTCCCGGCATCGGCAAGGGGGGCTTCGTGGTCGGTGGCGCGCACGGCAACGGCCGTGTGTACGTCCACGACAGGTACGTCGGTGATACCTCGATGACGCAGCTGAGCGTCGGTTTCCAGGCAGGCGGGCAGGCCTACACCCAGATCATCTTCTTCCAGGATAAACGCGCATTCGACGAGTTCGCCAAGGGCGACTTCGAGTTCGGCGCCGACGTCAATGCCGTCGCTATCACCGCCGCAGCGGGGGGGTCCGTGGGCACGGCGGGCGCAAGTGCCGGCGCGAGCGGCGGGATGAAGGACGCCACCACCGCCGGCAAGTACTACAAAGGCATGGCCGTGTTCACGATCGTCAAGGGCGGCGCGATGTACCAGGCGACGGTTGCGGGTCAGAAGTTCTCGTATACCCCGAAGCCCTGACCCCGTCAGCCGCCGTCCGCCGCGGCGCGCTCGAGGAGCGGTACCACGGCGGCGAGGTTGGCCGCGAGCGCTGCGTCGAGTCCGTGGCGCTCGACGATGTAGTGCGGATCGTTGTAAGCGATCCACGTGGCCCCGCCAGCGTCTTCCCAGACGAGTGCCTTGAGCGGCAGGTCGATCCCGGCGGTCGGTGCGCGCTGCATGAGCGGCGTACCGGCCTTCGGATTGCCGAAGATCAGCATGCGCTCCGCGCGCAGGGTGAGCCCCGCGCGCGCGGCATCGCCGCTGAAATCGATGCGCGCAAAGATCATGATGCCGCGCTCGGCGAGAAGCGACTCGAGACGCTCGAGAGTTCGGTCGACCGGATGGCTCGAGGCGATGCGGATGAGCCCCGCGACGCTGGTATTGCTCATGGACTCTACCTCCTTGGCACAGGCGGCCGCGCGAGCCGCAAGCATACCCCTGTAGCTCTGAGCCTACAGGCGTTGCAGTCGCTGCCCTGACCCCGCGATACCTGACCCGGTCAGCGTATCTCTGCAGCGGAAAACTCGTGTGTCCGCAGCCCAACCTTGGTCGCCGCAGCAGCGCCAGTGCGCCCTTGGTAATATGGATCTAAGGGATCGTGAGGGGTGTTCGCGCGATGAATGACCAGGCCGCGACGATCAGTCACGCGAAGGACACGATCCTGGATCTTGCCATTCGTTTCGGCCCGCGCCTGTTCACGGCTGTATTGATCCTCGTCGTCGGTCTTGCGGTGAGCCGCTGGGTGAGCCGCTGGATCGCGCGGGTCCTCAACCGGCGCGATCTCGAGCCACCGATCCGGTTGCTCCTCACCCGCGTCATCTGGGTGCTGTGCATCGCGCTGTTTCTCATCATGGCGCTGCAGAATCTCGGCGTGGAGTTGCTGCCGCTGATCGCAGGACTCTCGGTCGTCGGCGCCGGAGTTGCGCTCGCGACCCAAGGGGTGTTGAGCAACGTCGTCGCCGGGCTGTCCATCATCTTCGCCAAGCCGTTCCGTGTCGGGGAGTACATCGCCATCGCGGGCGTCGAGGGCGTCGTCGAGAGCATTACGCTCTTCAGCACCACGCTCGGACACGTCGATCGCTCGCACGTGGTGATCCCCAACCGCAAGATCGTCGGCGAGATCCTGCATAACTACGGCACCATCCGCCAGGTCGATGTCGCGGTCGGCGTCGCTTACGACACGGATCTCGCGATGCTCATGCGCGTCATTCGCGAGGTGCTCGGGGCCAATCCGCGCGTACTGCGCGATCCCGAAGCCGTGGTCCAGCCGATCCAGTTCGGCGATTCCTCGGTCGGCATCGCGGTCAGGCCCTGGGTGCTGGTGCAGGATCAGGTGTCGGCGAGCGGCGAGATCTATGCGGCGCTGCTCGAGGCGCTGCGCGCCCGCGGCGTCGTCATGCCCGTGCCGCAACGGGAAGTGCGGCTCATCGGGAGCCGGCCGTAGGGATCCGCGGGCGCGGTCAATGAAGAACCGACAGTGGCTGTGCGCCGCGGCACGCCGTCAGCGAGTGCGGACCTGCGGCTGTGCGCTCGTGCTCACGGTCCTCGCCGGTTGCTCGCTCGTGTCTTTGAAGACCCAGGAGAAACCGCTCACCGCGGCGGAGCTCAACGCCCGCGTACTGACCCGTGAGCTGTCGGCCCAGTACATCGACGCCGTCGAGCGATGCGCGGGGGAGATTGCCGCGAGCGCGGACGATCAGCAGGTGCTCGACAATACCCTGCGCTGGGAGATTGCCGCGATCGCCGAGAGCCGCCGGGCCGCCACGCAGATGGCGCCGCGACTGAGCCTCCTCGACACCTGGGCGCTCGCGGTGCAGATGCAGTCGTTCGTCGCGCCCGGCGGCCCCGCGGCCACGGCGTTCGGCACCCATCAGGAGGCCGTCCGCAAGGTCAACGGTGATTATGCCGACGGGGCAGGGCGCATCGCCCGCGTACTCCTGACACCCACCGAATTCGGCGAGTACCAGAAGTTCGTCGCGGATTACGCGCACGACTATCCCTTCAAGGACTTCAGCTTCGACCGCGCTTCCGCCGTCGTCCTCTGGAGCCAGCAGAAGGGCGCCTCCAAGCTGGTCGACGCCATGGGCACCATACCGCAGGCCCTGGCGGATGCCTCGCAGCGCATCCAGATCTACGGCGAGACGATTCCACCGCAGGTGATGCGCGAGACGCAGCTGGCGCTGCGCGAGGCGGGCTACGCGAAGGGTGACGTGCAGTCATCGCTCAAGCGGCTGGACGAGCGCCTCAGGCAGCTCGGCGCGGCGGCCGAGTCGGCTCCCGAGACCGTGCGCGGCGCGGTGGCCGACGTGCGCGACAGCGTGTACGAGCTGCTCGAGCGGCTCGAGGCATCCTCGCGTGCCACGGCCGCGGAGCTCACCACGCAACGCATCGCATTGTTCGCCGACATCAAGAGCGAGCGTGAAGCGCTCGTCGCGGCGGTCGACACGCAGCGCAAGGCGCTCACCGCCGATGCCGCCAAGGTCGCAGAGCACGTGTTGACCAGATCCGCCGAGCAGGCGCGGCTCGTGGCCCGCGAGGTCGTGTTGCTCCTCGTCCTGCTCACCGTGGTGCTGCTCGGCTTGCCATTCGCCGCCGGCTACTACGTCGGCCGTGCACGACACGCCCGTCCACGGGCGGAACGTCAGTAGCGTCGGCGCGCGCCGCGCGGCTGCGTCACGCCGCGTGCGAAGGGGCGGGACTTCAGGCCGCACTCGCGGCGAGCACCTCGCGTGCGGCGCGGATGCCGCTCTCGAGCGCCCCCGTGACGGTGCCCGCCTCGCCCGTGCAGTCGGTGGCTTCGCCGGCAAAGAAGAGCGTGTCGTCGATCGGCTGCGCGAGGGTCGCGCGTGAAGCTTCCCCACCCACGGCGACATAGCTGTAAGCGCCGCGGGCGAAGGGATCGTGTTGCCAGTCGTGGTAGTAGTACCCCTGAAGCTCGCGAGTGAGTTCGACGCCCGGGCCGAAAAGCCGGCGCAGGCTCGCAAGCGCCGTGCCGACGAGCTCGGTGGGTGAAGCACCTGCTGCGGCGCGCAGCGCCCGCGGACCGCCGGCCCAGGCAACGAGGAGCGGCGCGCGCGCCGGCGCGGGCGTCCAGAAGGTCGGAATGTCGGCATTCGGTGTGTGGAGGAACGACACCTCGCGATAGCGTCCCTCGTGCAAGCTCTCCCAGAAGGCCGAGGCGAAGCGCAGCAGCAGCTTCACGACCGCACCCGTCGCGAGGCCCTCGAGCGCTCGCAGCTTCACCTCGAGCGCGGGCGCGAAGTGGATCGCGCCCGCGGTGCCCACGGGCGCCTTGAGCACGCCGAGCGGCGCGGTCACGATCGCGTGTGCACCCCCGAGTGTGAACGGCGTGCCAGCGAAACGGCCGGACACGCGCACCGATCTGCGAGACCATTCAACGGTTTGCACCGGTGACTGCAACTGAAGTCGCAATCGCTCGCCGTGCGCGAGCGCGAGAAGCACCTCGAGCAGCGCCTCGTACCCGCCGCCGGGACGCGACTGCGGTACATCGCCGAGCGTATCTCCGGTCCACTCGGCGGCAAGCGCCCGCGCGCTCGCGTGCGCGGTGTCCGCGGCATCGAACCCTTCAGCCATCGTCCGGGCGTACTGCCGCTCCTCGGCGGAGAGCACGCCTGAGAGGTGCCGGTCGAGGAGATCATCGAAGGAGAGGTCTCGCTCGCGCAGCGCCTCGCTCTCGCGCAAAGCGCGCTGGATCCGGGGAAAGAACTCATCCCGCGGCAGCAGCACGCCTTCCTCAACGGTGAGGTGCGAGTTGCTGGTATCGATCACGCCCGCCGCGGCCTTCGCGAACAGCGCACGGGTGCGCCCGGCACTCCCGTGGATAAATTCCGCGCCGAGCTCGATGGGTACCGGTACTCCCGGCTCGCGGCGCGTAAAGATACGCCCGCCGAGGCGGTCGCGGGCCTCGAGCAGCGCCACCGAGCGCCCCGCTTGCACGAGCTCCATGGCGGCGGCAAGACCGGCGGCACCGCCGCCAATGATGATCGCGTCGAAATAGATGTCCTGAGGGCTGCCCGCACGGCCAGCTCTCGACGCGGTCATACTAAGCGCACCTGACACCTCAGCGCACACGGAGAGCCGTGATGATTACCGGTTACAGCGACCATGCGGCTAACGAGCGCACCTACCTCGCGTGGGTGCGCACCGGCATCGCCGTGATCGCCTTCGGGTTCGTTATCGAGAAGTTCAATCTCTTCATGCTCACCGTCACCAGCGCGGCTCTCGGTAATTGGCCGCGGCAAGGGCAGCTCGCAAACCTGTCGGGACAGTTCGGTCGCTACGACGGGCTGATGCTGGTCCTCGGCGGCGCAGTGCTGGTCGTGCTCGCCACTGCGCGCTTCATCCGTACGATACGCCTGCTCGATGACCCGCAGGCGCACGAGGCCAAGAGCGTACGCCTCGAGCTCATCTTCTACGGATGGCTGGTCGTGGTCGTGGCGAGCTACAGTATCTATCTAGCCTTCGCCTAGCAGAGCGGACTGCGGCAGCGTGGACGCGCGTACGGCGGTGAGCGCGCGGGCGCGGTCCGCCACCGCGAACCGCGAGCGCCGTTGCGCCGCGCAGCTGTGAGCCTCGCCCGCGGCGCAGCAGCTCTCACAGGAGCGGCGGCAGCACCTCGGGTGGCGCATTTTCCGTCGAGCGGCGGCCGCTGCGGCGCGCGCGTGCCGCAGGGCGCGCCCGCCTCGGGGTGCGCACGCGTCGCGGCGTGCGGCGCGAGGTGGCGACGCCCGACCTGAAGCCGCGCGGCTTCACGACCAGCACGTCACAGGTGAGCTTGTCGAGCACCCGCTCGGCCGTGTTGCCGATGAAGAGTCGGGCGACCGCCGAGCGCGACACCGCGCCCATGACGACGAGGCTCGCGTGCGTGCGGCGGCTCACGGAGGCCAGCTCCGCGGACACCTCTCCCATCTCAATGTGGCGACGCGCGGGCGGCACGGCGGCGCTCTTGGCCAGTTGACCGATGACGCGCGCGATCTGCTCCCCGTGCGCCGCTTCCGCTTCCGGAGGCATCGTCACGAGCGGTGCCGTGCCCATTGGGGTCGGCGCCACGGTAACGAGCGGCATGTAAGCGTGGAAGAGATGCAGCGTGCCGCGCAGCAGCTGCGCGAACCTTTGTCCCGTGTCGAGAAGCCGCGCGTCGAGGTCCGCGGGTCTTGCGTGAGTGTGAAAAGGATCGACGGCTGCGAGAACGACGGGCCGCCGGTACTCGCGCGGCGACTTCGCGAGCAGCAGCGGCAGCGGGCAATGCCGGATCAGCTCCCAGTCCGTGTTTCTCAGGAAGCGCGCACCGAGCGGGTGAACGTGCGTTGCGGCGATGACGAGATCGGCACGGCTCTCGAGGGCGTGCCGAATGATGGCCTCGTGCACGGGATGATCCCAGGTGACCGTGCAGCTGACGCTCGCTCCGCGAAGGGACGCATCACGCGCGAAGTGCTCGAGCCGCTGCTCATAGCGCGCGGCGATGGCACTACGTTGCTTCTCGACTGTCTGCGCGGTGGCGGTCTCGGGCCAGCTGCGGGCCGGGTCCGGCTCCTCGATGGCGTGAAACAACTCGACGCTGCCGTGCGCCGCCCGCGCCAGAGCGCCCGCCTTGCGCAGCTCGTTCTTCGGTGCATGCCGGAGGTCGCGGATAGCGACCAGAATGCGGCGTATTCTCTCTGCCATGGTGAGCTCCCGTGGTGCAGATCTCCGCGCCGGACTTTACTGCACGCCGGCGCCTCGTGAATGGTGGAATATGCCTAGCTGCGCGGCTCGGCGTATGACAAAAATGTTACCGATGCCCGGCGGGTTGCGCGGGAGAGGTCAAGCCAGGGTGGCGACGGTAGGCTCGCCGCTCACGTAGCGCGCGCCGCGACGCGAGCGCGGCACCGGCTTCATCAGCCGCGCGGGCTTCACCACGAGTACATCGCAGCGCAGATGGTCCAGCACCTTCTCAGCGGTGTTGCCGATCAGCAGCCGCTTGAGCCCCGAGCGGGCGATCGCGCCCATGACGACGATGGCACTGCGGCTTCGCGCGGCGACCTGCTCGATGGCGTCCGCGGGATGGCGACCCACGACATGCAGGCGCGGCGTCGGCACCCGTGCCTTGCGCAGCAGCCGATTGAGCTTCTCACGGGCGGCAGCCGCGGCGCGGGACTCAAGGCGCGCCACGTCTAGGTCGGTGAGTACCGTGCCGCGGGCGAACGCGGTGACCGGCAGCGGGACATAGGCGTACACCGCGTGCAGCTGCCCGCCGAGGAGGGTGGCGAGCGCAGCGGCGGTGCGCGCGATGTCGGTGTCGAGCCGCGCCGGCTTGTCGTAGCTGTGTTCGGGATCGACGGCCGCGAGAATGACCGGGTGACGATACGCGCCGGAACGCTTGACGAGGAGCACCGGCAGTGGGCTCCTGCGCAGCAGCTCCCAGTCGGTGAGGTGCAGGAAGCTCGCCGCGATGTGTCCGCCGGCGTGCCGCTCGGCGACGATCAGGTCGGCATGGCGCCGAGTGGCTTCGCGAATCACGGCCTCATAGACCGGGTAGTCCCACTCGGCGGCGACCGCGACCCTGAGGTTCGCGCGTCGCAGCCGCTGCGCGATGCGCTCGAGCCGCGCAAGGCAGGCGTCGCGGCGCGAGCGCTCGGCGGCCGCGAGACTCTCGTTCAGCAAGGTGACATCGCCATCAATATAGAACGGCGCGGCGAGCGCCTGAAACAACACCAGCTGCGCGCCGAGCGCGCGCGCCAGCTGTGCGGCCTTGGTCACCGCCGGAAGCGCCCGGGAAGCGGGGTCCTTCACGGCCACGAGAATGCGGCGGATGCGTCGCATGCTGAGCTCCCGAGGCTCCTCACTCTTACCGCTGCACCTCGAGGGCCGCGACCGCCTGCATTTCCAGCAGTTTCAGGTTCTGCGCGACGCCGTGCATGATGGCCACCCTGCGCATGTTGCTACGGTATGGCAGGCCTCGCAGGCCATGCCAGTCTGGCGCGCGATTGCGCACTCTCCCCATAACACACGTGATTCTCCGCAACATCGGGATGAGCCTAGTCGCAGAGTGCGGGAGGAATAAGTGCGGATACTACTTACGCGCGTAGGTGGCAGCTGCCGGTGGTCTCGTGCTCGCGTAGGTATTTCTCGACCGGGCGAGTGGACCCCGGCTGGCGTAGCATCGCGGCGGCCGTGCGTATCGTGCGTCATGTGTCCGTCGGGCGGCTGTGTGGCGAGGTTAACATGGGCGGTCGCGGCGCACTTCAGCACAAGGTCCATGAGTAGCTACAATCTCAAACATCTGCTGGAACCTGCCTCGGTGGCGGTGATCGGCGCATCGGATCGCCCCGGGAGCGTCGGTGCCACCGTCTGGCGCAATCTGGTCGGCGGCGGCTTCCGCGGGCCGCTCTGGCCAGTCAATCGGCGACACGCCACGGTGGGGGGGGTGCGCGCTTACGCGGCGCCCGCGCAGTTGCCGGCGGCGCCGGCTCTTGCCGTCATCTGCACGCCCGCGCCGGGAATCCCGACTCTCATCGCGCAGCTCGGCGCGCGCGGCACGCGCGCGGCGATCGTGCTCAGCGCGGGGCTCGAGGGTGCCGCCGAGAGCGGCGGCACGTTCGGTGCGGCCGCGCTCGATGCCGCACGACGCTTCGGACTGCGGATCCTCGGTCCCAACTGTATCGGGCTCCTCGTACCCGGCATCGGGCTCAATGCGAGCTTCTCCCACGTCGGCGCTCGAGCCGGTGGCATCGCTTTCGTCGCGCAGTCCGGGGCGCTCACGACTGCGATGCTCGACTGGGCGCAGTCCGCCCGTGTCGGTTTCTCGCATTGCGTGTCGCTCGGCAACGCCGCCGACGTCGATTTTGGCGACCTGCTCGATTACCTGGCGCGGGACATGCACACGCGGGCGATCCTCCTCTACATCGAGTCGGTCACCGGCGCACGCAAGTTCATGTCGGCGGCACGCGCCGCGGCACGCAACAAGCCGGTCATCGCGGTGAAGGCCGGGCGTACCGGCGAGGCCGCCCGTGCCGCCACGTCGCACAGCGGCGCGCTCGCCGGAGCGGACGTCGTTTACGAAGCCGCCCTGCGCCGCGCGGGCGTGCTGCGGGTGCGTACCACACGGCAGCTGTTCGAGGCGGCGCAGATCCTCTCGCAGTCAAAGCCGTATGCCGGTCCGCGCCTCGCGATCCTCAGTAACGGTGGGGGCCCGGCGGTCATGGCGACCGACGCCCTCATCGAAGGGGGCGGCGAGCTCGCGTCGCTTCGTGAGGAGACGCTGTGCACGCTCGATAAGCTGCTGCCGGCGACCTGGTCGCGCGCCAACCCCGTTGACATCGTCGGCGACGCCCGACCGCAGCGCTATGTCGGCGCCCTCGAAAGCGTGCTCGCCGACCCGGGCGTCGATGCGGTGCTGCTCGTCCACGCGCCCACGGCGCTCGCATCGGCGGCCGAGGTCGCGGCGCTGTGCGCGCCGCTTCTCGAGAAGGCTTCGCGGCCGGCGTTTGCCTGCTGGCTGGGCGCCGAAGGTGTGCGCGCGTCCGGCTCGGGCGGCAGCTCAGTGCCGGGGTATGCGACGCCCGAGGAGGCGGTCGATGCGTTCCTGCACGTCGTGCGTTACCACCAGGTGCAGGCGCTGCTCGTGGAGACACCGCGCTCCCTCGAGGGCCCACGGCCGGACACGCAGGCGGTGCGCGCCATCGTGTCGGGCGTGCTCGCCGCAGGACGCACCACGCTGAGTGAGCCGGAAGCGAAGGAGGTATTGACCGCCTACGGCATTCCGGTGGTGGAGACGCGCATCGCGCACACCGCCGAAGAGCGCGCAACGCACGCGGCCGCGATCGGCTATCCGGTCGCCCTCAAGATCCTCTCGCCCGATATCAGTCACAAGTCCGACGTCGGCGGCGTGGCGCTCGATCTCGCCACCGCGGAGGAGCTCGAACGCGCCGCGCAGGCGATGCTGCGGCGCTGTCGGCAACTGCGGCCGCAGGCGCGCCTTGAAGGGTTCACGGTGCAGAAGATGATCCGCCGGGGTGGCGCCCATGAGCTGCTCGCTGGCATTGCGACCGATCCCACCTTCGGGCCCGTCATTGTGTTCGGCCGTGGCGGCACGGCGGCAGAGGTGATCGGCGATCGCGCCATCGGCCTGCCACCGCTCAATTCCGCGCTGGCGCAGGAACTGATGTCGCGCACCCGCGTGTCGCGGTTGCTCGCGGGCGCGCGCGGCCAGGCGGCCGCTGACCTCGCCGCGCTCGAATCGGCGCTCGTCAGGCTGGCACAACTCGCTGGCGACGTCGCCGAGATCGCCGAGCTGGACATCAATCCGCTGCTCGCCGACGCGCAGGGCGTGATCGCCCTCGACGCGCGCGTGCGGCTCGCTGCCGCAGCGGCCGGTGCGCGGGTGGGCCTTGCAATACGCCCCTATCCGAGCGAGCTCGAGGAAGAGTGTGAGCACCGCGGGCAGCGAGTGCTGCTGCGGCCCATTCGGCCCGAGGACGCGCCTTGGCACCGGCAGTTCCTCGCGCGGGTGACGCCGCAGGACCTCTACACGCGCTTCTTCACCGCCGTACGGCAGCTGCCCGATGCGGACATCGCCCACCTGACGCAGATCGACTACGACCGCGAGATGGCTTTCGTCGCCGTGACGGCCGATGCGTGCGCGACGCCGCAGATCCTCGGCGTGGCGCGCGCCTGCGCCGACCCCGACAACGTCGGCGCGGAGTTTGCCGTGCTGGTGCGGTCGGACTTAAAGGGCCAGGGGCTTGGCACGCTTCTGATGCAGAAGCTCATTCGTTACTGCCGCGAACGCGGCACGCGGCAGCTGTGGGGCAGCGTTCTCACCGAAAACACCGCCATGTTGGAGCTCTCCCGGCGCCTGGGATTTCGCGTGCGCGGCGTGGAGCACAACGTCGAGGAGATCGTGCTCGATCTGCAGGCCGGCCGTTCGGCAGCTGCCCTCTGATCGGCCGCGCAACGCGAGCGCGATCTCAGACGACCCTGGAGAAGGCGGGCGGCGTGGACAGCGCCTGCGGCCCCTCGAGGTAGGCATCGAAGCACATCGCAATGGCGCGCAGGAGCAGTCGCCCGGGAGGCGTGGCGGTGATTCTCTCGCGCTCGATCACGACTAGGCCGTCCTCGACGTGCGGTTGCAGCCGCTCGAGGGCGGCGGCGAAGTAGTCGGAAAAGGCGATGCCGTAGCTGCGCTCGATCGCGCCGATGTCGATCTGCCCCTGACACATGAGCTCGCCGATCACCGCAGCGCGCACCCGATCGTCCGCGCTGAGCGCCAGACCGCGCCACACGGGCAGCCGCCCGGCATCGACCGCAGCCTCCCAGCTTTTCAGCTCGCGGTAGTTCTGGCTGAAGCTGTCGCCGATGTGGCTGATGGCGCTCACGCCGACGCCGAGGAGGTCGCAGTTGGCGTAGGTGGTGTAACCCATGAAGTTACGCTGCAGGGCGCCGGCCTCCTGGGCGCGCACCAGCTCATCATCGGGCAACGCGAAGTGATCCATGCCGATGTAACGGTAGCCGCCCGCCGAGAGCTCCTCGATCGCAAGGCGCAGCAGCTCAAGCCGCTCGCCCGGACCGGGCAGTTCGGCGGGATCGATGCGCCGCTGCCCCTTGAAGAGAGCGGGCAGGTGCGCGTAGCCGTATACCGCCAGACGATCGGGCCGCGCCGACATCACCAGGCGCAACGTGTGGCGGAAACGCTCGAGCGTCTGCCGCGGGAGACCATAGATGAGATCGACGTTGACGGAGCGAATGCCGCTGTCGCGGCACGCATCGACGAGGTCGAGAGTCTCGTCGACGCTCTGCATGCGGTTGACGGCGCGTTGTACCTGCGGGTCGAAGTCCTGGACCCCGAGGCTCACGCGATTGAAGCCGAGCCGCGCGAGCGTCCGGGCATACTCGGGCGCCACCGAGCGTGGATCGAGCTCGATGGAGAAATCCCGTTGTGCCGCGGAACTCAGGCGCAAAGCAGCGCCGAGGCCGCCGATGAGACGCTCGAGCGTCTGCGCGTCGAGAAAGTTGGGCGTGCCGCCGCCGAGGTGCAGCTGCACCACCTCGCGGTCCCGGCCGAAGAGTGGCGCGAGCAGTGCGACCTCGCGCAGCAGCCGCTCCACGTAGGGCGCGCCCTTGCTGCGATCGCGCGTGATGAGACGCGTGCAGCCGCAGTAGAAGCACGGACTCGCGCAGTAAGGGATGTGCGCGTAGAGCGACAGCCCGCGCGCGCCCGGGCGCGCGTTGCTGCGCAGTGCGTGCTCACACAGCTGCGCCACGCCGAAGCCCGCACCAAACTGCGGTGCCGTCGGATAAGAGGTATAGCGCGGCCCTGGTCGATCGTAGCGCTCGATCAGCGCAGCGTCGAACAGTGGTACTGCCTGCATAGTCTCCCCTCGGGCAGAGCAAAAAAGCCGCGGCCGATGACTTTCAGGTCACTGGCCGCGGCGCTCTGGCCAGGGCCTACTGCACCTTGATCGTTGTTGGTTTCTTCGTCTCGGCCTTGGTCTTGGGGACGTGGATGGTCAATACGCCATCTTTCGATTCGGCGCTGATAGCGGCACTGTCAACCGCCTCCGGGAGCGCGAAGCTGCGCGAGAAGCTGCCGTAGAAGGTTTCGATCTTGTGGAACTTCTCGTCCTTCTGCTCCTCTTTCTTGCGACGCTCGCCGCTCAAAGTCAGCATGCCGTCCTCGACGGTGACCTTGACATCTTCCTTCTTGACCGCCGGCAACGCGGCCCGAATCAGGTATTCCTGATCGGTCTCGCTGATGTCAACGGATGGCGCCCAGTCGACATCCGACTCGGAGCTTGCGCCGAACCGCGGCCAACGACCAAAGAGGCTCGGAAAGCCTCTGAACATATCGTCCATCGCCCCAAACGGTTCCCAGCGGATAAGAGCCATGATTTCCTCCTCTCAAAAATGATCCAGCCCTGCCACGCTACAATACGCCCGCCGCGGCCAGGGAACATTCGCATCAATGCGTACGGCACACGCTGCGCCGGAGCCTTGAACGGAACCGCGACGGCAGAGCCTTGGGCGCAGCCGCGGGACTCAAGCCGCCGCTCCGTGATTCAAAGATGGGCGGACAGCGCGATCGAGTTGACGACACTCACGACGCCGCGCACTCCGCGGACGATGGCTTCGGCCTCGGCGCGCTGGTGGATCCACTCGACTCTGCCTTCGAGCGTGACGCTGCCTTCGCGCACCACGGGCCGGATCTGCTGCCAGCACAGCGGAAGCTCACGGCGCAGCGCTGCGACCACCCGGCGGGCGATCTCGGAATCCGCCGTGCCGCCGCCGAGCGAGCGCACCCGAATGTCGTTGGCAACCGCGGTGACACCCTGAACACGCCCGACCGCGTCCTCGGCACCGTACTTGTGCAGGACGTTGCGCACGAAGCCCGTGAGCGTGACGATCCCATCCGTCACCTTGACGGCGATATCGGACTCGTCCACGTCCGGGCAGCAGCGCAGTTCCTCCTCCACGCCCGTTCTGATCTCAGCATCGGACCATGCGCGCACTCCAGGTACTCCCGCAAGAAGACTTCAGCTCGGAGTGAAAGTACGTGGTCCCGCGGTGCGCGAGAATAGGCATATACGCTTAACGGGCTCAGTGGAATCCACCGCGGGTTCTTCAGGCCGGCAGCAGCGTCTTGAGCAGCGAGAGAAACTGCTCGGCGTCGATGGGCTTACTCACCACGTGAACGCGATCGTCGGCTTTGAGGTCACGGACCGTGGAGGAGGTGTCGCCGGTGATCAGTACCGTCGGCAGCGCGCGCCCTAAGCCCGCACGCACCGCGGCGATCACCTGCATTCCGGTGTCACCCTCGCGCAGGTGATAGTCGGTGATCAGCAGCGCGATATCGGGATTCTCGCGGGCGCGCACCGCAGCCTCCGCGACCGAGGCGGCGATCACCACGCGGTAGCCCTCGACCTTGAGCAGCATGGCGGTGGCGCCGCGTACACCGGGGTCGTCATCGACCAGCAGCAGCAGCGGCGCGCTCGCAGGGGCGCGCCGCGCGCCGGGCACCGTGGCACCGCCCGCAGACTCGCCCGCGCCGCTGCTGCCGCCCGGCAGCTCGAGCGTGAACGTCGTCCCGCGACCGGGCTCCGAGGCCACCGTGAGTTTGAGTGCGAGCAGCGCCACGAGCCGGCGCACGATGCTCAGCCCGAGCCCGTAGCCCTCGCGCGTCGTGTTGCTGGCGACGCCGATCTGATAGAACTCCTCGAAAATGTGCTCGAGCTGGTCTGCGGCGATGCCGACACCGCTATCCACCACGGCAATCTGCACGGACTGCGCGCCGGCGCTGCAGCGCAGCTCCACCGCGCCACGCGCGGTGTATTTGACCGCGTTCGACAGCAGGTTGCGTAGGATCTGCCCGACGAGCGCGCGATCGGAGTGCGCCCAGGCGCCCGTCGGCGCGGTGCGCAGCTCGAGACCCTTCCCCGCGGCGAGGCCGGAGAACTCCCGGCGCATCTCCTCGAAGAGCGCGTTGACCGGGAAGTTGCGCGGATCGGGGCGGATGGCGCCGGACTCGAGCTTGCTGATGTCGAGCAGCGCGTTCAGCAATCGCGACATGGCGCCGATCGCCTGTTCCTGGTGCGCGAGTGCCTCCGCTGCGTCGGGATCGTCGATCAGGCGGCGCAGCGCCCCGTTGAGCAGCGCCAGCGTCTGCAGCGGCTGGCGCAGATCATGGCTGGCGGTCGCGAGAAAGCGGCTCTTGGCCTGATTGGCGCGATCGGCGGTCTCCCGCGCCTCGATCAGCTCCAGGCGGTTCCTGCGGCGCTCGGTCGCATCGCGCAACGCCGCCACCGTCAGCTCACGCGCGCCCTCGGTGTGAATCGGGCTCAGGCTGATCTCGACCGGCACCTCGGTCCCATCCTTGCGCAGCGCGCAAAGATCGAGGCCTGTGCCCATGGGTCGCGCGCTCGGGCGCCGCGCATAGTGCCCGCGATGCGTTACGTGGCGCGCGCGCAGCCGTTCGGGAAGAAGCTGCTCGATGCTCTGGCCGATCAGCTCGGCGGGCTCGTAGCCGAGCAGGGTACGCACCTGTGAGTTTGCGTAGCGGATGCGGCCGGCCGGATCGGCGATCACGATGGCATCGGGTGCGGAGTCCAGCGCTTCCCCGAGGAAGCCGGCAGTGACAACGTCCGGGTATGCCGCAGCAGACAACACGTGCTCGGGAAGCCTCACTCCCAGGGACCGGCCGTCCGGTACCGCATGTTCCAGACTACAACACAAAGTACCGGCAGTTGTTAAGAATATCTCGCCCGCTCGTCGCGGCGCTCAGGACGTCGCCGGTGACGACTCCAGGTCCATGGCCATGCGCACGAGCTGCGCCAATGAGGCGGCCCCGGTCTTTTCCATAACCCGCGCGCGGTGAATCTCGACGGTGCGCTGACTGACACCAAGCTCTGCGGCCATCACCTTGTTGGGCTTGCCGCGGGTCATGAGCGCGAGCACCTCACGCTCGCGCGGCGTGAGCGTGGCGAAGCGCTCGCGGATGCGGTCGTGTTGCGCGAGTGCGGCGCGATTACGCGCATCGCGCTCGAGGGCGCGCTGAATGCGGTCGATGAGATCCTGATCGCGGAAGGGCTTCTGCAGAAAATCGAACGCTCCGTGCTGCATGGCCTCCACGGCCATCGGGATGTCGCCATGACCGGTGATGAAGATCACCGGGATGATCGCGCCGCGCAAGTTCAGCTGCTGCTGCAGCTCGAGACCGCTCATGCCGGGCATGCGCACGTCGAGCACGACACAACCGGGCTGCCGTGGCCGATAGGTCTCGAGAAATTCGCGCGCCGATGACAGCGTGCGCGCCGTGAGCCCGACCGACTTCAGCAGGAACCGCAGGGAGTTGCGCACTCCCTCATCGTCATCGACGACATAGATGGTCGGGGCTGGCTCTTGCATGGTCAGGCGGACGGCTTCGCTGGAAGAAGGATATGAAAACTGGCACCCGTGGGTCGATTCGGGCGGTACCCGACCGAGCCGCCGTGCAGGCGCGCGATGGTGTTGCTGATCGCCAGGCCCATGCCGGTGCCGCTCTCCTTCGTGGAAAAGAACGGATCGAACAAGCGTGACATGGCCTCTGCAGTCGGCCCCGGCCCGTTATCGTTCACCGCCACCTCCACCTCGCCCTGCGTGGTGAGTGAGCTGCGGATCTCGACGCTGCCGGTGCCGCTCGGCTGCGATGCCAGCGCTTCGAGGCTGTTACGTACGAAGTTGAGGATGACGTGTTGGATCTGGCCGGCGTCCACCAGTACCTCGGGGAGGTTGTCGGCCAGAGCGAGCGACAACTGCACGCTGTGCAGTCGCGCATCGCTCTCGACCAGCTCGATGAGCTCGCGGATGAGCGCGTTGACGCTCACCGGGATGCGGGCGCTCTGCCGGTCACGCGCGAGCGAGCGCAGGCGGCGGATGATCTCGGCGGCACGCGCCGCCTGGGCGGTGATCTCCAATAACGCCTGCCGAAGCTCCGCTGGATCGGTGTCAGGGCGCTCGAGCAGCCGGGCGCAGGCCTGGGCATAGTTCGCGATGGCGGTGAGCGGCTGATTGAGCTCATGGGCGACCCCTGCGGCCATCTCACCGATGGTCGCCATGCGCGACACGTGCAGCAGCCGGCCGTGAAGAGTCGCCGCCGGAGCTGCGCCCACGGCTGTCACGGGACCCCCCTCGGGCTCGCGGTTCGGGTTCATTCTGCGGTCACACTCAAAGCAAGAATCCACTGTTTGCCGTCCCGCGTCCGTACGTATGTTCCGCAGCCGCGTGCGCTGCGCCCTGATGTTGCCGGGCTGTGTCCGCGCCAACATGCAATCGAATGAAACAGCGCGTCTACGTCCTGATCGAGCGCTTGCGTAACCGACGCGACGAGCTGCTTGGTCGTGTCGCAGCAGTCGAACGCGATATGCGCCGCGAAGGCGACCCGCTGAGTCCCGACTGGGCCGAGCAGTCGACGCAGCGCGCCAATGACGAGGTGCTCTCGTGCATATGTCTCACGGCGGACGCAGAGCTGCGCGAGATCGAGAGCGCACTGCGGCGTCTCGAGGACGGGACCTATGGGATATGTCGAAAGTGCGGTGAACCGATCGCTTTCGGACGTCTCTACAGCGTGCCACACACCGATTGTTGCAGTGACTGCGCCCCTGCGGCCAGAGCCTTGTCGGGCATCAGCCGCGGCGGCAAGACTGCTCGATGTTAGCTCCCCCGTACTGCAGCGACACTGTGGTTAGTACCTAGCCGCAGCACGACAACGGCGTTGG
>Ga0187778_10000800_pt1 | contig 22512 bp, 20 predicted proteins | sample 1015_Q2_SP5_20_M_FD_132418 | JGI IMG/M metagenome (GOLD analysis project Ga0187778, IMG submission 132418) | Tropical peat soil microbial communities from peatlands in Department of Meta, Colombia - 1015_Q2_SP5_20_MG | ecosystem: Environmental > Terrestrial > Soil > Wetlands > Peat | place... | reverse complement strand
CATGGCTCGGGATTCGGGCAGAAGCCGGGCACGAAGCATTTCCGCATCGTGTTCCTGCCTGATGAGCCAACGTTATCGCGCGCTTACGCAGCGATAGGGGATTTTCTGCGGGAGAGATACCACTAGCGTTTGAAAACGGGGAGAGCAGCAGAGTGATCGCAGAGTAACTGTGAATTGATCGGCGCTAGTCCGCCGGCATAGTGGCAGGCCTCACTGCATGAGGCTTTGCCAACTTCGGCACGCGGGTGGGCTCGGGTTGGATCCATTTGCGAATTTCCGGGAGCGCGGCGCGGGTGACGATTTCTCCGGCACGAACCAGATCAGCGGCGTGTTCAAAGGCGTCGTACTTGAATCCATTGACATCGGGCTCGATGATCAGGTCCGCGGCCGGCTTCCAGATGTGGCCATTCATCTCCTGGGCAATCGAAAAGCATTGGCCGATGACATCGAACAGATGGCGAGGGCCCTCCCGGGTGGTCCAGTGCCCTTTCAGGTGGACGGCGAGCACCCGATCGGCGCCCATTTGACGTAGCGGCGTGGTGGGCACGGTATAGGACAGCATGCCATCAATCAATTGCCGTCCGCGAATTTTCACCGGCAGGAACATTCCCGGATATGCGCAACTGGCGCGCACCGGATCGACTAAAGGGCCAGAATGAAATACCACACCTTCGCCGGTCGCGAAATCTGTGGCCGTCACCGCCAGCGGGATTCGCAACTCTTCAAAAGTTTTTACTCTCAGAATGCTGTTTAGAAAGCCAATCATGCGCTGATTGCTGGCAAATCCGTAACGGGAAAGGGTCCAGCGCGCAAAATGTTTAAAGCGGACGCGATTGGCAACCTCCTCCAATTCAGCTGCCGACAAGCCACTGCAATACGCAGCTCCGATGAGTGCGCCTACGCTCGTGCCGGCAATGTATCGGATCGGGATATTTTCTGCTTCGAGAACTTTGAGAACACCAACATGTGCGACTCCGCGCGCAAATCCGCCACCCAACGCGATGCCGATGCCTACTTCCGGTACTGGATAATCGCCGGGACGGCCGGAAAGTTCCCGGCTGAAAGCCTGCACCGATCGGATTATTCTGCCTAGGCTCTTCACTGCTCTCCCCACATGAGCCCCAATTGCGGGCCACCACCCCAACTGAATCCCTGCAAGTAAGATGCCAGCTTTGCTGGAAGAACCTGCAAAATCGCCCCACTCTACAGTAATCATGATGCGATATTACCGCCTCAACGTGACTAAACCCAGTGTTCCTGATAGCTTGAGCCACATGGTACGGGAAATCTCCGCGGGCGGGGTGGTGGTGCGGCGAAGTTCGGATGGGTGGCAGGTCGCGGTGATCGAACCGCAGAAGGATGAGTCAGCCAAAGGTTCCGCCAAAAGCAAGGGCAAAAAGTGGCAAAAAGTGTTACTCGCCTTGCCCAAGGGCTTGATTGACAAGGTTGAAAAACCCGAGCAAACGGCGGTAAGAGAGGTTCTCGAAGAAACCGGGTTGAACGCAATTCCGGTGACGAAACTTGGGACGGTGAAGTATGTTTACATGCGCTCCTGGGGAGACCACGAGCGCGTGTTTAAGGTCGTGACTTTTTATCTGCTGCGATACACCTCGGGAGAGATCGATCAGGTTGAGCCGGAAATGAGGATTGAGGTCAAGCGCGCGTTCTGGGTTCCGCTGGATGAAGCAGCACAAAAACTCGCGTATAGAGGCGAAAAGGATATGGTGCGCCAAGCGCAAAGATACCTGGCGGAAACCCCCGGCTTGGGTGAAGGAGGCTGAAACGGACCTCAAAAGCTGTCACACACAAGTGTGACGAATAACCTTGCGGAGCAAATGAAATCGTGATCCTAACGAAGCCGGTAAGTCTTTGAAGATGAATAATTTATCTTGACTTTGTTTTGCCTTTCGGCCTAGCATAGACTCAACTTAATAGGGCGCGTGCCGTTGCCATCCTCACCCCACATCAATACGGCCCGCGCCCACGGTTTTTGTAGGGAGCTTTTCCTCGCACCGTGCTGCTATGCTGGAACAGAACGGCAAGCAAAGTTAAAACGTTGGGTAAGCCATCAAGCCGAAAGCAAGCCTCTTCTTCCTGATTAACCGTAAGCGCTGCTTACATTGATTTCACGCGATCGAACTGGAATACCATTCAACTGGAGTGTCGCCATGAATCGGATTCGCAAGGTGGCAGTGCTTGGAGCCGGCACGATGGGCGCGCGGATCGCGGCGCATTTTGCCAACGCTGGAGTTCCCAGCTACCTGTTCGACATCGTTCCGCCGGACGCCGATGTCCCCGCGCGTAACAAGATCGCTCTCGCCGGACTGGAAGGCGCCAAAAAGTCGAAGCCGGCTGCCTTTATGGATCCCTCGCTGGCCAAGCTCATAACGATCGGCAACTTCGAGGACGATCTCAACAAACTCGCAGAGGTGGACTGGATTATCGAAGCGGTAGTCGAGAACCTGGAGATCAAGCGATCGCTCCTTCGTAAGGTGGAAGCCATCCGCAAACCGGGAACAATCATCACGACGAATACAAGCGGTCTGCCAGTTGCAAAAATTGCCGAAGGATTTTCCCAGGATTTTCGCTGTAGGTGGTTCGGCACACATTTTTTTAATCCTCCGCGCTACATGCGGCTTCTGGAACTGATTCCCACGCCCGAAACCGATCGGGCTGCAATCGACACCATCGCGCAATTTTGCGACGTTCGCCTGGGCAAAGGCGTGGTGTTTGCAAAAGATACCCCAAACTTTATCGCCAACCGCATCGGAACTTTTTCGGTGCTGAATGTCATACGACTGATGCAGGAGATGGACCTCACGATCGAAGAAGTTGACGCGCTGACTGGTCAGGCAGTGGGTTGGCCGCGCTCAGCAACTTTTCGCACGATTGATCTCGTGGGCCTGGACATCCTGGGACATGTGGTCAGCAACATGACGCACAATGTGCGCGATGAGCGCAGCGATCTCAAGGTGCCTGATTTTTTCCGGCAGATGCTGGAACGTAAATGGCTGGGCGATAAAACCAAAGGCGGTTTCTATAAGAAAGTGAAGGGACACGATCACGAAGAGGATCAACGCCTGGCGCTCGATTGGAGAACGCTCGAATATCATCCGCGCCACAAGCCGAAGTTCCCGGCTCTGGAGATGGCTAAGAATATCGAGCAGCCGGGAGCGCGAGTGCGGATGTTGTTGGGAATGGATGGCGCGCCCCAAAAAAACGACAAAGCCGGACACTTTTTATGGTCGGCCTTGTCGGATCTGTGGACTTATGCGGCGAATCGGATTCCGGAGATTTCTGACTCGGTAGTTGAGATCGATCGCGCCATGCGCCTCGGCTTTAACTGGGAACAAGGTCCTTTCGAGTTGTGGGACGCGGCCGGCGTTGAGGCCACTGTCTCTCGCATGAAAAAAGAAGGGCATGCGATCGCGGCCAATGTGGAGAAATTGTTGGCCTGCGGTCGGAAATCCTGGTATTTGGACGATCCGCACACGCCTTCGGGACGCATGTATTGCGATCTGGATCACGAGAACTGGAAACCGGTTCAGGTACCACCGGGAGTCTGGTCGGTGGAAGTGGCAAAGAAATCGAAAGGTGTCGTAAAGAAGAACTCCGGCGCATCTCTCGTGGATGTGGGCGATGGCGTGGCCTGCATCGAATTTCATTCCAAGATGAATGCGCTCGGTGCAGATATTGTTCAGCTCATCTCGCAAACTCTGAAACCGGGTGGCCCGGGGGACAACTTTGACGCGTTTGTCATCACCAATGACGCCACCAACTTTTCGGTTGGCGCCAATCTGATGCTGCTGCTCATGTCCGTCCAGGAAGGAGAATGGGATGAGGTGGACTTCGCAATCCGGCAATTCCAGGGCATGACGCAGGCCATCAAGTTCTCGCCGAAGCCCGTAGTGGTTGCGCCGTTCGGGCTAACTTTGGGCGGAGGGACGGAAATTTCGCTGCATGCGCCCGCCCTGCAGCCTCATGCCGAGCTTTACACCGGGCTGGTGGAGGTGGGAGTTGGTTTGCTACCCGGCGGCGGCGGATGCAAGGAAATGCTGCTGCGCGCCATCGACACAGCGGAGTCTGTACGTCCGGGAGGACGGGGTGAATCGGTGGAATTGATGGAAGCGATGAAAAAGGCGTTTGAGACCGTCGCAACCGCAAAAGTCGCGACATCGGCGCATGAAGCGCGAGCTCTCGGATTTTTGCGCGATTCCGACCGCATTACCATGAACCGCGAGCGGTTGCTCAGCGATGCTAAAGAACGAGCCTTAGAAATGGTTCGTGCTATTTACGAACCGCCGCAGCCGCGGACGGATATTCCTGTGCCCGGGGAAAACATCCTGGCGATGCTGAAGCTGGGAGTTCACATCATGCATCAGGGCGGCTATATCACCTATTACGAAGTCAAGATCGGAAACAAGGTCGCGGAGGTTCTCTGCGGCGGGAACGTTTCGCCGGGAACTCCCGTCAGCGAGCAGTACATCTTAGACCTGGAGCGGGAAGCGTTCAAATCGCTGTGCGGAGAAAAGAAGACGCAGGAACGGATCCAGTACACGCTGAAGACCGGGAAAACACTGAGGAACTAGATTCCGAACGGATTCTCTGGACACTTGGACCGAGGAAGGATATCGAACTGCAGATTCCTCGGGGCTGAAGCCCGCTCGGAATGACAAACATCTAATTTCAGCGTGGCACGACAGAATGCGGACTGGCTGCTGAACGCTGAATGCTAAACTGGCCACTAGCCACTGGAAACTAAATTATGCGTGAAGTTGTGATTGCTTCATCCGTTCGAACACCTGTAGGGCGGGCATTTAAAGGCACGCTGCGGGCTACGCGTCCTGACGAATTAGCCGCCGTTGCCATCAAGGGCGCGCTCGAACGCGTGCCACAACTCGATCCCAAAGAGATCGAAGATGTGATTCTTGGCTGTGCCATGCCCGAAGCCGAGCAGGGCATGAATGTGGCGCGAATTGCTTCCCTGCGAGCCGGATTGCCGGTGGAAGTTTCGGCGATGACGATCAATCGTTTCTGCTCGTCTGGGCTGCAAGCGATTGCGCTCGCGGCCGAGCGCATCATGGCTGGCGGAGCTGACGTGATTGTGGCCGGCGGCACGGAGTCGATGTCCCTGATTCCGATGGGCGGCAACAAAATTTCTCCCAACCCCTGGCTCGTCGATCACTATCCGGACGCCTATCTTTCTATGGGATTGACCGCGGAGCGGCTGGCCCATCGCTTCGGCATCACGCGCGAGCACGCGGATGAGTTTTCGCTGCGCAGCCATAAGAACGCCGTAGCCGCAATTCAGGCGGGCAGATTCGAAGAAGAGATTGTTGCAGTGCCGGTGAGCTTTACCACACCGAACGGATCCAAGCCGAAGCGTCACGACATCACTTTCAAGATTGACGAAGGCCCGCGCGCCGACACTTCTCTGGAAGCCTTGCTGTCGCTGAAGGCGGCATTTCACGTCAAGGGAACCGTAACCGCAGGGAATTCTTCGCAGATGTCGGATGGCGCGGCAGTTGCCATTGTCATGTCGGCTGAACGGGCGAAAGCGCTCGGCATAAAGCCGCTCGCGCGTTTCCTGTCGTTTGCGACCGCAGGCTACAAACCGGAGGAAATGGGCCTCGGCCCAGTGTTCGCGATTCCGAAGGCGTTGAAGATGGCCGGACTGAACCTCTCGGACATGGATGTAATCGAACTGAACGAAGCCTTCGCTGCTCAGTCGCTCGCGGTCATCAAAGAAGCCGGCCTCGATCCAGAGCGCGTCAACCCGAACGGTGGCGCGATTGCCTTGGGACATCCGTTGGGTTGCACGGGCGCCAAGCTCACTGCATCGATTATTCGCGAGCTCAAGCGCCGCCATGCCCGCCATGGCCTGGTGACAATGTGCGTAGGCGGCGGAATGGGCGCGGCAGGAATTTTTGAGAATGTGCGCTGAATAAGCCGCGACAGCGGCGCTTCTGAAATTCAGGTAAGAAACACCCACGACCACGTGAGTTCCACTCCTATCATTCCATGATGACTAGCATTAAAATTGTTTCTGTTCCTTATCTCTTCAGGGTTATGTTGTCCTCATTTAGGGAGGTGTGCAATGGCAACAGTTTCTGCAATTCCTAAGGCCAAAATAGGAGGGGGCAGCTTCTTACTCGAGGAGCGCTGTCCTGATGAAGTCTTCACGCCTGAGGATTTTACTGAGCAGCATCAGCTCATCGGGCAAACTGCGGAAGAATTCGCACTTAATGAAATTATTCCTAATGTCGAGAAGATCGAACATAAAGATTTCTCCGTTACGCGCGAACTTTTGAAGAAAGCCGGTGAACTGGGATTAAGTTCGGTAGAAATTCCGGAAGCATACGGCGGGCTGGAAATGGACAAAGTGACCGCCGCTGTGATCGCCGACCACATTGCCAAGTACGCCGGCTTCGCCACCAGTTGGGGCGGGCACACCGGCATTGGCACGCTACCCATCGTCTACTTCGGGACGGAAGAACAGAAGAAGAAATACTTGCCGCGCCTGGCGAGCGGAGAAATTGTCGGTGCTTACGCCTTGTCGGAAGCCTCGTCCGGCTCCGATGCCCTCAATTGCCGCGCCCGAGCCGAGCTCGCGAAAGACGGCAAGCACTACATCCTGAATGGCGAAAAAATGTGGATCACCAACGCCGGTTTCGCCGACCTCTTTACCGTTTTCGCCAAAGTTGATGGCGAGAAATTCACTGCGTTCCTGGTCGAAAGAAACTTCCCGGGATTCTCGATCGGTGGGGAAGAACACAAAATGGGGATTCGCGGTTCTTCCACCTGCCCAATCATTCTTAATGACTGCAAGGTTCCGGTCCAAAATTTGCTGGGTGAGATCGGCAAAGGGCATGTCATCGCTTTCAACATCTTGAACGTTGGGCGCTTCAAACTCGGCGCCATGTGTGTGGGCGGAGCGCGAGTCGCTCTGGAAAACGCGGTGGCCTATGCGAAACAGCGCAAGGCCTTCAAGAAAGTCATCGCCGATTTTGGATTGGTGAGGGAAAAAATCGCCAACATGGCGATGCTGATCTACGTGGGCGAGTCACTGGTTTATCGCACCGTCGGTATGATGGACGTAGCCCTAGCAGAAGTCGACAAATCTGGCGCGGATGCGATCAAAAACACTCGCAAGGCGATCGAAGAATACGCGGTGGAGTGTTCGATTATCAAAGTCTGGGGCTCCGAGATGATCGATTACGTCGTCGACGAAACAGTCCAGATTTACGGCGGCTATGGTTTCGTCGAGGAGTATCCCGCTGAGCGCGCCTACCGCGATGCGCGCATTAACCGTATTTTTGAGGGCACGAACGAGATCAACCGGCTGATTATCACTGGCTTCCTTCTCAAGCGGGCCATGTCCGGCCAATTGCCACTGATGCCCGCAATCAAAAAATTAATGGATGAAGTTCTTTCGGGTCCATCAATGGGCGAGGAAGTTGAAGGTCCACTGGCGGAGGAGCGCAAACTAGTGGCGCAGGCCAAAAAGCTTGGCTTGTTTGCCGCCGGTTCGGCGACGCAGAAATACATGCAGGCCATTGAAGATCAGCAGGAGATTATGGGAGCGATCGCCGACATGGTGATCGAAACCTACGCCATGGAATCGGCAGTCTTGCGTGCCCAGAAGACTGTCGAACGGAACGGTGAATCGGCTGCTGCCATGCCTATTGCCATGACTCGCGCATATCTCTCGCAAGCCATGGAGAAGATCGAAGCCGCGGCGCGCAAGATCATTGCGGCTGTTGCCGAGGGCGATATGCTGCGCACCCAGTTGGCGATTCTCCGCCGCCTGGCCAAGTACGAGCCATTCAATACGGTCGACTTACGGCAACAGATCGCGCACAAAATGATTGAGCGGGGCAAGTACGCACTGACTTAAAAGGCATGCTTCCGCCGGAAACCTAAGAACGGGCTCGTGGTCAGCGATGACGACATGACGACGGGCCCATTGCAATATTTATGCCGCGGCGCTCCTCAAGTATTCCAGTACCTGCTCAGAGTGGCCATCGGCCCTCACGTTATTGAAAATGTGCTCGATTTTGCCGTCCGGCCCGATCACGAATGTGGTGCGGGCGATGCCCTTCACCATCTTGCCATACATGTTTTTTTCCTTGATCACGCCATAAGCTTCGCAAACTTTCCTGTCCGTATCTGCCAGTAAGGTGTAGGGCAAATCGTATTTGGTTTCGAACTTCTTCTGGGCTTGGGGCGCATCAGCGGATATGCCCAGCACTACCGCCCCGGCCTTCTGTAGTTTCTTGTATGCGTCGCGGAACCCGCACGCCTCAATGGTGCAACCGGGAGTGTCGGCCTTAGGGAAGAAGAACAGAACAACCGTCTGCCCGCGGAAGTTTCTCAGCGAAACACTCTGGCCATTCTGGTCGGGCAAAGAAAACTCGGGCGCTTTATCATTAATGTTCATGAGGAAGTTTTTCTCCCGGTCAAATTTATACCGCAGAGCTGGCGGGTTCGTCATCATAGCCGTGCTCAGTCTTGGCGTTGGGGAAAGCCTGCTTGGGCAAGCGTCAAAGGCAAAGGTCAGCAAAGGACCACGAGCTCTCGGCTTGATCGAACTCCTGCCGAAAGGTAAAGCTCGGCTGATTCCGGTGGTGATCCTGATCGACGGGCAATACTACGATGCGGGTGCATACAAAGCATCTCCCGTTCCTATGGCGCTCTGGGCCGAGACTGAATATGAAGGCTTTCGCACCGGAGTTTCCCAAGGTTTTTTTACAGTGACGGGTGCGTTGGAGAATCAGAAAACCAATGAATGGATTGCCGAGGGCAACTGGGTGAGCGCTGAATCGCTGACGGCCAAGTCCGCCAAAAAGCCAGGTTCATCCATTCCTCGCGGATTAGAGGATGATTCAGGACCCCCGGTACTGCGGCATTCCGGAAGCGCGAAGCCGAAGCCGCCAGATTCAACTCCCGCGTCGAATGCTCAGCCATCCCCACCCGAAAGCCAACCTGCTGCATCTCAAAATCCCTCTGCAGGATCGTCTGGACAGGCACAGACCGCCTCAACTCCCACTCCCACCACTTCCTCCGGAGCATCGACAGCTGCGTCAACGACAGATCAAGAAGACCCTAATCGTCCGACACTGAAGCGCGGGAAACCTGCGCTGAATGCACCGCAGGCAACGCTGCCGGCCGCTTCCCCTCCGCCCAAATCTCCTACACACCAGCCTGCGCCGTCGGCCTCCGCCAAGGCGCCCCAGTCACAATTAATTCCCGCCATCTCCGACGGGGACGGTCCAGAAGCGCATTCCTATGCGTTCGACGCCAAGCCAGACGAGGAACTCAACCTTCGTAACAAGATGCTGGCGTTGGCCGCCGATGAGGTGCGGACACGCGCTAAACAGCTGTCTACCGAGCTAGCCGGATTATCAGCCGCGCCGCTCACGGCAAGAACGCGTACCGCCAATCGCGCCGCGGCGGCACAACCTAAATTTGATGACGTGCGGTTTCGCTTATTCGACCTGTCAAGCAGCAACGAGCCGGTAATGGTTTTGAGCGCGACCGCACAGATGCCTGCAGGAACAACTGAAGGTGGTCTGGCCGATTTGCAATATTTCGTCACCCTCGTGGGCAGGCAAGACATCAACGGAGATATTCATAAAGCATTCTCGAACATAACTGACCGACGGCACCTGGATGTGGAACCGAAGTTCGAGCTCATTGATGCCGTGGATGTAGATGGCGACGGGCGGGCCGAGTTGCTGTTCCGAAAAACATACGACGAAGGCAGCGCTTTCGTGGTTTACCGGGTCATTGGAAACCAGCTCTATCCGCTGTTCGATGGCGTGCCGGCTGGATAAGTTGCGGCTTTTCTCTGGGTTGCGATTTCAGTTGTATTTTGAAAAGTTGCTTGCCACAATTACGCGGCCAATTCCACTGCCTTCCTCTGACTTTGAATCATGTCCAGAATGAGCTGCCTTCGATTGTGGCCTCGTTTTTCATACTGGAGATCCACTAAATCCAGGGTGCTGCTATTCCAAGCACTCTGCGTTCTGGTTATGTCTGCGACGCACTTTCCCTCTGCGTTTGCAGCAGAGCGTACGCTAAGGCACGGCCTGTGGGTATGGAAGGGCCCATCTACGTTGCAAGTCCCGGGAGGCTCCGAGAGGTTGCGGGACTTTTGTCAGTCCGCGGGTGTGAACGAAGTCTATATCTCGGTCTCGGAACACGGGGATATGTCCGGCATTGAACGCTTCTCCCGGTCGATTGATCTTCTTCATCGGTCACACATCCGAGTTGAGGTGTTGCTCTCGAGTACGGACGCCGACGAACCGGGGAAGCACCGGGAGAAGTTGCTGAATCATGTTCGAGCAATCGTGCAATTTAATCAGGAACATCCGCAGAGTCGCTTTGATGGGATTCACCTTGACATCGAACCCCAACAGAGGCCGGAGAATAAAGGTGTGGGGAACCTCAAGTTCCTGCCGGACCTCGTCGATGCCTATCGGGCCGTCCGCGTCTTGGCTGAGTCGGCTCATCTCACCGTCAATGCAGACATCCAAAATAAGCTTCTTAAGGGAAACATCAGCGAACGCAAAATGCTCCTGTCGTCCTTGCCTCGGTTCACCCTGATGCTCTACGAGTTGAGCAGTCCGGGTGACGGAAAAAGTACGGATGAAAAGGCCGAGAAACTCCGGGCAAGTAGCCAGGAATTCCTGGATATGGCATACAAGTCCCTGCGTGATTCAGACTTGGGAGACATGGCGATTGCCCTGCGGACGCCCGACTACGGCCAGTTGCTACCGAAGATGCTCCAAATTTTGGACGAAAGCAACCGCCAGAACCCTCACTACCGTGGCTGGGCACGACATGATTACGGCGATGTCTTGCAGGCCGAGCACTGAAGTTGTTTGGCGGAGCGGGCGCAGGCGGAGCTACTTCCCGGTCATCACCAGCTCCCCTTTGTCTACCTTGATGCCGCCAACGTCATCGGGAAGCTTGAGCCGGTCGCGCTGTTCTTCGAGCTTTCTCTGCAGAGGGCCGTTGACCAGCGAAACGGGAATATCCAGGTCTCCAACTTTGAACTCGGTGGGATCAAAGGTGGCGTATCCATCTTTTGATCCGAGATGCCCCGCCAGGGTGACAGTTACAGTTTTGCCGCCGATCTGAGTAACGAATTGGCCTTTAGCAACATCCCCTTCAAAGTTGACCTGGTAGTCCTTAACGTCCGGCTGGCCGGGACCAAATGGGGCATCGGCGGAAGATGGGACTGAAGTCGGCAGATCGGAACTGGCCGTCGGCAGACCAGAACTGGCTATTGCTGCTGGCAGCGCCCCAGTCGCCTGCGCCAGCGCAGCGCTAACCTCCTGAGAACTCAAATGAACTTCGGGAGGGGCCTGACCAGCTTGCCTGGGCTGATCCAATTGCTGAATCTTCTGCTGGAATGATTCGGCTTTAGCCGCCGCCACCGCAGCCGGTATTGGCTGTGAAATAGGCTGAGGCTTTTTCAGCACCAGCAGGATAGCGACAACTGAACTGAGCAAGGTCGCTATGCTGATAATCCGATCCAGCTTCCACTTCTTCATTGAAATTTATGTTATCCGGATTGGAGACCGACCTTAAGTAACGGAAGATACTGACCCGATGGTTACTTTTTGGCGGGGAAAGCTAACCTTCCAGCTTCCTTGCCAAGAGTTCATTTACCAGTTGCGGGTTGGCCTGTCCCTTGGTGGCCTTCATGACCTGACCAACGAAGAACCCCATGACCGTCTTCTTCCCCGCGCGGTATTGTTCGAGCTGCTTGGGATTGGCGGCAAGAACATCATCGATGATCTTCTGAATATCCGAAGAGTCGGTAATCTGCTGCGGCTTTTCTTTCTCGTAAACTTCGGAGAAATCCTGGTTGCGAGCGAAGCAGAGATCGTAAAGATCTTTAAGCATCTTGCCGGAGATGGCGCCGCTTTCCACCAAATCCGCGGACATGGCTACGCCCTTCATCGAGATCGGTGACTGGCTAATCTCCAATCCTTTGGACTTGAGGCGCCCCATCAATTCACTTTGTACCAGGTTTGCCACTCGTTTGGGATTCTTGGCACGCTTGGCGGCCGATTCGAATTCATCCGCCAGAATTTTACTCGCGGTCAATACCTGGGCGTCATAGGCTGTAATGCCGTATTCCGCTATCATCCGGCTGCGTCGGGCGTCGGGTAGCTCGGGCAGCGCGCTCCGGATTTCTCTCAGGGACTTTTCGTCCAGCACCAGCGGCAAAAGATCAGGTTCAGGAAAATATCTGTAATCGTGCGCTTCCTCTTTTGAGCGCATGGTGTAGGTCTTGCCCTGATTGGGGTCATACAATCGGGTTTCCTGCGTAACCTTGCCACCCGATTCGAGAATGCTTATTTGACGATCCACCTCGTACTCCAGCGCGTCGCGGATGAAGCGAAACGAATTTACGTTCTTGACCTCAGCTTTGGTGCCGAATTGCTTCTGTCCCACGGGCCGCACACTCACATTGGCATCGCAGCGCAGCGAACCTTCTTCCATGTTGCAATCGCTGACCCCCGTGTAAAGAATGATTTCTTTGAGCCGCGTGAGATACTCGTAAGCTTCGTCGGGCGAAGCAATATCTGGCTCGCTGACGATTTCAATCAGCGGCACTCCGCTGCGATTCAGGTCGATGGCGGTTTTCTCAGCAGAATCCTCAAAACCCTCGTGCAAGCTCTTGCCCGCATCTTCTTCGAGATGCAAGCGGGTGATTCCGATCTTCTTCTCATGATTGGCAACGGGAATGCTTATCCAACCGAATTCGGCGAGTGGCCTGTCGTACTGCGAAATCTGGTAGCCCTTGGGAAGGTCCGGATAAAAATAGTTCTTTCGAGCAAAGATTGACGTTTGATTGATACGGCAGTTCAGCGCCATGGCAGCAAGTGCGGCGAACTGAACCGCTTTCCGGTTTAAAACCGGCAAAGCTCCTGGCAATCCGAGGCAAACGGGGCAGACATTCGTGTTGGGCGGCGCGCCGAATTTCGCAGAGCACGAGCAAAAGATCTTGGTCACCGTCAGCAGTTGCACGTGTACTTCCAAGCCAATAACCGGCTCGTACTTGGAGCGGGATGCGACGGAAACCTCCGGCGTGGTGGCCATATCGACTGATTATAGGGTCTTCATCAGGGTCCCGGGCGAAGCGACTCGCAGTGCTATGGCTTACTGAGCGCGCAGGTAATTTTCCAGCGGCACTTCGAAGTACAGCAACTCGTTTCCTTTGGCATCGTGGACGCCGGTCAAATAGAAATTCGCGCCGGCCAACGGAGCATTAATGCCTGACACATCGAAGAACATGAATCCCGACTGAGTACTGTGGGGTTCGACCGCACGGGCGGCGAACTGAGAATTCTGAATCTCATCCTGGGCCTCTTTGCTGACCGCGCCTTTCGTCTTCTTCGGCCACGGCAGCGGATTGGTGGAAACTCCTGATATCGGCCGGGCAATTCGCCGATAAATATCATCATCTGTCGCGGGCGGAATCTTCGTTCGATCATGCGTCACCAGTTCCGCCTTACTGCCCGCGAGCGAAACCGGTTGGTCGCTGTCATTGGTGATCACTACCAGAATGGGCATAAAGCCGATTTCGCTGTAATGAACCGAAAAAATGCTCGCCTTATCCGCCATGTCATAGGGATCAAGCCCGACTGCGACACTCTCATTGGAATGCTCGTCATGAGCGGGATAACTCCTGGCCGGATGCGCTGCCGGCATCACAAAATGCTTGGAGGCAACGCAGACGATTGCAACCAGCAGCAAGCCTGCAAGCGTCGCCCGAACCACGTTTGAACGCAGCCATCGGATGGATGACATGATTTTCTGATTATAGGATGCAAGCACTTCGCCTGGCGGCGGCGAACCGGGTAACGAGTAAAATGACCCTTCCTTATGTATTGGCTTTATAGCGCGTTGCTGGCTTTTACCCTGATCGTGACTCTCCCCTACTGGCTTATGCAGATGTCGCGGCATGGCAAGTACCGGACCGGCTTGGGCGAGCGGCTGGGTAGGGTGCCGCCAAGGCTAATTGCCGACGCGACCAAACCTGCGATTTGGGTGCATGCGGTTTCCGTTGGCGAGGTGCGGGCTATAAGCCGCTTAATTCCCGAATTGCGGTCGCGATTTCCGCAACACCGGTTGGTCATTTCGACCACTACGGATACCGGTCAGAAGCTTGCCGGCAAAAGTTTCGGCACAGAAAGCGTTTTCTACTTTCCCTTGGATTTCGCATTCGCCATTCGCCCCTATCTGCGGGCTCTTCGGCCCGATCTGGTGATTATGGTGGAGACCGAGTTCTGGCCGAACTTCCTTCGCCTTGCTGGCGAAAGCGGTTCCCGAGTTGCGGTGGTGAATGCGCGAATTTCCGACCGGTCCTGGCCTAGCTATCGGCAGTTTCGCTCCCTTTACGCACGCATTTTGCGTGAGATTGACGTCTTCCTCGCGCAGACGGAAGAAGATGCCAGACGATTGCGCGACATCGGTGCAATCTCAGATAGAGTTCGTGTGACCGGCAATTTGAAATTTGATGTGCCCACCCCTGCAGTGCCGTCGATTGTTTCCAGCCTGCAGACGTCATTTCAAAAATCTGGCGCCCGGCCAATAATCGTCTGCGGCAGTACGGTGGACGAGGAAGAACCGCTGCTTTTGCGCGCTTTCGAGAACGTTTTGGCGAGTTATCCATCGGCAGTTATGATTCTCGCCCCGCGACATCCGGAGCGCTTTACGGCAGTCGCTCAAGTGATCGAGAATCTGGGAATTCGCCATTGGCGACGTTCGTTGTGGAGCGGCGAGCCGCTTCCGGGCGGTGTTCTGCTAGTCGATAGCATTGGCGAACTCGCGGCCTTGTACGCGCTGGCTGACGTTGCATTTGTGGGGGGGAGCCTTGTGCCTCAAGGTGGGCATAACATTATTGAGGCCGCACAGCATGGCGCTCCCATTATTGTCGGGCCCCATATCGAGAACTTTCGGGACATCGTTAAAGTCTTTCAGAGCCGCAATGCGATTCGGGTTGTGACTACGGTCGAGCTTCCCTTGGTGCTGATGGAGCTGTTATCAAATGAACGTGAGCGTGCTGAGCTGGGGCGGCGCGGTGCGGAGACTTTGCAGTCCCAAACCGGTGCGAGTACGAGAACTGCAGAGGCGTTGGAAAAACTCCTGAAACCAGACCGTGATCGCGTAGGAATCGGGCTGTGACGTTCAACAGAACTCCAAAGCACATCAGATTGTTGGCGTCGCTCTATGGTGCAGGTACACGGGCGCGCAATGCGCTATATGACCGGGGCACGCTGAAACCGGACAGGTTGCAAGGGCCGGTGATCAGCATCGGCAATCTCTCGGTTGGAGGTTCCGGCAAGACGCCTTTCGTCCTTCTGCTGGGTCAATTGCTGAAGGCAAGGGGAATAAAGTTCGATGTGCTCTCGCGAGGCTACGGAAGGCGAAGCCCGGGCGTTTCCTTGGTGGACGGGCGCGGCTCGCCTCACGACTTCGGTGACGAGCCGCTCCTCATCGCCGGCCGCCTAGGAGTGCCAGTGGTTGTTGGCGAGAATCGATTTCAGGCGGGGCAGTTTGCAGAATCGAAGTTCGGCCCGCAACTGCATTTGTTGGATGATGGTTTTCAACATCGCTCGCTGGCGCGCGATTGTGACATTGTGCTGGTTACCCAGGAAGATGCAAACGACCACCTGCTGCCCGCAGGACGGCTGCGCGAACCCCTCAGCGCGTTAGCCCGAGCCGATGCAGTAGTGCTGAGCACGGGAGCCTCCGCGGATTCATTTCCGTTGGCAGAAAAGCTGGTGTGGCGTGTCCATCGTGAAATCGTCGTAAACAATGCCCCTACTCGTGCGGTAGCGTTCTGCGGCATCGCCCGCCCGCAGAATTTTTTCTTGCAACTGCGGCTTGCGGGTGTTCAACCCGTAGCCGAAGCCATTTACCGCGACCACCACGCTTATACCGAGGCAGACGTGCGCGACCTGTTGCAACTCAAGCACAAAAGTCAGGCAGACGGCTTCATCGCTACCGAAAAGGACGAAATCAACTTAGGGGCTCATCTCACCCTGCTACAGCCGCTGACGATCATTCCCTTGAAAATGGAGTTGGCGAATCCGGCTGAGGCTTTAGATACCATGCTACGCATCGTGCAAGAGAAAAAACCGCACGCGTGAGAGAATCCTTGTGGGCGTTTTTCGCCCGAAGCTAAATGCCAAAGTACAAACGGATCCTTTCGCAGCCGACATCCGCAAGCGACCAGGGATGACCAAGCATCCAAAAGAAGCTGAGCGCCTTAAGAAGATTGTGGAAGCCTTTCCTGCGATCACCATCACAGCCCTTGCGGATCTTGTCGCGGACGAATTCGTGTTCGGAGAAATCTCGCGGGTATCGCGCGAAGCGCCGGTATTGATTTTGAAGCACCGCGAGCGCACGGTCGTGCCGGGAGGAGGAGCCAATGCCGTTTACAATTTGGCTGATCTCGGCGTCAACGTCCTGCCGGTCGGGGTCATTGGCGAAGACGAACCCGGCCGGCTTTTGCTCAAGGCCTTTCGTCACAAACACATTCCAGTCAGCGGTATTCTCAAGGAAAAAAGCTACAGCACGGTGACCAAGACTCGCATCCTGGCAGGCATGGCTCATACGGCGCGCCAGCAGGTGGTGCGGGTCGACCGCGAGCCCGAAGCCGAACCCAGTTCTCACTTGAAAAGAGGCCTAATTCTAGCGGCTCGGCAATATGCTCGCGCATCGGATGCGGTGCTGGTTTCCGACTATGGTTACGGCGCCGCCTCCCCTTCGATTCTAAACACCATTCGTGAACGTGGAAGACTCGATCGACTGCCCATCGTGCTCGATTCGCGTTACCGTATGCTTCAGTATTCTGGGGTAAGCGCTGCTACCCCGAATGAGCCGGAGGTCGAGGAGGCGCTAGGCGTGCGCATCGGGCAAGACTGGCCGCGTTTATGCTCAGCCGGTGAGCAACTGATGTCGCGCATGAAACTGCAATCCCTGGTAATCACGCGTGGACGCGATGGTATGGTTGCATTCGCCGCAAAGCACAAGCCGGTCGATATCCCAATTTTTGGATCGGACCAGGTGGCTGATGTTACCGGAGCGGGAGATACCGTGATTGCCACATTTACCGCGGCTCTCGCTGCCGGAGCCAGCACCGAGGAGGCGGCGCAGTTGGCAAACTATGCTGCTGGAATCGTAGTAATGAAACGTGGAACAGCGACGGTTTCGCAGGGCGAACTGTTGCATGCCATCGCGCAAGCGCCGCCGCAGACAAGGTCTCATTGAAGAACCAGAAAATCCTGAATCGCGAACAATTGAAAGATCAAGTAGCGCATTGGCGGCGCGCCGGCGACCGGATTACGCTCACTAACGGTTGTTTTGATTTCCTGCACGTCGGGCACATTCGTTACCTGCATGCGGCCAAGCAACTTGGCGGGCGCTTGATCGTGGGCTTGAATTCAGATGCATCGGTGCGCGCCCTGAAGGGCGAAGGACGTCCGCTGATGCCCGCCGATGAGCGGGCGGAAATCATTGCCGCACTGGCGGATGTGGATGCGGTTGTAATCTTTGCCGAGTCTGATGTACGGGCCTTGATCCGCGAAATTCGGCCCGACATTCATGCCAAGGGCACCGATTACAGCGCCGAGAATGTGCCGGAACGCGATACGGTCATCGAATACGGTGGCCGCGTCGAGATCGTTGGCGATCCCAAAGATCACTCCACAAGTGAGATCATCCGTACGCTTGTGCGGGCGCAGCGCTCGTGATAACAGAGATTCCAGTTTCCGAACCAGCTTCAAATTCTCCTGCCGCTCGCGATTTTCATCGTTTGCTGATCGTGCGCCTGGGCTCAATGGGCGACATCATTCATACGCTGCCCACAGCCTTCGTACTGAGGTCCGCACTGCCGCACGCCACCATTGGTTGGCTAGTGGAGGAACGATGGGCAGAGTTGCTGTGTGCTGCGGCCGAGCCGCGCAGTGGTCCACGTTCGCCGCGCCGGCCTTTAGTGGACAGGCTCCATGTCGTCAATACAAAGCTCTGGCGGAAGCAGCTTCTCTCGGCACATACCTGGGAACGAGCGGCCGCGGCCCTGAGCGATCTGCGTGCAGCACGCTATGAGGTGGCCGTGGATTTTCAGGGGGCGGTGCGATCCGCGTTTCTGGCGCGCTGTTCGGGCGCGCCGATGATTTATGGCTTTCGCCAGCCCCGCGAGAATGTCGCCAGCATGCTTTACACCCATCAGGTGCTTGCCCGGGGAACTCACATCATCGAACAAAACCTCTCTCTAGCCGAGGATTTGCTTGGCAGGTCTTTTGCGTTGGCGCCGGTACAGTTTCCTTGCGATGAAGCGGCCGAGAAACATTGTGCGGATTGGCTGCGACGCGAATCAGTGCATGATTTTGTTTTGTTGAGCCCAGGCGCGGGATGGGATGCGAAACAATGGCCTGCTGCACGCTACGGTCATGTCGCGCGAGCCCTGGCGCAACAGGGTGTCAAGATTCTGATCAACCACGGCCCCGGAGAAGAGGAATTGGCGCAGGCGGTGGAGGTAGCCAGCGGTGGCTCGGCCAAAGTCCTACCTAGCGCCTTGCCAGGATTAATCGCGCTCACGCGACATGCCAGATTATTCATTGGCGGCGATACTGGGCCAACGCATTTGGCCGCAGCGCTAGGTATCCCCGTGGTAGCTATTTTTGGGCCAACCAATCCCGCGCGCAATGGTCCTTTCGGCACCAGGAGTATCGTTTTGCGTAGTTCCTCCAGCGTGACCTCCCACAAACGGCGTGCTGCTGCTGATCCTGGCCTGCTCGAGATTGAGCCGGATGACGTGGTAAGAGCCGCAGAGAATCTGTTGGGGCAGTGCCATGGCTAGCTGGTCAACCGTAGCACGGCGCATTCGAGTGCCGTCGGGATTTCTGCTGGCTGCTTTGTATCTGTGGCTCGCGAAACCCAATGTGTGGTCGATTGCGGTCGGGACGCCGTTCGTGCTTGCAGGTTTGTTGCTCCGCGGCGTGGCCTCAGGGCATTTGAGGAAGAATGAACGACTCGCAATCACCGGGCCGTACGCGTACACTCGCAATCCGCTCTATCTCGGATCATTGATTATGGCTGTGGGTTTCGCGCTGGCCGCGCGCAGCATTTGGATCGCGCTGCTTATGGCCGCCGCATTCGCCCTTATCTACTTGCCGGTCATTCACGCTGAAGAATCCCATCTTGCAGAACAATTCCCCGAATTTCCGGAGTATGCACGCCAGGTACCTCGCTTTATCCCAAGACTGAGCCGAAGTCCTAGAACCCCCAGTGCATTCACCTGGGAGCTTTACTGGAAACATCGCGAGTACAATGCAGTTCTAGGATCGCTTGCTATGATCGCGGCGCTCGTAGCAAAGCTGCTTTGGATTTCGCGTTAACTGCGGGGCATCCGGAAAGGGATTACTCAGCGTCTCACGAATATTCCTGTCAATTGTCTAAACTACTTAAAAGTGAAATGAGATTTTCCTTACAGCTCGCAGTATTGTGTTTTGTTGCCCTTTGTGGTTCTTTCATGAGTCCGCAGGCAAACTCTTCACCTGAAAAGCAGCCTAATCTGCCCACTATCAGCGCGGCTCCCTCGGCACAGATTGTCCCGCCGCCTCCTAACTACCGTTTTCCCGATGGGCAAACTTATGTCTACGGCGTCGAGTGGCATCTGTTCAATGCCGGGACCGCACGGGTTGGTCTGCGAGACAATGGGCCTGAACAACACGTGACCGCTACAGCCGTTTCGGGCGGGGTGGTGAGCTCGTTGTACAAAGTTAACGACCAGTTTGAAGCGTTTTTCGATCCACACAGGTTTTGCTCGCAGCGAGTCTCCAAGCACGTCGAGGAGGGTTCACACTCCCGCCAATCGGAATTGAGCTTTGACTATGCTCGCGGCAAAAGCGTGCTCAGCGAGAAAAATCTGAAGACTGGCGAACAGAAACACGCCGAAAACGATATCCCGGGATGCGTCACAGATGTAGTCAGCGGTTTCTACTATCTGTCATCCCTCCCGCTGCAAGTGGGAAATGCCTATGTCTTTATCGTGAACGATGGCGGCAAAACCAACGAAGTGACGGCTCACGTGGAAACTCGCGAGAAGGTCAAAGTTCCAGCCGGCACTTTTGAAACAGTGCGCGTGAAAGCCGAAGCGATCTCCGGCGCGATGCACGGCAAGGGAACCGTCTGGGCCTGGTTTAGCGATGATGGCAGTCACATGCCGGTGCAGATGCGATCGAAGCTGGGATGGGGAACACTATTGTTTCGGCTGCAACGGGTGGAGAAAGAGTGACGGGAGCAACAAGGGGCGACCACTAGAGGGTCAGTTCGATTGTCATCCCGAACAAGCCTCTCTTGCGCAGTGAGTGATCTGAGCGAGCCGCGCGAAGGGTCGCGGCTCTTGCGACCAACAAACGCGCGATTGGCTCGCTACCCTGTTCAAACTGACCCACTACTGCAGAGCGCACAAGCGGTTTGACGCTCCTCCGTAGCCCACGTTAAACTACCTAGGTCTGCCTGTACTCACGGTTCCGTTCTGGGGCCATCGTTGCCAAGAGCGTCGACGCGGAACAGCAAGCAGGAAAATCATTACGGTTGCCGGTTCGCAGGTATGTGACCGGTGTGATTGGACGGAGGCATAGGTATGTACGCGGTCATCCGCTCTGGTGGCAAACAATATCGGGTCGCTCCCGGCGACGTTATTCGCATAGAAACCCAGGGAAATGGCACGCACGGCCGGGTCGAATTCGGCGATGTTCTCGCCGTTTCAGCGGCCGACGGCCAGATTGAGAAGGCGAAGCCCGATACTCATGTGATTGGGGAGATAGTAGAGCAGGGCCGCAGCGACAAAATTCTTGTCTTCCATTACAAGCGTAAGAAGCAGTACAAGAAGCTGCGCGGACATCGCCAGCCGTTTACTGCGGTGCGAATCACCGAAATCGGATTTGACGGACAAAGTTTCAAAGCTCCCGAGCTCCCCAAGAAAGAAGCAAAACCGAAAAAAGCCGCAGCCGTTGAGAGCGAAGAACCCAAAGAAGTGAAGGCCCAGGCGAAAGCTCCGGCGAAAAAGGCGACTGCGAAAAAGCCGGCGGCAAAGAAAACCGCTTCAAAGAAAAAGAAGTAGCGTTCTTGTTTGCGGCATTGGCGAACGAAGCTTTGCGTAAGATCCTTCGAGGACTGAAGTCCTCTCAGGATGACATTTCATTAGGTTAGTGATTCTGACAACCGGCAACTGGCCACGGACAACTGGATTCTTATGGCACACAAAAAAGGACAAGGCACATCACGAAATGGCCGCGATTCAAACTCGCAGCGGCTGGGATTTAAGGCTTTCGGCGGGCAGTTAGTTCCCGGCGGTACGATCATTGTCCGCCAGCGCGGAACTCGCGTAAAACCGGGATTGAATGTCGGCCGCGGCAAAGACGACACCTTATTTGCCAAGATCACCGGCCGCATCAAGTTCACGGATCGGGGCTCGATGGGCAAGTACGTGATGGTCGAGCCAGTCGAAGCGGACTAAACGGCGGACAGAAATGTCCCCACACGGAATATAGCCTCGCCCTCAGGTCGAGGCTTTTTGCTTTGATTCCTCCGTGGACCTTTGTGTCCTCTGCGGTTTAGAAATTTCATGTTCATCGATGAGGCCACAATTCGAGTGAAAGCCGGAGACGGAGGCAATGGCTGTGTTGCTTTTCGCCGGGAGAAATTCGTGCCGCGCGGCGGGCCTTCGGGCGGCGATGGCGGCAAGGGCGGCGACGTCATCATGGAATCGAGCGAACGCCACAATACACTGGTGCATTTTCGCTTCAATCCTGAATACAAGGCACAGCGTGGCCGCCACGGAGAAGGTTCCAACAAAACCGGGCGCGAAGGCGAAAATGTAGTGTTGAAAGTGCCGGTGGGAACGCTTGTCTACGACGCGGAGACGGGTGAGAAAGTGCACGATTTTTCGCATCCGGATGAACGCATTATCGTCGCTCGCGGAGGCCGTGGTGGACGCGGGAATGCGCAGTTTGCCACCTCCACGCATCAAGCGCCGCGCGAACACGAGGAAGGACGTCCGGGCGAAGAGCGCGTGCTCCGCCTGGAGTTGAAGCTGCTTGCCGATGTCGGTCTGGTAGGTTATCCGAATGTGGGCAAATCGACTCTGATTTCGCGAATCTCTGCCGCGCGCCCCAAAATAGCCGATTACCCCTTCACGACCCTGCAACCGAACCTAGGTGTAGTCGTGGTTGGCACGCCTCCCGACGATCAGAGTTTTGTGGTCGCAGATATTCCTGGACTGATCGAAGGGGCACATGACGGAGCGGGGCTTGGCACCCAGTTCTTGCGCCACATCGAGCGGACTCGATTGCTCGTGCATCTGGTGGATGTCTCGGATGCGAGCGGGCGTCCTGATCCAGTCAAAGATGTGGAAGTGATCATGGGCGAGCTGGGGAGCTTCGGCGCGAAACTGGAGCAGAAGCCGATGATCATGGT
>Ga0187778_10000799_pt1 | contig 22517 bp, 20 predicted proteins | sample 1015_Q2_SP5_20_M_FD_132418 | JGI IMG/M metagenome (GOLD analysis project Ga0187778, IMG submission 132418) | Tropical peat soil microbial communities from peatlands in Department of Meta, Colombia - 1015_Q2_SP5_20_MG | ecosystem: Environmental > Terrestrial > Soil > Wetlands > Peat | place... | reverse complement strand
TTCCACCCACCATCAACTCAATTCCTCATCTTAGTTTACCGATTCTCTCTTCAATACCCATTATCGGTCCGATAATCTTCGGCCAAGATCCGGTTGCATATTTCATTATACTGACGGTCGTGGCTGTTCACTATTTTCTGTTTCACACGCAGCCTGGACTTAATTTGAGAACGGTCGGTGAAGATCCGAGAACTGCCGAAGAGATGGGTGTGAATCCTAAGCGATATCGCATCTATGCAATCATGTTTGGCGGGCTCATGGCGGGCATTGGAGGAGCATACCTGACAATCGCAATCACAGGAACATTCTACTATGACCTTACGGGAGGAATGGGATTTATTGCGGTTGCGTTAATCTCCTTTGGTAAGTGGAAACCATTTCGAACATTTTTCGGTTGTCTCGTTTTCGGCGCGGTTTTCGTCGTCTTTTTAACGATTCAGAATTATTATCCATCAATCCCTTACCAGTTCTTTCAGATGTGGCCTTACCTAGCAATACTCGTAATCCTTAGCGGAGTCTCAGCCAAGAGCGGCGGACCTGCCGCGTTAGGTAAACCATACGAAAAGCGCGATTAACCATGAGCACTCCACTAGTCAGCATGAGGAATATTACTAAAACATTCCCTGGCGTATTGGCCGACGACAACGTTGATCTCGATTTGTTCCCTGAAGAGATACATGTCATCATGGGAGAGAACGGTGCCGGCAAAACTACTCTGATGAACGTACTCTACGGCTTCTACAGAGCCGACAGTGGCAAAATATCCGTAGAAGGTAAAGAAGTCGAGATCAAAAGCCCTGTTGATGCTCAGTCACTCGGAATAGGAATGGTCTTTCAACACTTTTCAGTAATCGAAGTTTTCACCGTCCTAGAGAACGTTGCGATTGGGAGAAGGGATAGTGGACTAAGACTTAACCTCGCCAAGTTAGAATTCGAAATAGAGGAGGCTCAACGTGAATATGGCATCAATGTGAGCCTCAACCGCAAAGTCGAGGAACTGAGCACCGCTGAGAAACAGAAGGCAGAGATTTTGAAAGTGCTCTTCAAAGGAGCGAAGGTTCTGATTCTCGACGAACCTACTTCAATGCTAACGCCGCAGGAAACCGAAGCACTGTTCAAGAATCTGAGATCGCTCAAGAAACAGGGTAGAGCAGTTGTGCTTATCACTCATAAGCTCTATGAGATCCTTGAACTGGCGGACCGAGTAACAGTTCTTCGAAAGGGTCGAGTTGTCCTCAACACTGTTAGAGAGAACATATCCCCTGAGATTCTCGCTGAAGCGGCAATGGGACATTCTATGACGGTTCAGCAATATGAGAGAAAGACAATCGCGGAAGAGGGTGCTCTGACCATTAAAAACCTGTCCGTTAGGGGGGACAGGGGTGAAGACGCTGTCTCCTCAGTCTCGTTTGATGTTCGCCGAGGCGAAATATTAGGCGTAGCTGGTATCGCTGGAAACGGTCAGCGCGAGCTTGTCGAGGCCCTAGTAGGGTTGCGAAGGATCCAAACGGGAAACATCACATTGAATGGAGTTGACATGACTCACAAGAGCGTCAGAGATAGAATTCGATTAGCGTTAAGATATGTGCCTGAAGATAGAAAGAGAAGAGGAGTGGCCCTCGATCTCCCCCTAACTTATAATGCAGTCCTCCGAGATCATTGGCAGGCCCCGTTCGAACATGCGCACAGATTGCGTTTCTCGTCAATAAGAGAATTTGCTAAGAGAATAATCGCGGAATTCAAAGTTGTTTGCTCTTCAGAAACGTCATCTGCCAACGAACTTTCCGGGGGGAACCTGCAGAAGTTCATTGTCGGACGTGAATTGCTTCGAGACGCCGAGTACATCATAACGGAGAACCCAACGGCTGGATTAGACTTCGGCTCAGCAGAGTATGTGCGAAGAATACTATTCGAGCATAGGAACGCAGAAAAAGGGATTCTCTTAGTGTCCGGCGATCTGGATGAATTAATTTCCATGAGTGATAGAATAATAGTCTTGTATAGGGGCCACGTAAACGGAACCGTAGAGAGAAAGAATTTTGACAAAGTCAGCATTGGCGCTCTAATGCTGGGCCAAGGATTTGACGAAGCGAAGACTGCAGTATAGTGCCAACAGACCCGAGCTCGACTCGAGCTAGGTGCATGCAACGTGCGCTCGGAATATGTATCCGCGTGGGCCTAGTAAAGGGCAGAGATTACTCTTTGACCCATTTGAGTTCCCATACTTCAGGTTTCTTCAGCCAAGGAGCTTTTGGAAGAATCTCTTCGCCAGCTTTCTGCACATAGTCAACAACTTCCAATTCGTTCACTGTTTTCATTTGTCCCTTCTCAACAATGATTTCGCCGTCAATGATTACGGTGTCACATGACTTGCCTGTACCATTGTATACGAAGTTGTTAAGTAAGTTCTGTTCGGTTACGGGAACCCATTCTGGTCTTCGTAGATCCCATAATACTATGTCTGCTTTCTTACCAACTTCGAGTGAACCGATTTCCTTCTCGAGCATCATTGCGTATGCACCATTTACAGTTGCCATTTCCAACACTTTCGGATTTGAATCGGCTGTCCCTAGCATGAACAGGTCGGGGTCGGGGAACCTCATTGGGTGCCAGGCTTCAGCGTGGCCAACGGCGGTCACCCAGATATCTCTGCACAGGTCGTGGGCGGTTCCCGTGCTCGACTCATCGTTGCCTAAACCCACGTTAATTCCGATCTCAACCATGTGAGGGATTTTTCCTCTAGTTGAAACCGCAGAGTAGACACCGTGCATACTTGATCCAGGGACATGCGCGACGCTTGCGTCCTTTTCCTTGAGCATGAGAAGCTCTCTAGTGTTGACCCATGCCATGTGGGCTGCGACGAAGTTACGGTCGACACAGCCTTGCTTGTACATGTACTCTATATCTTCGAGACCGAACCGTTTTCGTGTCATCTCAACCATGTCATGAGAAACCCCAGCGTGAGTCAAGACTCCCACGCCATGTCGGTCAGCCATTTCTTTGACGCCTTTGCAAAGTTCTGGAGAGCAATTGCACACTTGTTGCAAATCCAACCATGGAAGAATTCTTCCGTTCGCCGCGCCCTTATATTTCCGGATAAATTCTTCACTTCTCTTTAGACATTGATCGGTAGTCTCCTGCAGTTTTTCTGTCAGCTGCGTGAAGGCGTCCCAAGAGGCTATGTCTGACCTGGAAGCCTCATGGATGTCCATCAGGTCCCTACCTAAAGCCGCCCGCATACCAATCTGAGTGACCGCTTTGACGGGGCTCTCCTCCATTGTCTGGATTGTCCCACAGTCAATCACAGCAGTCGTACCAGTCTTGACCATCTCAATCAAATTCTTCAAGACAGCATAGTAGTAGTTCTCTGGTGTCAGGTGCATGTAAGTGTAGGAGAAGTATCGCTCACACCATGGAACTACGGGAACATCGTCCATCATACACTTGTCATATGCAGATTCAAGGTGCGTATGACTATTTATCAAGCCGGGGGTTGCAAAGAAATTCCCCCCATCTATTACTCTATCCGCTTTGAATTCCTTCTTAATGGTGGATGCGTCTCCGATAGCAGCAATCTTATTTCCGCTGATGGCAATGGACGTGTTCTTCAGGAGTCGTCTCTTCGGGTCCATCGTCATTACGAAACGTGCGTTTTCGATGATTATTCCTGCCAATACTATTCACTTGAAACGTTTGCAGAGCTCTGTTTGCTTTTCATATTAATTGGCGATGATCAGATTCTCAACACCAAAAGTTGACGTAAAATGATAATTAGCCCACGATAGCAGTGCTGAAGTTGGCATTCGAAATTGGAAGTCGTCTCCGAAGCTTCTGGCATCAGAATTGTCAAATCGACCTGTGGGACGTGTCATTGTGAATGCGGCGTAATGGTTTATGTGAAAGATGGTAAAATTATCAAAATTGAGGGAGATCCCAATCATCCGCAGAACGAAGGGGCCCTTTGTCCGAAAGGATTGGCCTTCACACAGTACGTCTACCATCCGGATCGCTTGAAGTATCCTCTCAAGAGAGTCGGAGAACGAGGCGACGCGAAGTGGGAACGTATTTCCTGGGATCAGGCAATAAGCGAGATTGCTAAGAAAATACTCGAGATCAAGGATAAGTACGGACCAACAGCGATCGGTTGGGGAATAGGTGACGGGGATCGCGACAATAACCTATGCAATTTAGCTTGGCTCTTTGGCCTGGGGAGTCCACATCAGATTGGCTGCGACGCAACGTATTGTCTGAGGCCTGCCACGATCGCTGATAAGGCAACGTACGGACAAAGCAACACATGGGAGGTCGGGCCAGACATGGCCAACAGTAAGAGCATACTCGTTTGGGGAGGTAACCCGTTTGAAGCACACTTGTGTTCAAAAGGAAGGGAACTTCTGCGAGGTCTTGACAGAGGAGCTAGGTTAATCGTAGTTGATCCGAGATTCACGAAGACTGCAGCGAAGGCGGATATCTGGCTTCAGCCGCGACCAGCAACGGACGCTGCGTTAGCTCTTGGCATGCTCAACTACATTATCTCTGAAGAGTTATACGACAAAGATTTCGTTAAGAATTACACGTTTGGATTCGAAGAGCTGAGGGAAAGAGTCAGAGAATATCCACTTGACAAAGTTTCAGAAATAACCTGGGTGCCCGTCGAGAAGATCAGTCGAGCCGCCAAAATGTTTGCCACATATCGTCCAGGATGCGTCTACCATCGCATGGGCACAAACATGAACACGAACAATGTGCAGACATTGAGAGCCATCGATTGCATAACCGGCTTGTTGGGGAACCTGGATGTCAAGGGAGGTAACCTCCTGCCAGCCCCGTCACCATTCCCTCGCCCCGCAAGTTTCTACGCGATTCAATCAGTAAAAGGAGAGATGGGCGGCTCACCTCCAGCGGAAGTATGCATGGCGAGGCCCGGTGCAAAGGAGTTCCCGTTGAACTTTCACCCAGAATCACCTGTCTCATGGCTTCTGGATGAACATCCCCACATGACTTTGGACGCTCTCATTGAGAAGAAAATTCGCGCAGTCATATGGTCTAACGATCCAATTCAGGGATTGCAGAACAGCTCTAAGGTGCTGAAAGCGTTACGGGCTTTGGATCTTAATGTGGTGCTGGATCATTTCATGACTCCCACCGCATGCCAAGCAGACTATGTCCTTCCAATAGCAACATGGGCTGAGAGAGACTGGATTCACGATACACACTACATCAATTACGTTGGACTGGGACAGAAAGCGGTCGACCCTCCAGGCGAGGCGAAGGACGAGAGAGAGATTGGCGGCATGTTGGTGAGGGCACTGGGCGTTAAAACATTCATCAGACTAGACAGCATCAAGGAATACAATGACTGGCGACTGAGACCAATGGGAATAACCTTCGAGGACCTCAGGGCTAAGGGCATTATTGGGCCTTGGGAGATAAAATACAAGAAATACGAGGAAGTTGGCTTTCAAACTGAATCTTGGAAGGTTGAGTTCTACTCGAATCTCCTCAAGAAATATGGCTATGACCCTCTTCCGCACTATGTCGAACCTCCCGACAGCATTAACACGGCTCCAGAGCTCGTTAAGGACTTCCCGCTCATCTTCATCTCAGGTGGGCGAACAGTTGCCTTCGTTCACAGCGCACACCGCAACATACCCTATCTTCGTGAGCTCAATCCAGACCCGATAATTTCCATCCATCCAGACACTGCAGACAGACTGGGAATCAAAGATGGAGACTGGGTGCTGATAGAGACGCCTTTCTCGAAGCAGCATAACATACCTCCGGTTAAACAGAGAGCAAATCTCACCAAAGCCGTGCATCCGAAGGTTGTTCATGCGCAATCTCACTGGTGGTTCCCCGAACATCAACCGAACAATGAGCAATGGTTTGAGTACAACGTAAACAGCATCGTCACCGATCAACCTCCATACGACAAGATCTCTGGGTCTCCGCTCATTCGAGGCGGATTATGTAGAATAAGTAAGGTTCCGGTTGTGGTTGCAAAATGACCGAACTTAGTATGCTAGTCTACACCGACTTGTGTGTTGGTTGTCCCTGCTGCTCAGTAGCGTGCAAACAGGAAAACGATTTGCCGGTAGGAGTCAACTGGCTTCAAGTCAAAGAAGTTGGCCCTTTCGAAGTTGGTGATGCACTGCGTGTTGAATATCGCTTGGCACGTTGTGTCCATTGCGGCAATCCTCCTTGTATTTCCGCATGTTCGAGTGATGCGATAACTAAACGAGCTGATGGGATTGTTATTATCGACCAAGAGAAGTGCATAGGGTGCAGGAAGTGTATTGAAGCATGTCCATTCAACGCGCCGCAATATGATCCTCGGACGAAGACGGTTAATATGTGCAATCTGTGCTACCCTCGGCTCGAGAGAGGACTTCCGACATCCTGTGAGCTCTCGTGCCCGGCTCGAGTAATCTATGTCGGGGAAACAAATGAGATAACCAGCAAAATTCAGCAGAGAAGAATGGAAAGGCAGATCTTCAAAGCAATGTAAGCCGCGATTACTGCCAACTTGGAGGGTTTAGAGTGAAGATCGATGGCTACGATATGCCTGAGGATCTCTACTACTATCCGGAAAGTTTCCTTTGGGTGAGGAAAGAATCAGATACTAAAGCAGTAGTCGGCCTCACAGATTTCGCGCAACAGCAAGCCGGGAAAGTTTCATTCATTCGTATCAGACCTAAAGGCTTCCAACTGGAGGTTGGCAAAGTCTTCGGGACAATGGAGAGTTTCAAATGGATCGGGGCACTGAGATCACCGCTGAAAGGATTTATCGAAAGCATGAACGAAGACGTTGCGAAGAATCCAAATATTGTGAAAGAATCCCCGTACGAGAGAGGGTGGCTGATAAGAGTAGAATACCCCAGCTCAGACGACAGCATATCTAAGCTCTTGACAAAGGATGCTGCCACCAAGTGGATGGAAGATGAAATTCGAAAGGCGAAGGCGCGTTCAATCACGTAGATTGACAGAACACTGGCATCACACTCTCTCACTGGGTTAACAATCCAGCGCACGTACCCTCCGTGATATTCTGCCATGGTAATCGCTCATGCCGTTTATTATGAAACTTAGGATTCGAGAAAATGAAGCAACATGAGTAGAACTGTCATCTTCAACACCGGCAGAATCGCTTCGGGCAACATCAAACACCCTATTCTCGATGCAGATACAATTCTTATCGAAAACGATAAGATAGCGAAGATAGGCAGAAAAGATGACATCAACATCAACTCTGCAGAGATTAAGATCGACGCAGATCAGATGGTCATAACTCCTGGGCTAATTGACCCGCACGTTCACAATGTCATAGGAGATTGGTCTCCAATTCAACACGCAGTTGACTGGATGGCGGGCTACCTACTAGCGGGAGTCACAACCTTGCTATCTCAGGGTGAAAATAACCTCGGTGGCCTGACAATGGATTCTATAGGAAATAAAGCGCTGGCGATTTTGGGAGCCAAGACCTACAATAATTATCGGCCTGGAGGAGCGCAAAAGGTCCACGGAGGAGCGCTTATGCTCGCTGACGGATTAACAAAGGACGATTTCAAAGAGATGACTGAAGGAGGAGTATGGCTTATCGCGGAGATCGGCGGCGCAGGCCTCGCAGATCCGAAAAAGGTTGCAGAAATGGTGGAATGGGCTCATGAATACAAGTGGAAGGTGAATATGCATTTGGGCCCCACTTCAATTCCGCTTTCCTCACCAATCACATCCTCTGATGTCAAGATAGTCAATCCAGATATCGTTTGTCACATAAACGGAGGTTCTACGGCCTCAGCGATGGATGATGTCAAGAAAGTGATCGACGAGACCGACGCGTACCTCGAGCTGATATTCAACGGTAACCCGAGGGCTGGTGTAGAAATTGTGGACTACATCAAGAAGAAGGGGCAGGAGCATAGAGTAACTCTTGGTTCGGATACGCCGACAGGAAACGGTATGATACCCACGTCGATTTGGAGGCTTATGCTCCAGATCGCGTCCTTGAATCGATTGAGTGGTGCCGAGGTTGTCGCATACGGAACCGGAAATACCGCGCGGGCCTACGGATTGAACAGAGGTACCATAGAAGTAGGGAGAGAAGCCGACATCCTTGCTGTAGACAAGCCGTTGGGATCGCAAGGAAAGGATGCGCTGGAGGCTCTCGAAGTCGGAGATGTTCCAGGTACAGGTATGATCATGGTTGATGGCAGAATCGTCGCGTTGAGAGGGAGAGATACTCGTAACATCGCAAGGGCAATCAAGGTCAATGGTGTCGAGAAAAGAATCACACTTTTCGAGGACTATCTTTGGGGTCCCTGGCGGTTCAATGTTGACACATTAGCCGGAGCATGAATCTCGTATGCTTAGGCTGTTTACTTTGGCATGTTATTCTTGTGGCCACGCGGCCGGTAACGAGATGTGATTGAACCCTACGCATTATTTTTCGGAATTGGTGCGGTGGTCTGTACTTTTGCTGTGGTCTGGAACGTTGTCACATGGTTTAGATTAGCCGACAATTTTCAGGGAACAATGCACGCTGCATTTGGCACGATTTTTAGCATGAGAATCATGCGGCTAGTCAAAGCATTCCTCCTCGATTCCATGCTATTTGTCAAACTGTCGAAGGAGAAAGCTGTTAGGTCCGTGATTATCTCAACGTTTCTGATCAGCTATGTCGGCCTTATCTTGATTAATCATCTTATGGCGGAAGTTGTCCCAAAGATTAGTCCGAGCGACCCCATTTCGGTCTTCTTGTATGCTCCATTTCTACCATCATATTTCTTCGAGGTTGTGCCCACAGCAGCGTTAGGTCTAACGGCGAATGCGTACGGTTTCTTAGACAACCTGTTCTTGCTTGTGATCGTCTTCGGAGAAGTCACCTTCGCATTCCGTCGATTCGTTCGTAATGAATTTCGGTTAAAGGTCACATTTTCAGATATTTCTGCTATCGCTGTAACAGTTGCGTGGCTGCTCGCGCGAACGGTTGGAGAGAGCCTCTCACTATTAGAGAACAATGTACCGGCATCAGTTGGAGGCTACTGGTTCGTTGCTTATGGAATCTCTCAAATTCTGAAGCCCTCAGCCCTCAACTGGAGTAGCGCAGCATATCTGGTCTGGTCACTCTCGGGGTTTCTGCTTGGTCTATTCATGGTCTCGATACCGCTCAACCCTAGGCTCTGGCACATCTTCACAGCTCCCCTGATAGTTCTAGCGAGCTCCGTTGAAGATCAGAAAATTCGAATCGGAAGGCTGCCCGTACGCGGATCGTTCTCGGTGAAGCAGCTTGTTGAGATCGATGGATGCCTAAGTTGTGGCGTCTGTGCGGACAGCTGCGAAGTGTATTATGCGACGAAGAATCCGGGTACAGTGTACCTCGGGATATTGAAAGACCTCAGGGCGATTATGAGACGAAGATACGGGTTGGTAGCTAGAATCTTGAAGCAGCGACAACCCACAGAAGCTGAGGTCACTTCTTTCGCGAACGGAGTCTTCTATTGCACGTTATGTGGTAGGTGTAAAGAAGTCTGTCCTATCGGAATTGACACAAGGTCTCTGGGCCGGTCCATACGGGAGATGCTCGTAAGCGAGAAACACTACCCGGCAAACTTCAATGTGATGAGGAACAATGTGAAGGAGACTCACAATATCGTAGGCATGCCAAACTCAGAGAGAGCAATGTGGACAGATTACCTCCCAAGTTCAGGTGATCAACTGGCAAAGAAAGTTCATGCTGAGGTTGCATATTTCGTTGGCTGTATGTCCTCATACTCCCCAGCCGTGCAAGATATTCCATTAGCAATCTCACGTATCCTACAGAACGCCAACGTGGATTTCGCTCTCCTAGGGGAGAACGAGTGGTGCTGTGGTTACCCACTAGTCTCAGCTGGAATGCGACGGGAAGCGGAGGAACTTAAGCATGCTAACATCAAAGCTATACATAGCCTTGGCGTCAAGACCGTAGTTTTCTCATGCCCCTCTTGCTATCACATGTGGAAAACTGAGTACGAGGTCAAAGATGTTGAACTTCTGCACCACACTGAATACATCCTCAGACTTATCAGAGAAGGAAAGCTGCATTTGAACCCGGTGAAGATAACCGTGACATATCATGACCCGTGTGACCTTGGCAGGAGTTCTGGCGTATACGACGCTCCTCGAGAGGTGATTAGATCCATTCCTGGGCTTGTGTTCGTTGAGATGAGATACAATCGGGAAAAAGCGTTGTGCTGTGGTGGAGGTGGGGACGTGGAACTTGTAAACGAGAAATTCCCCAGTGTGATCTCAAACCAATTAATATTACTCGGAAGGGAAGTTGGTGCGGACGCAATTGTTACTGCATGCCAACAATGTGAACGCACTATGCTGAAAGCACTGCAGAACGAGGGTTCGAAACAAAATTCACTCAAAGTCTTAGATTTGTCCGAACTCTTGCTAACATCGATCGGAAGTTGAACATTCGCGTACTGAGTTTAGTGGTGAATAGTAAGCTGGGATATCAGCGTTGAAGCGGATTAAGCGTGCTGTGCGTTAGTCGAGATTTGATAAATTCCTCTCGTCCATCATCGGTTATATTGATGGCGAATTCCAGCGTCTCGTGAATAAACTGGGTAAGTGATTTGACTTGTTGCATGTACGCTGAGGATAACGTTGTGTGGTCGTTTTCGGCTTGTAACAGTGCTTCAGCGGCGGCTATGGCGCTTTCAATTCCCAATCGTACGCCTTCACCAGAAAACGGGTTACAGAAACCCGCGGCGTCTCCAACCAAGATGATATTTTCCTTTCCGCAAAGAGGGTGGTGGTACGGAATAGCCGCGGCTTCGCGTTTCACCAGTCTTATTGGACAGAATTCAAATTCGCTACTCAACCATTGCTTGAATTTGATTAGACAGTCTAATGCAGATGTATGGTGCCGTTGTGGAACCCCTGTTCCAACTATGAGATACTCATCTTTCGGTACGACGTAGCTATATGCCGGTGTAATATTGTCACTGAAAAATGCGTAGAAACAGTCGTTGAAGTTTCCATCTGCTAACCAGTATTCTTGCAGAATTTGCAAATTACTCACCTTATCTGAGTAGAGTTGTCGCCTCATGGTTGATAATGCCCCATCCGCACCGATGATATACTGAGTCGAGAGCTTGATTGTACGATCTCTAGCTTTGATCAGAGCCTCCATGCCGTTGTGTTCTTTCAATCTCACAAACTCGGCTTCATTCAGAATCTCTGTGCCTGCATTTTCGGCGCGTCTGAGCAACCATTCGTCTAATCCATCACGATTGACGTTTAGAAACCTATAATTCTCGAGGCAACCACTCGCGGATCTCCCCGACGGGGGAACCAAGAAGAGGCCTAATGTTGGAGGCGAAGACATTAGTTGGGTTGGGATTTTTAGTCCGATATCGCCTAAGATGTCGATACATACGCTTGGAAGAATTCCCGCACACGGCTTGTGTCGTTTTAACCGGCTTTTCTCCACGAGTACAGTTCTGAATCCTAGCTGTGAACTTCTCAAAGCTAATGTGGCACCAGATGGGCCTCCGCCAACAACTAAAACATCGGCGTCTTGCAATCTAGGTCGCCTTTATGGATTCTGTTCGCCTCGATTTGGTGAAGAAGTTTTGTGAGCAACTCAACCTTGAGATGAGTCTGCGCCTCAAAAGTTCCATTATACGCGTCGTCCATCTTCCCCAGGTCATAGCAAGTCATGTCATCAATATCGACAATTATGCCGGGTACGCCTGCTTCTTCAAGTGCATCCCTGTGTTTGGAGTAGAAGGCGTTGCAGCAGCAGCCGACGTATCCCTTCGCATTATGCTGTTTCATAATCTTCAGGGTATCTAACAAATGTTCGAAGTTTTGGATCGTTACAAGTTTCAATCCTACTGATTCGGCTATTTCGTATACCTCTCCAACAGTGCATCCGCCGCACTTCGTGCAACCATTCGATTTTCTATATTGGCAGGAGGGTAATTTTGCGCAATAGGGTAAGAGGAGGTAGTCGCAGTCTTCACTTAGCACTTGTTTCGCATATCTTGTGACTGGGTATAGTTGGTTTGCTTCAGCTAGACTGATACCGAAGCTGTCGTATGATGCTTTGTCAGCTGCTTCAAGGATCAAATTCGTAAGATCGTTCGGTGTCACACCTAGTATGTGAAGCCGATTTGTTGTGAAAATGTTGTCTATAATGCTTTGAACAGATTCTCGGTTGCAGGCGGTGAACTTGAGGGCAGCTTCCAGATCGAGTATTGCTCTCGAGGGAAATGCGAAGAAGTCGCCGGTGATGAGGACGCTCTTGATACAATCGGTTCTCGTATCAAGAGCAATAGAGACTTGAATCATTCCGCCTGGTCGCTTATCAATGGCCTGTAGTACCGCCGCTTCGTTAATGGGTCGCCTGTCCAGATAGATCCATTCATCTGACTGAAATGTTGGCAAGGCTTGTCTCAAGCCCTCTTTTTCTGCTACGGTTAACCTGCCTGCAGCAAGTTTGATGGTAAATGCTTGTTCAAACCCTGTCACGAGGGCGCGTTTAATTATAGAGTAAGTTGGCTGATAACCTAACTCCCATTTGACGCAGGTTACTCTCTCTCTCGCCGTGCGAAGTTCCTTATCTTTGAGTTTTGCAATGGGTATCCTTAGGGCTCGAATCATATTCTCGACATCGAAGTCTACAAGTAGTGTTCCTTGAAAGAGAAATGCATCACCCAATTCGACTCCGCCTGTACCGGAAATCTTTCTGCCATCAACTTCGATGTCGTTCTTTGATCGAAACCCAGCTCTTATTCCCAACTCGTTTAGCGCTCGAACCGGACCGTCGCACATTATTTTGAACAGGTCGTCCAAGCCATGATAGTGAGGCAAAGAATCTTTGGAGGCAATAATCTCCCATCCCAAGGAGGTTCTGTCAAAATATATCGCGCCTCCCCCAGTAGTTCGTCTGTTAACATCAATATGATTCTTCTTAACGTAGTCAAGTCGAACTTCATGCTCCACATCCTGATGGTATCCCACGAGGACGGCCGGCGGGTCAAACTGAAGAAACCGGATCGTGTTAGGGATCAGTTTGTTAGACTTGCACTTGAGGATCACGTCATCTAGGGCAATATCCTCTGCAGCGCTACGTTTGCCGGTATCTAATAGCCTCCAGATTTGCATTTAGCTACACTTGCTACCATAATTAACGTAAGTGTTTCGACTCTCGTTCACGCAACCCGTCTCGCGATTCATGTCCTGCCAAATAAGCGCGCAACATTTCTCATGGCACCTAATTCTGAGCCCTGTCCTCTCAGCGAACTCGATAGCCTCGTCAGCGGGATAGGCGATGCCGTTTACGCCTGCTCTAATCGCCATGATTTCAGTCTTGACCTTATGTTCGCCTCGTGGCCTGGCACAACCTAGTAAGATTGGGGTTTGCGGCATCAACAATCTTGACGCCAATAGGACCCGGGCGATGTCTAGAGGTCGGGGCGGAGTTATGTGTTCCATTCTCGTATTGGCTAGTGGAGTGAGAGCAACCACCACTACGGCCGCAGGATTGTGCCTAGCAACCATTCGAACTGCTTCTCGCTCCCCTCTAATCATTCCATTTTGTATTCCTACGAGTATGTGAGGAACTGTTTGAATCCCGTTTTCGTGGAGCAGAGTAAGCGAACGGTCGAACGAAAGTATCGTGTGGTCTAGGTGGTAGATTTCCCTAATGGTGTCGTTCGATCCGATGACGTCAATCATGGCTGCGTCGATATCGGCGTTAGCTAGTGCTTTTGCCAAGGAAGGCTTCACGAGACCAGTGTGCAGTACTATGCGTAACCCGAGGTCTCTTTTCACATGCTCTATCGTTGGAACGAAACTCTGGAGCGGGACGCTTCCATCTCGCAGGCTCCCACCGCTTATTAGACACCCGACACCACCGCGACGCTGGATGTCGATACAAACTTTGAGTAGTTCTCGTGGGGTCGTCGCGGGGATCATGCTTCGTAGTAGTTGCCTATTGCAATGGTCGCAGTTCAGATGACACAAGTCACCGGTGATGGAGATCGCAGGAAATAAGTTAGCATCGCTTGCCTGATAAAACGAGGTTTCGTAATGTAACAGCCCAGGCGCATAGCAATGGATAAGATTGGAAAAGTGCTTTCGTGATAGCTCATATGCTTCGCGAAAAAGCTCGTTCAGGCCTTGAGCGGTTTGTTCGAAGCAGTGTTTAATCACAACAGATTGATTATCGGTCAAGGGATAGTCTCCGGGACGGGAGGCAGACAGTTATTCACACCGCCTGTGAGTGCGTCTGACGATGTGGTATAGTCTAGGAGCTGCTTCCTTATTGTTATAATATCATTCTGATCGGGTACGAACGGAAAGTTCCGTAGCTCGCCGACAGATGCTTGATAGGGCGTTGAGTCGGAGAAAGGTCTGTTGCAAGCATTATTCATGTTCTTGGTAGAACATCCTGATGTCATGAATGGGATACCACTTTCGATAGCATCGTTAATGGTAGAATTGTCTACACCATAATCAAGGAGATTCCCATCTTTATCGAACCTTAGCCTATCCGTGGAAGTCTTACCTATGTTAACGAGATATCGCGCTAACTGCACTCTTCTATACGATCCAATTGGGGGCTGCTTGCGTCGATGCATCAATGATCGTTCTTCGGGGAAGAAGGAGAATAAGTGGGTAAATGCACCCATACAATATCCTCTGTAAATCGTTTCAATAGCTTCCTTCTCGGTCTCTCCCAAGCCCACTATCAAGTGTATTCCGACGTTGTACCGACCGAAAACGTCTACTGCTTCCTCCACCGCTGCCCAGTACCTCTCCCATTTGTGTGGGCCAGAAACGCCTCTGCCTCTCAGCTTTTCGAAGAGTTCCGGTGTTGCAGCGTCGATAGCTACTCCGACCTTGTCGGCTCCAGCTTTCTTGGCTTCGTACATCCATTCCTTACTTACGATCGTCGGCGCTATCAACACGGATATAGCATCAGTTTTGGCGCGTAGATACCGCAAGATGCTTAGCGTGTCCGATGGAGCTTTTTTGTGTGTGATCATCGATATGCATACTCTTTCCAAATGCGAACAAGACTTGGACTCCATTCTGCTTGTGATTTGATCAAGTCTGAATGTGGGCCAATCGACTCGAATGAAACTCTTCTTGTCCCATGATTCCCCCGTTACTCTTGCTCGCGATAAACCACAGTAAGCGCAGCTGCCAACGCATCCATCTTTGTAGGTTAGTAACAAATTAAGGCAGAATAACTTCGCGTTTCGAAAGAATTTTCCTTCCATAAGACCCAATGTAATGGCTGCTGCGAAACTCGTCCTCACGTCTTCTGGTGATGACACTTTTTCTCGAACAATATCTGAAGATGGCTAAATATGTCTTGTTAGCGTTTTGTATCATTGCCATTAAGCTGAGATCGAAACAGCTCACAAGAGACCTGATTCGCGTCTTCGTTACGGTAGCAGGCAAACCTCGAGATCGTGTGAGGCAACGGATTTCGTCTGGATCTAGAATTCATGGATGGTCTTCAATTCCCGATTTCCTCATTTCTTGCGCGGCTGCTTTCACGGCCCTAACGAAGCTATAGTATCCAGTACATCTGCAGAGGATACCGCGAATGGCCTCTAAGATTTCTTGATCGGTTGGTGAAGGATTATTATCGAGCAGATTCTTCGACGCAAGAATCATTGCTGGTGTACAGAAACCGCACTGAGCCGCATTCCACTTGATGAACTCACGTTGTAGAGGATGCGGGTCCTCAGCCGTGCCGACTGCTTCGATCGTAGTTATTTTCTTATTTCTTGCTTGAATAGCTAGGACTAGACAAGAGTTGACGAGTCTTCCATCCATGATGACAGCGCAGATTCCGCAGTCTCCAGTGCTGCAACCCTCTTTTGTACCCTTTAATCCAAGTCTATCTCTCAGAACGTCCAGCAGTCGTTCGTGCGACTCTACGACTAACGCATGGTCGTGTCCGTTGACATTGAATCTCAAAAGATGTCTAGACATCTAATTTCTCACCAAGTCTCTCAGAACACTTGATAAGCGTACGTTTGAATAGTACAGGAGCAACTTCATGTCTATACTGTTTGCTTGCTCTAAAATCTGAACTCAACTGTAACTCGTTTTTCAAAGTCGTAATGGATCTTTCAACTGTTTCCTTCGTCAAGGGTTTCCCCATAAGTTCGGTCTCGGTACTCTTTGCTCTACTGGGTATCTTCCCTGATACTCGGTTCGTGGCGATTCTAATTGCTCCAATATCTCTGTTCGCACTTAATTTCAAGTAGACGGAACAATTCAAGAGGGCTATGATGAGCGAATTGCGTATTCCAATCTTTTCGAAAGCGCATGCTGACTGTTCGTCAATTTCGTCGAACATTGTTTCGGTTAGTACCTCATTCGGACGTAAAGCGGTCTGTCTTTTGCCAATCAAGAAATCTTCGAGGTCAAGAAGCCGGTCTCCCCTCTTGGACATCAACTTGACTTTTGCATTGAGCACAAGAAGTACAGGTATTAGATCTTCGGAGGATGATGCTGCGCAGATGTTGCCCCCCACTGTAGCTACATTCACGATTGATGGTCCACCAAAAATCCTTGCCACATCTCGAAAAACATCATAACGTCTTCCTAAGAGGGGGGATGATATCAAATCTTGAATGGTAGTTAGAGAGCCTATTCGGATCGTTCCTTTGCTACTTCGCACGTAGTTGAATTCGGATAGTCCAGAAAGATCCACTAATGTTCGCGGTTTAACTTGTCCTCGCTGTATGCGGTTAATGAGATCGCTCCCGTTCGCTATAAGTTGGGTATCTTGGTAATTATCCAAGTAACTTAAGAGGTCGTTGACGTCTTCTGGCACATACATGTCGAATCTCCGCAACGATCCTAACCTCCAGCAGTTGGCGGGATCAATAGCAGTAGGTCGCCGTTACTCAGCTTCATATTCAAATTGGGAGGATTCTGCAATTTATTATTAACATAGAAAAGAGCATAACTGCGGAGGTTACCTTTGGAATCGAAAAACAGTTCTTTCAAGTTACCTTGCGCATTGATTAGCGATTCAACAATGTCGTTGAGAGTGTATGCCTCTACTTCCAGCTCGCTCTGTCCAAGGGCTTGACGCAACTCATGGAAAAGCCTGACCTTTACCTTCGGGATCAATTCTGACTCGCCATTTTCACTTCTAGTGCGTTATACACTTTTTCCGGAGTAGCAGGCAATGTGTATACTCGTGTGCGTATAGCGTCGTAAATAGCGTTAGCAATTGCTGCTCCGACTGGGATGATGCCGATTTCCCCCAGGCCCTTTGCCCCAAATGGCCCAATCCTCTCATAAGTTTCAACTGGATCGATTTCAATTTCAGGCATATCAGCGATTGTAGGAATCACATACGTGGTGAAATTGTTTGCTCTAACAATGCCGTTCTCAATCTTAGCATCTTCAATTAGAGCGAAGCCGAGCCCTTGTGCAATGGCGCCTTCGCATTGACCAGTATACGATTGGGGGTTAATTATCCTGCCACAGTCAGGTGAAAGAAAGAACTTGAGAACTTTAGTTGTGCCAGTCAAAGTGTTGACTTCAACTAAAGCCACAGCGGTTGCGTACATGTAAGATCTGTGCGGGATCTCTAGAGTTCCCTGAACCGGCTTATCAGATCGGGGTACATTGTATCCTGCGACGATTTTCATCTCAGCACCTGATTTCTGAAGGTATTTTGCAATATCATGATAGCTGACCGAGTTCTTTGACTTCCCACTTTTCTTGATCTGAGATTGTTTTGCGACCAGATAACGAGGATTTTCGTGAAGCATTTCTCCAGCAGCCTTTAGGAGTGTCTGAATCAATTTGGGAGCGGCAGCGAGTATGGCGTTTCCTCCTCGGACTAGTGCCATTGATGCTGATGAAGTGCCGGTGTCGGGAGCGAATTCCGAGTCACCGCTGGTGATGTAAACTTCATCAATATCACAGTGAAGGGCTTCCGCTGCAATCTGTGCGTATGCGGTAGTGGCTCCTTGACCTATCTCTGGACAACTTATTCCAACCATGAATTTTCCAGTAGGTGTAAGTTGGATCGAAGCGGCGGCGAAGTCCGGTAATGCCCCGAAACCGAAACCTTTCACCGCTGATGCGACTCCTACTCCTATCTTGCACCAAGGTTTTGATAATCTTGACTTGTAGTATCGTCTGGACTTCCAAATTCTTGACTTTTTGGCTCTTACGAGGGTTTTATCGACGCCTATGCTCCCGTTGACTTTGAGTCCAAAGGGGGATTTGTCTCCGTTGCGCAGGACGTTCATCATCCGTAAAGTAATCGGATCGATGCTGAGTCGTTCAGCGATGATGTCAATGTTGCTTTCCATTGCGAAGTTTACTTGAGGGGCGCCGAATCCTCTGAACGCTCCGGCTACTCCGTTATTCGTGTATACGGAATACGCATCTATAGCCACGTTCCTGACCCTGTATGGTCCGCAACAGTTCTCTATTGCAACATCGAGGACAGTCGGGCCGAGTGACGCGTATGCTCCTGTATCAGCGATTATCTTGACCTTGTTTGCAAGTAGTTTTCCTTTCTTGTTAGCCGCTGTTTTCATGATGATCGTCATCGGGTGTCGTTTCATGCCCGCAACGCCTGATTCTTCTCGAGACCACACCATCTTGACAGGGCGTTTAGTCTTCAACACCAGCATTGCTAGATGGATCTGGACGGTGTTTTCCTCCTTTCCGCCGAAGGCGCCCCCAACTGGAGTCGATATAATTCTAATCCGTTCAGGAGGAATACTTAACGCTCTTGAGATCTGCATCTGATCCCTGTAAGGTGACTGGCCTCCTGAATATATCACAATGTTACCTTTGTCATCGAGCATACCAAGGCCTGCTTCTGTTTCAAGATACATGTGCATCTGGCGGCCTGTCCGGAAAGTATTTTCGACGACCACTGTAGCTTTCTGAAACGCATGATCAACATTTCCCATGCTAACGGATGTATGTCTCAGTATATTGCCCCGAGGATGTACCTTCGAGGCTTCGGGTCGCATTGCTTCAAACGGATCTGTAACTAAAGGCAGCGGTTCGTATTGGACTTCTACGAGTTGAGCGGCTTGTTCAGCCCTTTCTTTTGTCTCGGCTGCAATTACAGCTATGGCGTCACCTAGATATCTGACTTTGTCCTGACAAAGCACAGGCTGATCAGGAGTGAGAATTCCGAATCCGTTCTGCCCTGTAACATCTTTGTAAGTAAGGACAGCTACAACCCCAGGGAGGGCTTCAGCTTTCGACGTATCGATCTTCTTGATCAGTGCATGTGGGTACTTACTACGAGTGACCTTTGCCCACAACATATTTGGCAATTCCATATCTGAGAAGAATTGCGTTTCTCCAGTAACTTTTCCCCATCCGTCTCTTCTGTTAACTGTTTTACCGACCCATTTCAATTTGCTGCGCGCACTCGTAATCATGCCTTGCCCTAACCACCAGCGATCGGCGGCACTACCAGGATTTCATCTTCGTCGTTAAGTTTGGAAGTTGAAACGAGTCTGATTCCTTCTCGAACTACGTAGATGTAGTTCTTGTCATCGATCTGAATAGCGTTCAGCAATTCATCGACTGTAGCATTCTTTGAGAGTTCTAGCGTGAGTTCTCTGCTTTCCAGTGCCATGGATTGTGCGGCGAATATCTTCACGTTAATGCGCAAATCATCGCTCACCCCTAGGTTCCGATGCTACCGAGGATCATTCCGCAAGATGCCTGATAGATTAATGAACCCACAATTTTACTCCTATGATCTGGGGTTCCTTGAATCACGACGATCTGCAACTGATTTCGTAGAACTACGCTGATGGCATTCGTGACAGGGGATTTTGTCGCATTCGCCTCGTCATTAAACTCGAAATTCGCGGCATGCACTATGTGTATCAGGCGCATTCACGATATCAAATCCATTTAGGATAACCGAATATCTGCCTCTTAACCGTTGATCGACGTAATGCCCTCCCAAATATGAGGAATGTCCACTTTCGAACATCGTTTTGGGAAAGGCTCTTTTCCACGGCCGTCTTCTGGTTATGCCATGACACGTGTGGCGCTCTATCTACAAGATAAACATCAGGTTAGAGATGAACTCGCATTCGTTCAATACGCTGAGAAGAAAGGATTTGAGGCAATCTGGCACGCTGAGTCCCGGCTCGCCAGAGATGCCATCACACCGCTAGCCGCCATGGCTGTAGTTACACAAAGGATTAGATTAGGTACCGGCGTCATCAATAACTGGACAAGAAACGTTGCACTCTGCGCGTCTACTTTCCTCACTTTGGACGAACTTTCTGGCGGTCGAGCTCTTCTCGGATTGGGAGCTTGGTGGGATCCGCTTGCCAAGAAAGTTGGAATTGACCGGAAAAAACCGCTCAGAGCCATGCGAGAATATTGCACCGTCCTTCAGCGTCTGTTCAGGATGGAAAATGTAACATTCGATGGTGAGTTCGTAAAAGTTCACGATATCAAACTCGACGTCGTGTATGGTGATCCGAACACCCCCCGGAAGATTCCAATCTATATTGGCGCCACAGGATGGGATATGATCGAGCTAACCGGTGAGATCGCAGATGGCCTACTCCTGAACTACCTTGTATCGCCAGAATACAACAAGAAAGCGTTGAACCACCTGGAGGAAGGCGCCAAGAATGGAAAACGCGGTTGGCAGGAGATAGACAGACCACAACTCATCGTATGCTCGCTGGACGAAGATGCTGACAAAGCGCTAAATGCCGCTCGACCATTAGTGGCACAATATCTCGGCCAGCAGCCTCATATTGCGAAAGCAAGCGGTGTCAAGGATAGTCTAATTGAAGATGTTAAGTCGACGCTTGGCGGTTGGCCAGCGAAACCAGGCGGCTTAGAGAGAGCTCAACTACTCATTGACGACAAATTGGTTCGACTAATTACCGCTAGTGGCACATCAGATGATTGTCTGAAGAAAGTTGATGAATACAGAAGGGCAGGGTGTACTTGCCCGGTTCTGTATCCGCTAGGGGACAACGTACGCGCAATGATTGACGTATTCGAAGATACGTCCACACGCCCTGGTCCATTGATTGCCTAGTAAGTTGAAGAGATAGGCATTAATTCTTCTCCCAAAGTGATTTGAAAAACTCTCGTGACCGAACCGCATCACGATATGACGTGAATACCTCAAACGTAACGGTTTTGTCATAGCCAATCGCTTTGAGCCAGTGGACCACTTTCTTGAAATCGATATTAGCTGAGCCTAACGGTAAGTGTTCATCGAGCTCTCCATGATTATCATGGATGTGAATGTGGATCAGCCTTGAAGAAAATCGTTTCACATATGCCTCGATTCTGCCCATGCCGCCCTCAATGAACGCGTGTGCAATATCCAAGTGACAATAGAGTTGTGGTGTCCTCTCCAAGACATGCGCATAGTTGTTGATTCCTCCTGTTCCATTGTCTCCGACTGGAACATTCTCTAACATCAATGCGACTCGTTTTGAGCTTCCCAATTTGCAGAGTTCGCTCATCGCACTCGAAAAATAATCTAGAAAATCTTCTCGTGACCTTTCCGTATCTCCGACTCGACCAAGTTTTCCGTAGAAGTGAAAGTTAAGTCGTTCAAGCTTGAGTTTTGACGCGATCCGAATCATGCTTTTTGCTTCTTCTATCCAACCTCTCCGCGCCTTTACGTGTGCTGAACCAAACTGTACCCAGTACGCAGTATGGCCGATCGCAAACATTTCGTTGAGTGCCAATAGCTCTAGGATCCGTTTGCGTTGGTGTAGTAGAATCGACGGTGTCGCCATTGGTTCTTCGATTCCTATTTCCGCATAGTCAAATCCTAGTTTCTTGAAGCGGATTATCTCTTCGGGAACTGACTGTATAGGATCTGTTAGCATTCCAAATTTCGGCTTCAAACGGTCGGCTTTCGACTTAACGAGGTTGATGTTCATTGCAAAAACACTTGAGCCTGACAGTTCGACTAGGAGATTACTGTACATTAAGAAGCGGTTTGCCGCCACAAAAACAAGCTTCGAAGCTTCACACATACAACGGAGGTTGGGCAGAAAGTATAATCAACCCAGAAATGGGTAAATTACGCGCTTCTTGCAGACAGAAACCGCGGGACGAAGTTGGATCCGGTCCGGTTAAGTTTAACTATGTATGGGGTACCCAATATTGCGAGAACGTTGCAGGATGAAAGTGAGCGTCTGTGCTGCGATATGAGGGGGATGCTCTCATTCATGCTGCTCTGGCTCTTGTGCAAGCGGCCTATGTACGGTCAGGAATTAGCTGAAGAGATAGCAAAGCGGAGGGGCGAGAAACCCAATCCCGGCACTATCTATCCGGCACTCAAACACTTAGAGAAACGTGGACTCATTCAGATGCGCAGTGAAGGACGTAAGACCGTTTACGAGTTAACCGCGCAGGGTCAGACGGGAGTCGCGAGGGCATCGGTATATTTCTGTCAAGTATTCGGAGAGATTCTCCGTTCTCCATCGCAACAAGAGTAAATT
>Ga0187778_10000797_pt1 | contig 22531 bp, 23 predicted proteins | sample 1015_Q2_SP5_20_M_FD_132418 | JGI IMG/M metagenome (GOLD analysis project Ga0187778, IMG submission 132418) | Tropical peat soil microbial communities from peatlands in Department of Meta, Colombia - 1015_Q2_SP5_20_MG | ecosystem: Environmental > Terrestrial > Soil > Wetlands > Peat | place... | reverse complement strand
GGGAGCACCCGGTGGAGCGCTGGCACCGCGACTCGAAGATCTACACCATCTTCGAGGGCACCTCCGAGATCCAGCGACTGATCATCGCCCGCTCGATCTCGGGAATCCACATCAAGTAGTTCAACCGGACCCGCCCATAGGCGAGGCGTGGGGCTGCCACACCCCCCCGCCGGTGTTCAAGACGCAGTCGTGCGCCTGGGAACGCGACGGGTGGTTTCGGACGACCGCGTGTCGCCCACCGGACTCGCCAGGCGTCGTTCGAGATCGGTGAACTGCTTGACCAGCTCCGGCGCCTCGAAGGCGCGGTTTCGGCGCCCGACGTTGACCTGCTTGAGGATCCCTGCATTCTCCAGTCGCGCGATTCCCAGGTTCGTCGCCTGGAACGTTCTGCCGATGAGCTCGGCAGCCCCGTTGACCGTCACGACCGGCGCACCGGGCAAGGCGTTGACCAACCGGTCTGCCGCGGACCCCGCCCGGACGCGGCCGAGCCGGCGGTGCCAGTCAGTTTGCAGGGCGGACACCTGCCGCTCGAAGGTCTCGGCATCACCGACGGCACGCCGGCAGGCCGTGGCGAACAGGCCGACCCAGAGGTTGAGGCCCTCGATCGCGGCCTTCGAGTCGGGTCGTCCGACATGGCGGGTGGCGGTGAGCCCGGCGATGTAGTCCCGCGACCACGTCGCCAGCACGAGCGAGATCGGCGGCAGGACCCGGACGGCCAGACCACGCCGCCTGAGGACCAGATGGATGAGCACGCGGCCGACGCGTCCGTTGCCGTCGACGAACGGGTGGATGGTCTCGACCTGGGCGTGCGCGAGCGCTGCCTGCGTCACCGCCGGCAACGAGTCGGTGTTGCAGAAGGCGCAGAGGTCCTCGAGCAGGCGCCGGACGTGCTCGGGTGGGGGCGGCACGAAGGAGGCAGAGCACGGGTTGTAGCTGCTCCCGCCGATCCAGTTCTGCTCCTCGCGGACCTGGCCTCCCATCGCTGTGAGCGGTGTCCCGGCGAGAAGGCGCCTGTGCACCTCGAGGAGGCTGTCCAGTGTGATGTCGCTGCCTCGTCCCACCGTGTTCAGCGCCCACGCCATGGCCTGGATGTTGCCGAGGACCTCCAAGGCGGTCACGTCGCCGGCCTCGTCCCCGAGCGCCTGGGCGGCCTCCGCCCGCAGCAGCCTCCGGCCGCCCACCTCCAGGCCTTCGATCTTCGACGAGGCGACAGACTCGGCCCGCAGCAGCAGCCGGGCGAGCGCCTCGGTGTCCGCCAGGGCCGTGGCGCCGGCGTCGAAGCGGGTGATGGCCGTCTCGGCGTCGGCGACGTCCGCGGCCACCTCCCCGTCCAGCCGGACGGCCCGTCCGACCAGGGGGTCGGGGATGTACGCCCCGTAGTCACAGGAGGCCCGATCCCTTCGGGGCAACCCCGAGGCCACCTCGTTCCGCCACCTCCGCTTCACAACCTTGGACATGGGAGCTCCTTATTCAAGGTAAGTATATAACCTTGAATAATGTCGGGGCGCTCGTCGAGACGCTGCACGCCGGCTGACCGCGCCCGGTTCGGCGCGCCGGAGGTCGTGTGCGAGCGGTGGGGTGTGCGAACATGCCCTGACCGACGCGCAGACCGAGGAGCGAAGCGCACATGCCCCGTTGCTTGATCGTCCAGCATGTGGCCGCCGAAGGCCCGTACCGCATCGCCGAGGCGCTCGAACGCGCCGGGGTCGGGATGGACGTGCGCCGCGTGTTCGCCCCAGAGGCGCTCCCCGCGGATCTCGAAGGCCACGACGGACTGGTCGTCATGGGCGGGCCGATGTCCGCCTACAGCGACGACGGGTTCCCGTCGCGCCGTGCCGAGCTCGACCTGCTGGGTCAGGCGCTGGCCACCGGCCGGCCCGTCCTCGGTGTCTGCCTGGGCGCCCAGCTGCTGGCCTCGGCCGCGGGCGCGGGCGTCTACGCCGGTGGCGCCACACCGGAGATCGGGTGGGGACCGGTGACGCTCACGCCCGCGTGCGCCGACGACCCCTTGCTCCACGGGCTGCCCGAGCAGGTGGGGGTCCTGCACTGGCACGGGGACACCTTCGACGTCCCCGCCGGCGCCGAGCACCTGGCGCGCACCGACCTCTACCCGTCCCAGGCCTTCCGTGCCGGTGAGCGGGCATGGGGCCTGCAGTTCCATCTCGAGGTCGACGCGATCGCCGTCGCCGCGTTCCTGGACGCGTTCGGGTCCGACACCCTGGGGGCGGGGACGACCCCCGAGGCGATCGCCGACGAGGCCCCCGCCGCCCTTGCCGCCCTGGAGGAGGTCCAGGCCCGGGTCCTGGACCGGTTCGCCGCCCTGGTGGCCAGTCGCGCCCGGGAGCCGCTCGCGGAGCGCGCCTGAGCACCGGCCAGGTTTCGGCCGTGTGAACTTGGACAACCTTTGTTGCCTCTGAGGCAACACACCCGTAGGGTGGCCTCGTGGCGCTCGACGCGGACACCGTGCTCGACAGCATCGGCGAGCGGCTCCGGGCCGCCCGCGAGCGGGCCGGGCTGACCCTCGACCAGGCGGCCGAGCGCGCCGCCATGTCAAAGGCCCACCTGTCGCGGCTCGAGTCGTCCGAGCGCCAGCCCTCCATCGCCGCCCTGCTGTCGCTGTCGCAGGCGCTGGGGATCCCCGTCAGCGCCGTGCTCGGCGAGGACGTCGCCGGGCCTCCCCTGGCCGTGTGGCCGGACGGCACCGCGCCGCGCCGGGAGTCCAAGGGCCTCACCATCGCCCCGTGCAGCGGCTATCCCGGCTCGAGCACCCTCGAGGCGCTGCGCATCACGGTGGCGCCCGACCGGCTCGCCCCGTCGCCCGCCCGCCACCGGGGCGAGGAGTGGATCTACGTCCTCGACGGGATCCTGCGCCTGGAGTACGACGGCGCCGTCCACCACCTCGGTCCCGGCGCGACGGCCCATTTCGACGCCGAGCGCCCCCATCGCCTCGGCGCGGAGGGACGGCCCGCCGAGATCGTCATGGTCGCGGCCAGGGAGCGCATCACGTTGCAGTCGGCCCACTGAGGGCCTCGAGCAGAGAGGGCACACCATGACCACGGTGACCGACGTCGGGACCATCGAGGGCGTAGGCGAGCGGTTCGCCGTCGACCAGCTCATGAGCGTCCGGGCGCGCACCAGGCGTGCCGTCCACATGATCGCCGAACAGGTCGCGCCCGGCATGGCCGAGGAGGAGGCCAAGGAGATCGCCCGTGACACGCTGGCGTCGCTGGAGATGCGGCGCGGGTGGCACCACATCATCGTGCGCTGCGGCAAGAACACGACCAAGGACTTCATGGAGCGCTCCGAGCCCGGCGTGGTGCTCGGTGACGACGACATCTTCTTCGTCGACATCGGTCCCATCTACGACGGGTGCGAGGGCGACGCCGGCGACACGTTCGTCTTCGGGGACGATCCCGAGCACCACCGGGCCAAGCGGGACGTGCGGGCCATCTGGGACGACGTGCGGGCCACGTGGATGGAGCAGCAGATCACCGGGCAGCAGCTCTACAAATACGCCGTGACGGTGACCGAAGACCGGGGCTGGAAGCTCAATATGGATCTGTCCGGGCACCGCCTGTCGGACTATCCGCATTCAGCGCATTACGACGGCCCGCTGGCCGAGGTCGGATTCCGTCCCAACCCGAACCTGTGGGTGCTCGAGATCGCCATCGCCCATCCCGACGGGACGTTCGGGGCGTTCTACGAGGACCTCCTGCTGGAGGACCAGTCGTTCCCAGGGGGGACACTGCCGACCTGACGACCTGGGCGTCCGCCCGCCGGCGTGCAGGCGCCGGCGGGCGGTACCTGGGCGGGCGCCGCCGGCGCCCGCGCTGTGCCGGCGCTGGCGCCCGCGCTGTCTCGGCGCCGGCGCGCCCTTGGTTTTACAAAAATCCCCCGCGGTGTTTGCGCGTCCTTCATGGGATATCGGGGATGCATATCCCAAGAAATCGGCGCGAAACACAACCGTTATACGCGCTTCACAGTCGACCTATTGCAATCATTTCCTCCCTCTCTGATATTGGCCAGAGCAGCCCCGACAAGGAGAGGACCTGGCCATGACCATGCAACGGACGACGTCTGCACCACCCGGTACCGATCCAGGTCTGCGCAAGCACGCGTTGGGGTTCCCGACCGTGCTGGCGCAGTCGATCGCGGTCATCTCGCCCACGATGACCGCGGTGCTCATCATCCCGCTCGCGTTCGCCGACGCCGGCAACGGCACGTGGCTGTCGTACGCGTTCGGCACCGTGATGCTCGTGTTCGTCGCCCTGTGCCTCAATCAGTTCGCCAAGCGATCGGCCCTGGCCGGGTCGATGTACGGGTACATCGGGCGAGGGCTCGGACCCACGGCCGGCGTGCTGTCGGGATGGACGCTGATCTGGTGCTACATGTTCATCGGGGTCGCGGGACTCACGGGGTTCTCGATCTTCGCCGCCCAACTGGTGGCCGCCATCGGGATCAAGACCGTGGTCCCACCCGTGATCTACTTCCTGGTGAGCGCGGCGGTGTGCTGGTTCATCGCCTACAAGGACATCCGCATCTCGTCGGTGCTCACGTTGCTCTTCGAGTGCCTGTCGGTCGCCTGCATCATCGCCCTGGCGGCCATCGTGCTGTTCAAGCACGGGTTCACGATCGACACCGCGCAGCTCCAGATCAAGGGCACGGGCATGCACGGGCTCAGCCTGGCCGTGGTGATCTCGATCTTCTCGCTGGTCGGGTTCGAGAGCGCGACGGCCCTCGGCGGTGAGGCCAGACGGCCGCTGGTCAACATCCCGCGGGCGGTCACCGCCAGTCTCCTCATCACCGGTGCGTTCATGGTGTTCATGAGCTACGTCGAAGTGTTCGGCGCCCGCCACGCCGGGTTGTCCCTGGGCTCGCTGACGGCGCCGTTGACGGACATCGCCAAGGCCTACCAGGTCAGCTACTTCAAGATCCCGGTGGCCATGGGGGCCATGGTCAGCTTCTTCTCGCTGACCTTGTCGTGCTTGAACGCCGGATCGCGCATCGTCTACCCGATGGCCCGGCACACCATCTTCCCGCGCCACCTCGGTCGGGCGCACCGGGAGAACCAGACCCCACACGTCGCCATCACGGTGTTCATCACCGTCATGGTCGCCATCCCGATGGTGCTCGAGATCTACACCAACCCCCTGACCACCTTCGGTGACGCCGGCACCCTGGCCGCCTTCGGGTTCCTCACGGCCTACTTCCTGATCTCGTTCGCCGCACCCGTGTTCCTGCGCAAGCGCGGGGAGCTGCAGGCACGCAACGTGGTGGTCACCGTCCTGGCCGCCGTGTTCCTCCTGGTGCCGACCATCGGCAGCTTCTATCCCGTGCCGCCGTTCCCGGTGAACGTGTTCCCCTACATCTTCCTCGGCTACATGGTCTTCGGATCCGGCTGGCTGTTCGTGGTGAGCAGGCGCCGTCGGGGCGTGCTGGCCGAGATCGAGATGGACCTCGAGGCCTCCATGCTCTCGCCGGGCAAGCACACCGAGGAGGTGGACGTCGCCCTCGAGCGCGAGGCGAAGGGCATGCCCGCCGGCGTGCCCTTCCAGGAGCCGGTGCCGGCCCCGGCGGGCTAGGGGCCGCCCACCTCCGGCCGTTTCCTGCCGGAGGGCGCCGACGTGACGCCGGGAGCCGGCCCGCTCGGGCCGGCTCCCGGCGCGTCCGGCCCCATATGGGGTCGGACGGCGGCGCCCCAGCAGGGCCTTCGCCGGTGTTCCTTAGTTGGGTGAAGCGCCGGCCCTGACCTGCCGATAAGCCCAATGGCGCCGGTCTCGGCGCGCCCCGCTCGAGGGTCGAGAGAGAGCTGACGAGGAGCCCGGGGTTGAACGAGGACGGCGATGTGACCGGCGGCGGGGCGGCCCCATCGGAGGCCGGCCTCGTCGCGGACGACCACGAGCGGCGGATCGCCGAGCTCGAGGCGCTGCTGCGCTTGGCCACCGAGCGCCCCGACGACGACCCCTTCGACGTCGCCATCGCCGAGGCCGAGAAGGCGCGCAGCGAGGCGCAGACCGCGCTCGACACCGCGCGCGCCGCCTACGACGAGGCCGAGCAGCAGGTGCGCAGCACCACCGAACGCCTCACCGGGCTCCGCCGGGAGGCGCTCACCGCCCGTCTGCCGCGCCGGGCGGTCGCCTATTCGGACGCCGACGTGGCCATGCTCGTCGCGCTGTCGGAGCAGGACGAGTACGCGCGGGGCCTCCTGGCCAACTGGATGGGCGCGTTCGCCCGTGAGGTCACCTATGCCGGCGCGTCCGTGTACATGTCCGGCCAGCCGGTCATCCGCGTGGCGCTCGTGTGCAACCAGGACGTCACCCACGTGGCCGACGCGCTGATGCAGATCATCGTGGCCCTGCCCGACGTGCCCGGCGGCAATTACAAGGTCGAGATCCTCGAGCACACGCTCGGGGCCGAGGGGTCGGTCACGGCGTGGGTGGAGCGCGACAGCGGGACGACCACCCTCACGCGCCTGGGCGCGGACTCGGAGGAGGAGCTGGCCGTGGGACAGCTCTACGACGTGCTGGCCTACGTGGCGGCGTACCTCTGGTATCAGGAGCAGCCGGCGACCTGACCGGTGCCGGCGCCCGGCGCCCGGCGCCGCGGCACGGCCACGGCCGCCATCGCCAGCGTCCCGAGGAGGACCAGCACGAGGCCCGAGCGCGCCAGCCACAGGAGCCCCGGGCCGCTGCCGGTCATGGCCAGCGTGCCCGACGACCCGGTGGCGCCCAACGCGCCGGAGCCCCCGGCGAAGGCCGAGGTCCCGCTGCTCCCCGTCGTGGAGCCCGATTGCGAGGCCGCGGTTCCGCCGGATCCTCCGGTCGCGCCGCCCGACGACGTGGAAGGCGAGGACGACCCGCCGAAGCCGAGCGGGGCCTTGGCCTGGTCGCCCGCCGTGTCGCCGTAGACGATGTCGCACGTCGTGCCAGCCGCCTGCTGCGCGGAGGTCGGCGGGCAGGGGTAGTCGGCGGCGTCGGCCGACGCCGCGTTGCCGGTGCTGTCGGTGCCCTGTCCGGGCGGGCCGACGGTCCCGGTGTGGATCGTGAACGGCTCGCTGAACCCGCCGGAGGCGTCGGTGGTCTTGAGCGTCTGCAGGGGGTTGGTGCACCCCACGGGCACGGCGTTGCCCTCCACCTGCACCGTCGGCTCGTTGTCGGCCAGGTTGCACTCGATCACGCTGCCGTAGGAATTGGCGGTCATGCCCGAGGCCGTGACGGTGACGCTCTCGCCGTTGGTGAGATTCGTGTCTGGCGTGACCACGAGCGTGGGGTTCGTCCCCGCGGCCTGTACGCCGGCGCCGGGGGCGGCCGGGGCGCCCGATGCGCCGCCGCCGAGGAGGTCCTGGACGACGGAGCCCACCACGGGCTCGCCCGAGAGCCCGCCCGCAAGCTTGCCGACGTCGGGGAGGCCGGTGCCGTGGGACGTCCCCGACACGGCGGCGGGTGGGCCGGGTGCGGCAGGGGACGCCGATGCCGCGCCCGAACCGGCGACGGCGACGGCGCCCGAGGCGCCGAGGACCAGGGTCGTCACCGCGACCAGCCGTGCTGCCGAGACGGGTCGTGCCACGATCATCCCCTCCCCAGTCGGGCCTGGTGGTACCGGAGGCCCGAAGGAGGAACCCGGGACGCGCCCGGCCCTTGCGGTCGGCGCCGGCCCCGCCGCCCGTTGGCCGCGAAGGGTCTCCTACCGAGCGCGTTTCGTGGCGCGGGACGCCGAGGGCCTGCGCCGGCACTGACCGGCGTCCTGCCCGACCGGTCAGAGGAAAGCCGGGGACAAATTCCGCTCAAAGCGGGGTCCGTAGGGCCCCGCGCGCCTTCAGGAAGACACAGGTGGCAGTCGATGCAGTGGGGAACGAACCCCCAGCCGTCGGAGTCCCCCTCGTGCACGAGCAGCCAGAAGGTCCACGCGCCCGGCGCGACAGCGTCCCTTCTGATCCCGGCGCGCCCGGCCTGTTCGCCGTGCCCGACGGGCGCCGGCTCGTGGTCCTCATCAGCTATCTGATGGGCCCGGCCGCCCTGTTGGTGCTCCTGGCCCTGCGCCACTACGGGGTCATCGCGCGCGAGCCCATCGCCCTCTATCTCGCCGTCTTCACGCTCGTCCCGCTGAGCAGCGTCGTGGTGGAGTCCGCATACCGCCGCAGGCCGACCACGTCACGGCTCCACCTGCGCATCGCCGCGCACGTCGCCGCGGTCGCCACGGTCATCTACATGACGGGGTGGGGGCCGGTGCTCGTGGGCGCATTCGTCTTCATCGCGCTGGAGAACATCTCGCGCGCCGGCTCCAAGGCGTGGCGCCCCACCGCGCTGTGGAGCCTGGCGGCCATCGCGGTCTCGCAGGTCGCCCTCTACGACGGCTGGGCCCCCTCGGTCCTCCGGCCGTCGCGGGCCCTGGCGCTGGCCACCATGGGGACGTTCGTGCTCATGTTCGTCATCCGCATGGCCGGGGCGGCCGCCGCCGAGAAGGAGCGGGCCGAGTCGGCCACGCGCACCAGCGAGGACCGCTTCCGGTCCCTGGTGCAGAACTCGTCCGACACCACGCTGGTGCTCGGGGCCCGGGGTGTCGTGACCTACGCCAGCCCGTCCATCACCATGCTGCTCGAGAGGGAGCCCGACTCCGTCCTCGGGCGCCTGGCCGGTGAGCTCATCCACGCCGACGACCGGGCGTTCGTGGAAGGCGAGCTGGCACGGCGCCTCGCGCTCGACGCGGTGACCGAGCCCATCCAGTTCCGCATGATGCGGCCCGACGGCTCCTCGCGCTTCGTCGAAGCCGTCGTCACCGACCTGCGGTCCCGGCCCTCGGTCGGCGGCTACGTGGCCAACATCCGCGACATAACCGAGCGCAAGGAGGCGGAGTCGCTCCTCGCCTTCCAGGCCCTGCACGACCCGCTGACCGGGCTGGCCAACCGCGTGCTGCTCGTCGACCGGCTGCGCAGCGCCATCGCCCGCAGCGCGGACGCGTCCGACCCGCCCCCCGTGGTCATGTTCCTCGACCTCGACCGCTTCAAGCTGGTCAACGACAGCCTCGGCCACGGCGCGGGCGACCTCCTGCTCATGGAGGTGGCCCGCCGCCTCGAGAGCCTCCTGCGCACCGGGGACACCGTGGCGCGCTTCGGTGGCGACGAGTTCGTCATCCTCTGCGAGGGCTTCACGGACCCCGAGTCGGTGGCCGCGCTGGCCGAGCGCATCATGAAGAGCTTCGAGGAGCCCTTCGACCTCGACGGCGAGACGTTCCACATCGGCGTGAGCGTTGGCGTGGCGACGGTGGACGAGGAATTCGCCAGCGCCGAGGGGCTGTTGAGCGACGCCGACTTCGCCATGTACCTGGCCAAGGCGCGCAGCGGGCCGGGCCGGGTCCAGCTCTTCGACCAGGCGGCGCGCGCCTCGGCCCGCCAGCGCATCCACACCGAGACGGCGCTGGCACGCGCGCTGGACCGCGGCGAGCTCGAGGTCTTCTACCAACCGATCGCCGAGGTCGTCTCCGGCCGATGGGTGGGGACCGAGGCGCTCGTGCGCTGGAACCACCCGACGCGCGGCCTGCTCGAGCCCTCGGCCTTCCTCGAGGTCGCCGAGCAGACCGGGATGATCGTGCCCATCGGCGCCTGGGTGCTGGCCGAGTCGTGCGCGCAGGTCCAGGAGTGGAACCGCGACCTGGCCGAGGTGGACCGCCTGTCGTTGAGCGTGAACCTCTCGGCCCGCCAGCTGGCGGAGCCGGATCTCGTGCGTTCCGTGGCGGCCATCCTGGCGCACGCGCGGGTCGACCCTCGCGGCTTCGACCTGTACCTGGAGATGACCGAGTCGCTCATGCCCGACAACGAGGAGCAGGCGTTCGGTCATCTGGCCGAGCTCCATGCCCTCGGGGTGCGACTGGCCATCGACGACTTCGGCACGGGCTACTCGTCGCTGCGCTACGTGCGTGAGCTCCCGGTGAGCGTCGTGAAGATCGACCGGTCCTTCGTGTCCGGCCTCGGGCGCTCGGCGCGCGACGAGGCCATCGTCAAGTCCATCACCCAACTGGCCGAGACCCTCGACCTCCGGGCCGTCGCCGAAGGTGTGACCTCGGCCCGACAGGCCACCTGCCTCGAGAGGCTCTCGTGTCAATTCGCGCAGGGCTTCCTCTACGGCCAGCCCGAGTCGGCCGAGGCGTTCCGGCACTCGGTGACGGCCAAGGCCGGCTAGCGCCAGCTGCAGGAAGCTGGGCGCCTGTCGGCCCGCGCCGGCGCGCCGCTAGCGTCTGCCCCGTGGACCACGCCGAGACTGCGTCGTCGACCGAGGGGCCGCCCCTGGTCGTGGTGCTCTGCACCGGCAATGCGGCACGTTCCGTGATGGCCGGGGCCATGCTCGAGGCCGCCGGCGCCGACGTGCGCATCCTGACCGCGGGGACGCACGTGATCGAGCACCAGCCGATGAGCATCCGCACGCGCGCCGCCCTCGTCGGCGTGGGCGTCGAGCCGCCCGCCCACCGGAGCCATCAGCTGACCGACGACGACGTGTCCGCCGCCGACCTGGTGGTGGCCATGGCGGCCGAGCACGTCCACTACGTGCGCCGGCGCCACCCCGAGGGCGCGGCCCGCACCGCCACCATCCGCCACCTGGCCGACGTGCTGCCGGCCGGCGCCGACCCGCTCCCCGCCCGGGTGGGGGCGCTCGGGCTGGCGACGGTGACCCCCGAGGCCCAGGGCGACGTCGAGGACCCCGCGGGGGGCGACGACGAGGACTACGTCCGCTGCGCGCGGACGCTGGTGGCGCTGGTCGACGGCCTGGCCGCGGCGCTGGGCGCCGGCGGCGACGAGCAGGGCACGCCGGCCCGGCTGGACGTGGAGGGCGTGGCCGGCTGAGCGGTGCCGCTCAGACGGCAACCGGGTCGCGCAGCTCGGGGTGGCGCAGCGACACGTCCGCGCACTCCTCGCAGACGCGTGCGGGGATGACACCCGCCTTCATGAGCAGGGCGAACACCTTGCAGCCGAGGCAGTAGGCGAAGGCCGACTCCAGGAAGGCGGCGCCGAGGAGCATCCCGACGACCACCAGCGCGGCCGTCTGGTAGCCGAGGCCGAACCACAGCACCAGGGCGGTCGACGAGAAGGCGACCCCCATGGCCTGGGCGAAGCGCTTGGGCGGCCCGGCGACGTACTTGGGCGGGGCGATGCGGGGCGCCACCACCCGCACCGCCAGCTGGCCGAGCGGGCTCAGCGTCGGCCCGGTGAGCACCCGTGCCCAGAACCCCACGGCCAGGAGCAGGAGCGGCCAGCCCTGGCCGACGGCACCCAGGCCGATGGCCAGGAGGCTGAGCAGGACCACCCCGCCGGCCACCACCCGCGCCGCCACCTCGTTGACGGGGTTGGGGAAGCTGAACACCGAGCGAGCCCTCCGCATGTCGACCACCTCGGCAAAAAGCTTACCGGTTGGGTCAGGATTTGCAACCGGGCCGCCGCGGGCCCGAGACCCCTCAGTCGTGGTGCACGGAGCGCAGGCCGGCCCAGGCCAGGTCGGCCAGCCGGCGCGCCTGGCGGGCGCCCTCGCCCGGCGGCGGCGGCGCGGCCGGGTCCAGGGTGGCCAGCAGATGACGGCTCGCCCCCTCGGCCATGCCCACCATGGCGTGGGCCAAGAGGAGCCGGTGGTCGCTCTCCAGCCCCGCGTCGATGAGCGGGTCCACCAGCTCGGCCACCGAGTCCTCGACCCGGCGCACCGCGGCGGACAGCTCGGGGTCGTCGGGCGCCTCGCTCCCGAAGAGGAGCCGGAAGGCGTCGGCGTGGGTCACGACCAGGTCGAAATAGGCGGCGAAGCCGCCCTCGACCTGTTGGCGCGGGCCCTCGGCCTCGGCCACCGCCTTGCCGATGTCCTCGAGCATGCGCTGGGCCACCGCGTCGACGAGCTCCAGGTAGAGGGCGCGCTTGGAGGCGAAGTGCTGGTAGAGCAGCGGCTTCGTCACCCCTGCGGCCTCGGCGATGTCGTCCATCGTGGTGGCGTTGAAGCCCCGGGCCGCGAATTGGCGCAGGGCGACGTCGAGGAGCTGCTGACGCCGCTGGTCGGCCGGCAGGCGCTTGGCGGGCCCAGGGGTGCCCGAGGCGGGGTCGACCATCCCCGCAGGTTACGTCACCCGAGGCTCCATCCCGCCGCCGACAGCACCGCCCCGATGCGATCGGGCAGGTCCCGCAGCGCGAAGTGGGCGTCGGCCACCGCCGCGTTGTGCTCGATCAGCTCGTCGTCGGGCGCGTCGAGATGGCGCCCGAGCGCACCCGCGTCGTCCGACGGGAACCAGCGGAACCCCAGGGAGGCCAGCTCCTCGGCCACCGGGTAGCGGCCGACGGCCAGGGGCCGGCGATGGACGGCCGACTCCACGGCGGGGTTCCCGAACCCTTCCCACAGCGAGGGCAGCGCGACCACGTCGGCCGCCGCGTAGACGTCGGCCATGGGCAGGGGACCGCAGGGCCCGTGCCCATGGACCACCCGGGCCGGGGCCGTTGCCAGGAGCCGCTCCAGGGTCGGGCCGTAGTCCTCCTCAGCCGGCCCCAGCAACCAGTAGGTCGCACCCAGGGACGCGGCCAGGGCCAGCCCCTCGGGCACGTTCTTGCGGGCGATGGCCCGGGTCGGCTGGAGCACGAGCCGCTCCGTCGGGCCCACGCCGACGGCGGCGCGGGCGCGTGCGCCGTCGCCGGGTGCGGGCGAGGTGTCGAAGGCGTTGTAGACGGTGCTGGCCCGGATGCCGCGCGCCGCGAGCTGGTGCCGGCTCAGCTCGGTGGTGGTCACATGGGCCCAGGCGGGGTCGTCGGGCGGCGCCGGCGCGTCGGCGAAGCGCTCGCGCTGCCAGGGCAGGTCGTGGTGGTGCAGGAGGGCGGGTCGCCCGGCCAGGCACCGGGCCACCACGCCGCCGGCCGCGGGGTTGAGCGGCAGCGAGCAGAGGTTCTCCACGACGACCAGGGCCGCCCCCTCCAGCGCCTCGTCCACGGCGGCCGGGGTCGGCGCGGGCGCGGCCTCCATGCCCAGACCGGGGAGGCACAGGTCGACGGGTCCTTCGCCGGCGACGGTGCGCACCGAGAATCCGAGCGCCTCGAAGGCCACGGCCCACTTGGCCGCCTCGACGGCGACGCCGTCGGCCCCGCCGAGGCGGAACGAGACGAAGGCGACGGTCGGCGCGGCCACGGGTCGTCCACCCTACCGGCGCGCCCGCCTCCCCTCGGCCCGTCCCGAGCCGTCGGGACCTGGGCGTCGTCCGCGCGCCGGGGCTACCGTCGCCGCCATGTCCGAAGCGAATGTGGTCCTGAGCGAGCAACGCGACGGGGTGGCCACCATCACCATCAACCGGCCGGAGCGGCGCAACGCGATGTCATGGGACGTTATGCGCGGCCTGCGCGCCGCGGTGTCCCGGGCCAAGGAGGACGACGAGGTCCGGGTGGTGGTGCTCACCGGGGCGGGGGACAAGGCCTTCTGCGCGGGGGCCGATCTCGGGGGCATGGGGGGGCACGACGCCGGCTTCCTCGACGTCCACGACGCGCGGGGCGAGCTCGCCTCGCTGATGGGCGACCTCTGGCACCTGGGCAAGCCCACCGTCGCCCGGGTCCAGGGGTGGGCGATGGCCGGTGGCTTCGGCCTGGCCCTGGCCTGCGACCTGGTGGTGGCGTCGGAGCGGGCCCGCTTCGGCGCGCCGGAGGTCGACGTGGGGCTGTGGCCCTACATGATCACGGTGCCGCTGACCCGGTCGATGCCCCCCAAGAAGGCGCTGGAGCTCATGCTCACCGGCCGCGTCGTCGACGCCGCCGAGGCCGAGCGGATCGGCTTCGTCACCCGGGTGGTCCCCCACGCCGAGCTGGACGGAGCCGTGGCCGAGCTGGCGGCCACCCTGGCGGCCAAGTCGCCGGCCGTGATGAAGCTTGGGCGGGACTCGTTCTACGCTGTGTGGGACCAGGCGGCCGGCGATGCCCTGGCGCTCCTCCACACGATGCTCACCCTGACCACGCAGACGGAGGACGCGGCCGAGGGCATGACGGCCTTCCTGGAGAAGCGCCCGCCGAGCTGGCGGGGGCGCTGACGAAGCCCCCGGGCCCCGACCTCCCGACCGAAAGCGACCGATCGACACCATGAGCAACCGAGCACTGATCACCGGCATCACCGGCCAGGACGGCTCGTACCTGGCCGAATTGCTCCTCGACAAGGGGTACGAGGTGGTGGGGATGGTGCGGCGGTCCTCGACGGTCAACTTCGAGCGCATCGCCCACATCCAGGACCGGCTCACCCTCGTCGCCGGGGACCTTCTCGACGAGGTCTCCCTGATCGGCATCCTGCGCGAGCACCGGCCCCGGGAGGTCTACAACCTCGCGGCGCAGTCGTTCGTGCAGACCTCGTTCAGCCAGCCGGTGCTCACCGGCGAGACCTCCGCCCTCGGGGTGACCCGGCTGCTCGACGCCATCCGCATCGTGGACCCGGGGATCCGCTTCTACCAGGCGTCGTCGTCGGAGATGTTCGGGAAGGTGCAGGAGGTGCCGCAGACCGAGCGCACGCCCCTGTACCCGCGCAGCCCCTACGGCGTGGCCAAGGTCTACGGCCACTGGATCACCGTCAACTACCGCGAGAGCTACGGGCTGCACGCGTCGTCGGGGATGCTCTTCAACCACGAGAGCCCGCGACGCGGCCTCGAGTTCGTCACCCGCAAGGTGTCCCACGGCGTGGCCCGCATCGCCTGCGGCCTCGACGAGAAGCTGATGCTCGGCAACCTCGACTCCCAGCGCGACTGGGGCTTCGCCGGCGACTACGTCCGCGCCATGTGGCTCATGCTCCAGCGCGACGAGCCCGACGACTTCGTGGTGGCCACGGGCGAGACGCACTCGGTGCGCGAGCTGTGCGAGGTGGCCTTCGCGCATGCGGGCCTGGACTGGAACGAGCACGTGGTCATCGACGAGCGCTTCCTTCGTCCCGCGGAGGTCGACCTCCTCGTCGGCGACGCCACCAAGGCCCGCACCGTCCTCGGCTGGGAGCGCACCGTCGACTTCAAAGGGCTCGTGGCGATGATGGTCGACGCCGACATCGAGCTCGTGCGGGCGGGCCTCTAGGGGCGGTGGCGGCACCGTGGCGGTGATCGCCGCCGACCCGCTCGGCATCGCCGTCGCCTTCGGGGCGGGCATCGTGTCGTTCCTCTCGCCCTGCGTCCTGCCGCTCGTGCCGGGCTATCTCTCCATGGTCAGCGGCCTCTCGGCCGCCGAGCTCGAAGCCGGTGCGCCGCGAGACCTCGCCCCGCTGCTGCGGGGCATGCTCGGGTTCGTCGCCGGGTTCACGCTGGTGTTCACCGCCCTCGGGGCGGCCGCCAGCGGCGTGGGCCGCCTGCTCCTCGACCACCAGCGCGGGCTCGAGGTGGCCGCGGGGATCGTGGTCGTCGCCCTCGGTGCGTGGCTGGCCGGGCTCGGCGCGCCGCGTCTCTTCCACGTCGAGCGCCGGTTCCACCCCCTGCCGTCGCGCCTGGGCGCGTGGGCCCCGCCGGTCATGGGCATGGCCTTCGCCTTCGGCTGGACGCCCTGCATCGGCCCGGTCCTGGGCGGGGTCCTGGGCCTGGCCGCCACCCGCTCCACGCTCGGCTCGGGGCTGGTCCTCCTGGTCGCCTACTCCCTGGGCCTGGGCGTGCCCTTCGTGGTCGCCGGCCTGGCCTTCGGCCGGCTCACGGTCGTCTTCGCCCGGGTCCGCTCACGGCTCTGGGTGGTGAACCTGGTGGCGGGGGCGGCCCTGGTCGCCTTCGGCATCCTCCTGTGCACCGGGAACCTGCACTGGCTCTCCACCCAGGTCTCGGCCTTCCTGCGGGCGGTGGGCCTCGGGCGACTGACCGTGAGCTGACTTCGCGTCCCGCTTGGATCGACGGGCGGGGCCGCCCGTAGCATGTGGCCCTGGTCATGGCCCCCGCAGTCCTCTTCCGTGCCGCCGTCGCACTCGCCGGGCGGTTCCCGGCCCTGGCCGGCGTCGACCTCGTCGTCGCCCCGGGCGACGTCGTCGTGCTCGAGGGGCCCAACGGCGCGGGCAAGACGAGCCTGCTGCGGGCCGGTGCCGGTCTGCTGGCGGTGACCGAGGGCGAGGCCGTGGTCCTCGGCCACGACCTTCGGCGCGACCGCGTCGGGGTACGCCGGCGTGTCGGGCTGCTCGGCCACGACGCCGCCCTCTACGACGACCTCACGGTGGCCGAGAACGTCCGCTTCGCCCTGCGGTCCCGCGCCGGGCGCGCGGGGTGCCGGTCGGGCACTGCCGCGCGTGGCGCGGACGAGGCACTGGAGCGGCTCGGCCTCGTGGGGCGGCTGCGCGACACGCCCGCCGGCCGGCTCTCGGCCGGCCAGCGCCGGCGCGTCGCCTTGGCCGTGCTGGTGGCGCGCGGCCCGGAGCTGTGGCTGCTCGACGAGCCCCACGCCGCCTTCGACGAGGGCGGTCGCCTGGTGGTCGACGAGATCGTGCGCGACGCGGCGGGCGAAGGCGCGGCCGTGGTGCTGGCGTCGCACGAGCCGGCGATGTCGGCACCGCTGGCGACGCGCATCGTCTCCATGGCCGGGGGTCGCGTGGTGTCGGAGATCGACCTGGGCCGGCGTCAGGCGACGGGAGGCGGCGCCGCCGTCGATCCGGAGGCTCCCGTGCGCGGAGGCGTCCATGTGGCGTGACGGTGTGCTGGTGGCCGGGAAGGACCTGCGCATCGAGCTTCGCTCGCGGGTCGTGCTCAACCAGGTGGCGCCCTTCAGCGTGGTGGTGCTGGTGCTCTTCGCCCTGGCCCTCGGTCCGAGCCGGGCGCCGATCGCGCAGGCCGCCCCCGGGTTGTTCTGGGTGACCTTGCTCTTCGCCACGGTGCTCGCCGTGCAGCGCAGCGTCGCCGTGGAGTCCACCGAGGCGCGCGACGGGCTGCGGCTCTCGGGCCTCGACCCGGCCGGCATCTTCCTGGGCAAGACGGCGGCCGTCGCCGTGGAGCTGGCGGCGCTCGAGGTCCTCCTGGGCGCGGGCGTGCTGCTCTTCTACGGCGTGCACGTGCGCTCGGTCGCCACGCTCGTGGCCGCGGCCGTGTTCGGGACGCTGGGGCTGGCCGCGTCGGGCACCCTCTACGGCGCGCTGGCCGGGGGACTGCGCGTGCGCGAGACCCTGCTGCCCTTCCTCCTCCTGCCCGTGGTCGCACCCGTGCTCCTGGCCGGGACCAGGGCCTGGCAGGCGGCACTGGGCCAGGGCAGCACCGGCACCGACCCGTGGATGGCGCTGCTGGTGGTCTTCGCCGCCGTGTACCTGGCGCTGGGCGTCGTGCTCTTCGGCCCGTTGCAGGAGGCCGCATGACCGTCGCCCCGTGGTCCCGTCGCACCACACTGGTCGTGCGCGCCGTGGGGATCGCGGCGCTCGTGTCCGTGGTCGCCACGCTGTGGCTGGGGATCTGGGTCACGCCTCCGGACCAGGTCCAGCACGACCTGGTGCGCCTCGTGTACGTGCATCCGCCCATCGCCTGGGTGGCCCTCTACCTCGCCTTCGGCACCGCCGCGCTGGCCAGCATCCTGTGGCTGTGGCGCCGGACGCGCAGCCCCATGTGGGACCGCCTCGCCGCGTCGGCCGTGGAGGTGGGGGCCGTGTTCACCGCCCTCACCCTCGTCACCGGCTCGATCTGGGGCCGGCCCACCTGGGGGGTGTGGTGGGCCTGGGACGCCCGGCTCACCTCCACCGCGCTCCTCCTCGTCATGCTGCTCGGGTACCTGGCCCTGCGCCGGGTCCCCGGCGACCCCGATGCCCGCGCCCGGCGCTGCGCGGTGGCGGCGATCATCGCCGCCGTCGACGTGCCCATCGTGCACTTCTCGGTCGTGTGGTGGCGCACCCTGCACCAGGGGGCGACGGTCCTGAACGCGAACCTGTCGCCGACGATCCACGGGTCCATGGCCTGGACGCTCTTGCTCGGCTTCGTCGCCTTCACGCTCACCTTCGTGTGGATGCTGGCGCAGCGCATGCGCATCGAGACCCTGAGCCAGCAGCTCGAGGGTGCGGAGCTCGACGAGGCGCTCCAGGAGCGCTGGGCGGAGGGCGCGCCCGCAGCCGCTTCGGCACCGGCGCGCGCCGGTGCGGCGGAGGCGGCACCATGAGCTACATCGCCGCGGGCTACGCCATCGCGCTCGGCACCCTCGGCGTCTACGCGCTGTCCCTGGTCCGGCGCCGGCGCCGCCTCGAGGCGCTGGCCGCACGCGTCGAGCGCGACCGGCCGTGACCGACACCACCGCGACCACGCGGAGCCCCGGCGCCGACGCGCCCGGCCCTGCTCGGCCCACCGATGCGGCCCGGCCCGACCGGGCGGCCCGGCCCACGGGCACCGGGGCCAGGCGACACGGGACCTCGCGCAGGCGGCTGGCCGTGGTGGGTCTCGTGCTCGCCGCCGCCTTCGTGCTCCTGCTCGTCAAGGGCCTCGGGAGCTCGCTCGACTACTTCGAGACGGTCGACCAGGCCATCGCCCAGAAGGCCATGCTCGGCGTCCGCACCTTCCGGCTCGAAGGCCTCGTCGTCCCGGGCACCGTGCACCAGAGCGGTTCGACGGTGCGCTTCGTGGCCGCCGGCACCGTGCACCGCATAGACGTCGTGAACCACGGCAACCCACCGGAGCTCTTCCAGCCCGACGTGCCGGTGGTGGTCGTCGGCCACTTCGCCGGCGACACGTTCGTCTCCGACCAGATCATCGTCGACCACACCGCGCAGTACCGGGAGCAGCACCCCGACCGCGTCCGAGCGCCGGACGGCAGCAGCCGGTGAACGCCGCGCTCGGCCACAGCGGGGTCCTCCTCGGCCTCGCCGCCGCGGTCGTGGGCATCGTGGTGACCGCGCTCGGCATCGGCCGCCGGCGTCCCGAGCTGGCTCGCAGCGGCCGCGTCTACGCGCCCCTGCTGCTCGTGGGCGCGCTGGTGGCCACCGTCGCCATGGAGCGGGCACTGCTCGGCCACGACTTCTCGATCGCCTACGTGGCGGCCAACGGCAGTCGACAGACACCGACCCTCTACACGATCACCGGGATGTGGTCGGCGCTGGCCGGCTCGATCCTGCTGTGGGGCCTCGTGCTCTCGGGCTACATCGTGGCCATGGTGTGGCGCTTCCGCCGGCAGTCGGACGACCCCCTGGTGTGGTGGGCGACGCTGGTGACCTATGTGGTCGCGGCCTTCTTCTTCGCGCTCATGGCGGGGCCCGCCGACCCCTTCCGCACGGTGGCCGGCCCCACACCCGCCAACGGGCTCGGCCCCAACGTGCTCCTCCAGGACAACGCGCTGGTGGCCTTCCACCCGCCGATGCTCTACCTCGGCTTCGTCGGCTTCACCATCCCGTTCGCCTTCGCCATCGCCTCGCTCGTCACCGGGCGCATCGGCGAGGGCTGGCAGCTGGCGACGCGCCGGTGGACGCTCTTCGCCTGGGGCTTCCTCACGGTGGGCATCGTGCTGGGCGCGTGGTGGTCGTACCAGGTGCTCGGATGGGGCGGGTTCTGGGCGTGGGACCCCGTGGAGAACGCCTCGTTCCTCCCGTGGCTGTGCGCCACGGCCTACCTGCACTCGGTGCTCGTCCAGGAGCGCCGGGGGTTGCTGCGGGTGTGGAACCTCTCCCTCGTGATCGCCACCTTCGCGCTCACCATCCTCGGGACCTTCCTCACCCGGTCCGGTGTCATCGAGTCCGTCCACGCCTTCTCGGACTCGAGCATCGGCCCGCTGCTGCTCGGGTTCTTCGGCGTCGTGCTGGCCACGGGCGTGGGCCTCATCGCCTGGCGCGGCGACCGGCTGCGCTCGCCCGGTGGCATCGACTCGCCGGTGAGCCGGGAGGGCGCGTTCCTCCTGAACAACTTCCTCTTCGTCGGCTTCGCCTTCGTGGTGCTCCTCGGCACCGTCTTCCCCCTGTTCTACGAGGCCCTGCGTGGCCAGCAGGTGTCGGTGGGCCGGCCGTACTTCGACACCATGACCGTCCCGATCGTGCTCGCCCTGCTGTTCCTCATGGCCGTCGGGCCGGCGCTGCCGTGGCGCAAGACGACCCTGACCACGGTGCGCGACCGGCTCATGGTCCCCGCGTGGGTCGGGGCGGCGACGATCGCCCTGTGCGTGCTCGCCGGCGTGCGGGGCGTGCTGCCGCTCGCCACCTTCGGGCTGGCCGGCTTCGCCTTGGCCTCCAACGCGCGTCAACTCGCCCTGGCCACGCGGGCGGCGCACCGTCACGGTGTGGGGGCGTGGCGCGGTCTGGTCGGACGGGCCAACGGCGGCCTGGTGGTCCACGTCGGGGTCGTGGTCGTCGCCGTCGCCATGGCCGCGGCATCCTCGTTCGGCCAGCGCGGTGAGGTGACCCTGCGCCCGGGCGCCGCGCAGCGCTTCGACGGCCACACCATCGCCTTCGCCGGTCTCGCCACCGTGCGCACGCCGGCCCGCCAGGCCACCGAGGCGCTGGTCCGGGTGGACGGCGCGGGGCCCTATCGGCCGGCGGTGAGCCAGTTCGGTGCGGGCACGGAAGCCGTGGGTACCCCGGCGATCGCGTCGAACGCGTTCGCCGACGTCTACCTCACCGTCGACGCCATCCCCACCGGGGCGGGCGGCCCGGTCACCATCGGGGTGACGGTGCAGCCGCTCGTGGTGTGGCTCTGGGTCGGTGCGGGCATCGTCGTGGTCGGCGCGCTGCTCGCCGCCGTCCCTGGCCGGCGGCGCCGCGCCACCGACCCGCTCTCCGCGCCGGTCCCCGCGGTCGCCGCCGCCCGGCGCGGACCGGAACTCGACCCCGATCCCGCGCTCGGCGCCGCGGGCATGCCCGTGGAGGACGATCCCCACGACGAGCCCGTGGGTGCGTCCGTGCCATGAGCCCCGCCGGGGCGCCGAGCGCGCCGAGCACCCCACGCCCAACACCGACGGCCGTCACCGCGGGCGCCCCGGCCGACACGGCCGGCAGTCGTCCCCCGCGGCGGCGGCACACGGCGCGCTGGATCGCCCTTTCGGTGCTCCTCGTCGCCGGCGCGCTGGTGGCCGTGCTGGCCACGCGACCGCCGGCCACCGCCACCGAAGTCGACTCGCCGCTCGTGGGCCAGCGCGCCCCCGCGCTGGCGGGCACCACGCTCGACGGCGGGACGTTCTCGCTGTCGTCGCTCGCGGGACGGTGGGTCTTCGTGAACTTCTTCGCCAGCTGGTGCCCGCCGTGCCAGCAGGAGCAGGCCGATCTGGTCGCCTTCGCCTACCACCACCGGGCCCCGGGCGACGCCGCCCTGGTCGGCGTGGCCTTCGACGACGCCGCCTCGAGCGCGCGTGCCTTTCTGGCCCAGTCCGGCGCGACCTGGCCCGCACTGGCGGACCCCGGTGGCGCGCGTGCCCTGCAATACGGCGTGCGCGGTCCACCCGAGACCTTCCTCGTGTCCCCCCAGGGGATCGTCGTCGCCCACTTCGACGGGCCGGTGACGAGCGGGTTCCTCGACTACTGGCTGGGGCGCGCCCGGAGCACGGCCGCGTGAGCGCCCACGGACGTCGGGTCACCCTTGCCTGGATCGGCTGCCTGGCGCTGGTCGCGCTCGCCCTGGTGGTGGGCGCGTCGCGTTCCGCCTCCCCGAGCTCGCCACGCCAGCGCGCCGCCGCCGTCGACGCGGTGGTGCGGTGCCCCAGTTGCGAAGGGCTGTCGGTGGCCGACTCGTCGTCGGCGACGGCAGTGGCCATCCGCAACGCCGTCCTGGCCCGGGCCCGCGCCGGGCAGAGCGACGGCCGGATCGAGCAGTTCCTTGTCAGCCGGTACGGCCCGGGGATATTGCTGCGCCCGCCGGCCGGTGGACTGGCCGGACTGGTGTGGTTCCTGCCGGTGCTCGCCGGCGCCGGCGGGCTGGCCGCGCTCGGCGTCGTCTTCTGGCGCCGTCGAGCGCCGGCCCCGGTGGTGGTGAGCGACGAGGATCGTCGCCTGGTCGATGCCGCGATGGCGCAGGGCGCTCGGCCGTCCGCCGCCGGCGAGGCGCGCCTCGGGGCGGCGCCGTGACGCGCGCCGGCGCCGCCGACCTCACGCGCGCGCAGCTCGAGGACGAGCGCGAATTCCTGGTGCGGTCACTGCGCGACCTGGAGGACGAGCGGGCCGTCGGGGACCTGTCGCCCGAGGACTACGCCACGTTGCAGGACCGCTATACGGCCCGCACCGCCGAGGTGCTCCATGCGCTGGACGCGATCGCGCCGTCGCCGCCCGCCGCGGCGGTGACCGAGGGCTCGGAGCCGCGCCTGCCGGCCCGGGTGCGCCGCCGGCGCCGTCGCCTCCTCGTGGCCACGGGGACGGCCGCCTTCGCCCTCCTCGCCCTGGTGGCCGTGGCGTCGGCGACGGGCATGCGCCTGCCCGGCGAGGCCTCCTCGGGCTCTCCCACGCTGGGGCGGAGCCAGCAGGTCCAGCGCCAGCTGGCGCAGGCCGCGTCCCTGGAGCAGGAGGGACGGGCCGCCGACGCGCTGGCCCTCTACCGCACGGTCCTCGGCGAGGATCCCACGCAGTCCCAGGCGCTGGCCGAGTCGGGTTGGCTGGAATTCCAAGCCGGCGTGCAGGCCAAGTCGTCGTCGGTGGTCGCCGAGGGCCAACGCCTCGAGCAGGCCGCG